>Ga0209811_10000259_pt1 | contig 24480 bp, 22 predicted proteins | sample Coa_R1_6_FD_187161 | JGI IMG/M metagenome (GOLD analysis project Ga0209811, IMG submission 187161) | Surface soil microbial communities from Centralia Pennsylvania, which are recovering from an underground coalmine fire. - Coalmine... | ecosystem: Environmental > Terrestrial > Soil >... | reverse complement strand
GTGCTCGATCTTCTACAACGTTACGGGGAAGCGGGATTACGGTCGGCGCAGGCGTTGAGCCGGGAGTTCCAGGCAGCGTATCGCGATATTCACGACCTGATTCTGGCGCGATCGTCGGCCGGGAAGCTGGCGAAGCTGCTGCTCTCATGGACACCGCCGTCAACAAACGGCAAGGAAGTTCGGGTGAGCAGCGGCCTTACGCATGAAGAGAGGGCACAAATGATCGGTGCGTCGCGGGAGACGGTGACGCGGTTACTCAGCGACCTGCGGAAAAAGCAATTGATCCGGTTGGAAGGTTCAACATTGGTAATTCGAAATCGCATGGCACTGGAGGCGATGGTCTCCTGACCGTTGCTAACAGCAGGAGCCGGCAGTTCGCCCTTGCCGGCTCCCCTCCACCCTGTACCCTCTACGTTCGTTCTGGGTACGAATTCCTCCCTAAAAATGGAAACCTAACTCGGCCGTTAGCGTTCTGGGAGTGACGTAGTGTGTGCCGCTGAAGGTAGACAGGAAGTTGTAGAGCGCCACGCGATTCGTGACGTTGATGGCCGTGAATTGCAGACTCACCTTGTATTTATCGCCGTCGAGCAGGTTGTCCTCACCGACCGCCAGGTCAAAGAGATGGCGAGGTGCGATGCGGTTCGGATTGTGATCGGCGTTGTTGGTACCGGGCGCTGTGATCGAAACCAGCGTCGATCCATACTTGGTTCCGGAGCAAAGGCCGTTGGGGGAAATGGGGACGCCAAGCGTGTTGGCGGAGTTGGGAGCCGCTGCGTGAACTGCGCCGCAGAATAGGCCCGCCTGAAATTGTTGGTCGGGACTTAGGCCGGAGACGTCGACCATGGTGTTGCTGCCGTTGACGCCGTTGTTGCAGTCTCCGCCGGCACACGGAACCGGTCCAGCGACGAGGCCGCCATCGTATCGCCAGTTGAACCCGAGCCAAGGTCCGCGCTGCCAGGGCTGATATTGGATGTGAGTCGTCTGGTTAAACTTCTGATCGTGGTCGATGCGGAAAACTCCTCCGGCGGCCGAAGGAGTTGCGCCCGCTCCGCCAACCTGGGGTTGGAAGAATCGGGAAGCGACGCTCGAGAAGACGACGAGGGCGGAAAATCCGTGAACGTTGGGCACGCTGAGGTGTGCGGCGTATCCAGGAATTTTGGAGTTGTGCCACTCAATGGGGAAAGTGATCGGGGTCGCGCCCAGGATGCTGAAGTCATACCCGTTGTGGGTGTACTTCCAGATGTACTCACCCGAAAAGACCAAATAGCGGCTGAAAGCTTGTTGCAAGCCGACGTGGAACTCGTTTCGCCATCCGGGCAGAAATGGAGTGACGCCTGAACCATTACAACCGAGTAGAGGGTTGAGTACGGCGTTGCCGCATCCTGTGCTTGAGAGCACGAGGTTCTCGTTGAACGGAGTTTCGAGAACGCGTGCGTAGGACGCCCGCAGAACCGTGTTAGTCCGCTTGACGTTGTACGCCACGCCAACACGCGGCTCGGCTTCCTTGTGTGTGCTCAGGCCGTTGTAGAAGTCGCCGCGCAACCCGAGATTGATGGACCAATTACCGCGGGTGATCGCATCTTGCAGGTAGAAGCTAAGCAGCTTGACGTCGGTGTGGCCGTCAAAGGTAAACAGGTGCCCGCCGCGAGTCAGGTCGTAGGGGGCCAATACCGGATTGAAGGCCGGGTTGGCCGGATCGTTGAAAGTCGGATCGACGATGCCGAGCGTGTCGTGTTCATCAAGGAAGGTCTGCTGGTAGAGGGCACCCCCTTTTACGTTATGAATCCCTTTAACGTAGGAGAGGGCTGAGCGCACTCCGCCGTTGGTCAGGACGCGGTCCTGACCAACAGTCTGAGATTGCAGTCCGAATTGCAGGTCGGCGAACGGATTGTCGCTGGGGTAATAGTCGTACTGATCGCGGCGCACGAAACCGCCGAGGGTGAAGACGGTGTTGTTGTCGATTAACCGGATCCACGACGGTGCGATGTTGAAGGTCTTGATCTGCGCCCGCTGGTCGGTGGGCCCGACGGGATGCCCGTTTGGATCAAGGCCGTGATTGTCGACGACCAAGCCGTTCCACGCGGTAGCGTACTGCTGGTCAAATGAGTTTGGATTCTGGAACCAGGAGCGCGTCACCCCGAGATTCAGATGGACGGAGTCCGCCGTTGAGAATTGACAGTCCACGCGATCAAAAATGTTCTCCTCGTTTCCTTTCGCGTGCATGACCGTGAACTCCGGTGGATCGAGGAAACGTCCGGAGTTGAGTCCGCTGGCAGAGATGAAGTTTCCCCACTTGTCGCCTCCATAGGCGAAATTGAGACCGACGTTGGCAGTGCCGAAAGAGCCGTAGGAGGTGGTCAGGTTCCCGGTCGGCTTCTTCACTCCCTGGCCCGAGCGGGTAGTGAGGTTGATGACCACGCTGGTCTTCTCTCCATACTCAGCCGGCGGCGCGCCGGAAATCACTTCCATCGATTGCACGGCGTCGAGTGGGATCTGGTTGGAGAAAGTCTTGCTCTGCTGGTCGCTCACCGGTTGGCCGTCGACGGAGAACGAATTCTCGGCATGGTCACCCATTCCGTGAAAGAGCCCATTGGAATCGGCGGCGATGCCGGGAGTGACCAGGGTGATGGCCGAACTGAGCGAGGACGACTGGCTCTCGAGCGGGAGGCGATCAACGATGGCTTTGTCGACGTCGGTATGGAAGGTCGAGTCATTCTCAATGAGATCGCCGCCTGCACCTTCCACCGTCACCACCTCGCCGGAGGCTGAGACTGTGAGACTCAGCTTCAGGCTGACAGGAACGAGCGAGCGCACATCTATGTCCTGGTTGTAGGCGGAGAAGCCTTGGGCGCTGACGGTTACGTGGTAGTTATTGAAGGGAATGTTGGGAATGGTGAAGGCGCCGTTGTTGTCGGTGGTGGTGGAGCGGTTGAACTGGCTAACCGGATTCCGAATCCCTACGGTGGCGCCGGGAACGACGGCGCCCGACGGATCGACGACGATACCGATCACCGAAGTAGAACTCCCGCCTGATTGGGCCTGAAGTGGCAGGCTTACGAACAAAATGGCCAGCGAGCAAAAGAGAATCAATGCAGATGAGCGAGCAGAAAGCATCACGCCTCTCCTTCAAAGAATGCGAATGAACGTTAGTCAGGGATCCGCGGGCGGTCGGCGTTCTTAACTAACAGGAGGCGGACGGATATAAAGGAAGGACGCGAGCAGCAAAGCCTTGGGAGAGACCTCTTCGCGGGGAACCACAGCCGATTCAAAAATGATTGGAACGGGCGATGCGCCAATATATGGCAGCACGCCGGCATGAGCCACCGAGCAGACCGAGCACTCGTGATTCGCGGAATCGGGCTGATCTATGTGGACGTGAGTTGCCTGAACAGATCCGGCAAAGGCGATCAGAAGGACGCACAGCAGGGACAGCGTGGCGAGCTGCCCGCTTCGGCGCGTCCTGTTGCAGAGGTCAACCAAGGATCCCACCCTCGCTGGTACGGATCGAGGTGCTAGTCTGACGTTGATGGCGATCCAGCGCAGCAAGCGCTGGGGTTACTGCTTCGCCGCTTCCCGCAGCGAGATATTGCCCTTCAGCGAATGAATCTCAAAGGCAGCCGCCGCGCTATGCAGCAGCGAGTTGGACTGTCCCACGCCGGCCAGCACGGGACCGAGAATCTGGTGATCGACTTTGCCCTTCACCGAGCGTGCCTTGAAGTGGGCCATTCCAGCAACGGGAAGAGCGACGTCAATGTTTCCCGATCCACTCACCAACTTGTAGAAACCCTGGCCTGGGTCACCCAGATAGCGGATACCCCCGGTGCCGGAATGAACTTCGATCATCGGACCTGAGACGTCCTGCAGGCTGACCTCGCCGCTGGCGGTGCTCACGTCCACATACCCGCCCTTGATTTCACGCAACGTGATGGGGCCACTCAGAGTTTTCACGTGCACGTGAGCGTTCCGCAGAGAGCGCGCATCAACGGAAGCGGTGGTGCCTTCGAATACGAGGTCGCCTTCAAGGTTCTCGGCGGAGAGAGACCCGGCGGCGGTACTAAGAATGACGCAGGCATCCGGGGGAACAAGCACCTGGTAGTCGACATTGTCGCCCTTGGCACCGGTGGCGACCTGGGCTCCCGTTATTAGTTCGATACGGTTTTCATTCTGCTGGTGAAGGATTTCGACAGCGTCCGAATGAGTGACATTGACGACAACACGGTCCACCGCCGATGGCGTCACGGTAATGCGGCCGTACTGGTTGCGGACGGAAATCACCGGCCGCGGTCCCACTTTGTAGGCGAAGGAGTCGCGCTTGATTTGAGCTGAAGCGGCGGTAAGAAGCACAAGGGCGAGAGGCACGAGGGCGGACTTTCTCATCAAAAATCTCCAATCCGCTGGCACCGCGGAAAATGCCCGGGGAAATCGTGCAAGTGGCACACGGCTGGCTGGTTAGTCGGATGCGAGGGGGATAGGTCGAGTTGCCGCGTTACAGGCCGAAAAGTTCCCGCAGGCGTTTCGTTTGGGCACGGCTCACAGGGATTTCGGTCTGTTTCTTGTCGTCCATGCGTAACTGGTAGGAACTCTTGAACCAGGGAACGACTTCCTTAATGCGGTTGATATTGACCAGATAGGAACGGTGGGCGCGCCAGAACAGCTTGGAATCGAGGCTGTCGAGCAGTTCTTCCAAGGTGCGGCAGTTGGACTGGCCCTCACCCCCGTTAGGACCGGCAGTCACAACGCTGATGACGCCGTCCTCGATCGAGGCGTAGCAGATGTCGCGTTGGTCGACGAGCAGCAGCCGTCCGGTGGAGCGAATCAGGACCTTGGAGGTGGTCTGCTCCTTTTGCGACTCGAGCATGCGGACCAGACTTTCGAGTTTGTCGGTCGGCGAGCCGCCCGCTTCCATCTTTGAGCGGACTTTCTGAATGGACTGAGCAACTCGCTTCTTGTCGAACGGCTTGAGCAGGTAGTCGACAGCGTTTACTTCGAACGCTTTGACGGCGTATTGGTCGAAGGCGGTGGCAAATACAATTTTTGGAAGCGCGATCTTCTTGTCGAGCAGTTTCTTGATGACGCCAAAGCCATCGAGGCCGGGCATCTGGACGTCGAGGAAGACGAGATCGGGGTTGTGCTCGCGGATTAAGTGCACGGCTTCCAGACCGTTCTTACCCTGGGCCACGACGTTCACGTCCCCTACGTCTTTTAGAAGGAAGGAGAGTTCGTCACGGGCGAGTTGTTCGTCGTCTACGATGACCGCGGAGAGAGACATGGAATTCGTCCATGAGAAGTATAGTGGGCGGTTTTGGAGAGGGTCAACGCAGTCGGGGTCGTTCACACGATTTGCCTACGGAACTGCTCGCTCGAAAATCTACGCGAAACGCCGAAAAGCGCGGGACGTTGAGGATGGTGTTCCCGTTGAGTTTGGATCGTGCACGCCGCTTGGTGTTGTGTCTTCCGTCGGAAGCAACCCAGTTTCTTGCTCTGCGATTCATTTTGAGAATTTGATAGACAGAGATTTAGAAAAGATTACCAGTTGATGTTCATTGTGAGATTTGCACACGATATGTAATTGAAAGTTTACTTGTCATTTGATATTGCTGAGCGCAATGATGTCGAGCAAAGCCTCCTCCCCTGTGCTCGCGTTGTATCAGGAGGGCGTAGTCAGTCACATCTGTGTTAGTCGGCCAAGAGAGGCTCCCCCGCGCCGAAGCATTTCGATTCATTCCATCCCACCGAAATCCCTTGAGGTTTCTCGGGTGAGGTGTCCCATCAATCTGAAAGCTTTCCCCGCCATAAGGAGTTTCCATGTTGCGTCTCAAGCTGTTGCTATTCACCGCGATTCCGTTGCTGGCAGTGCAGCCGATGGTGGCCGGCACATTGGCCGTGGGATCGTGCAAGGCGAAGGTGCCTAGCTTCGCCACCATCTCGCAGGCCGTCACCGCGGCGCCTGCCGGGGCGACCATTCTGGTCTGTCCGGGAATTTATGCGGAGCAAGTCACGATTCCGCAGTCGCTGACGCTGGAAGGAATCTCGGATTCCAACCAGGACATTGCGATCATCACGGTGCCTTCGGCCGGGCTGGTGGCAAATGCGACCAGCGTCTTCGGGGAATCGATTGCCGCGCAAGTGCTGGTGCAGGGCGGCCCGGTCAACATCAACAACATCGCCGTCGACGGAACTGGTGGCGATCTGCAATGTGCGGGCAGCACCTGGATCGCGGGCATGTTCTATGCACCGGGTTCGTCGGGCACAGTGAATCATGCCAAAGTGAGCGGCCAGACTGACAGTGGATGTGGCGTGGGCGTGTGGGTGGAGAACGCCGATGGACCGGACAAGTTCGTCACCGTACAGAACAGCAGCGTGCACGATGTGGATGGCTTCGGAATCTTTTTGTCGAGCAGCGCTTCGACGCCGAATCTGTTCGCCAGCATCAAGGGCAATGTTGTGGGGGTTAGCACGAGCGGCCTGATCGGGATTGGGCTCGACAACGTAACAGGGTCGGTTAACGGGAATGACGTAAGCAATGCGATGTTCGGCATCGTCAACACAACTCCGGGCGTGTCGATCGCCTTTAACACCACAAGCCAGACAACAGCGGGAGTGGCTCTGGAGGGCGGGGGGACCGTGGCGAATAACCGGATTTCGGCTTCGAATTTGGGGGTGTGGTTCTTTTCCGACGGCGGGGTGGTGCAACTGAACCGGATATCGAATATCAGCGGAAGCGCGGTCGAGTTCAACTGCAGTGCGGCGATCGTATCGGGCAACACCATCAACGATGTCGCTACGGGGCTCGACAATACGCCGGTCGGCTTCACCGGATCAAACACGTTTAACAACACCGTAACGGTTCGGGGAGGAAGCTGCAGTGTGGCCGCAGCGTCGAAAACTACTTTGGCAGCGACGGCTTCTGCCGCGGGAACACGGTCGGGCGCTTCGCTGTGGCAATGGCGCACTCCGGCTTCGCCGTACGCGTCGATGAAGTAAGCACTGGGAGGCCTCGCAAAATATAAAAAGGGATGGCAAACGTGCCATCCCTTCTTTTTTATTAATGAGGACGCGGACGCTATCCGGGCGACGCTCGCGCTTCTTAGTTACTGTTTTGCGGGCGGTTGCAGCTTTCCCGGCGGCAAGGGGCGCGTCATTTTCTTCTTGGCACTCTTGTGCGCGGCCATCGTGTCCATCTTCTGATAGTCCTTCGGCACTTCGAAGAGGTTGGCGTCCTGCGGACCCTCCTGAATATTTTGCAGTTCGGCGACCGTCTTTTCGCCTTCCCACTTGATGGCGAAGTTCAGCTTCTTATCGATCCAAGCAGTGCCTGTGTCCCCGTTTTCCATGGCGCCCGTGTACTTCACCGTGGGGCGGCCGTTCAGAGTGTCGTCGCCGACCTTCTTGCAGGTGCCGGGATTCTGCATGGCCTTCTCCCAAGCCTTGCATGCGTTCTCGGGGTCGTCGATGTGAAACAGCGGGATCGACGAGGCGAGATGTCCGGGGGGCGAGATGACATAGGACTGGGTGCTGGGAAGCACCATAGTGCTGCTGCGCTGGGCCACATTAATGATGGCGTAGCTGGCATCTTTTTGCTGTCCGGCGACTTCAAAGCGAACCTTGTCGCCGCTCACCGACAGCTTGGTGCCGGCTGTGTTTTGGGGCTTCTGGCGCACGAGATCGGCGCTGAACTCCTGACTCAGGGCGGGGACGGCGAGTAGCAAAAGCGATCCAGCCAGTTGAAACGCGACTTTACGAAACACAGAGCTCTCCTTGAATTGTCAGGGATGGAATGCCGCAAAATCGGGGGTTGGCAAGCCTCAGAATAGCAAAACGTCACAAGCGGGCCAAGTTACTCGTGGGCGTCGGAACCGGGCTTGGGAAAACTGCGCTCGATCCACTTGGACATCAGGTAGTGCTCGTGATCAGCATAGCCGCTCTTGCGATAGACCTCTTTGGCGCCGGTGTTTTGTCGGACCACCTCCAGATGGATCGATCGGACTTCGAGGGCGCGGGCCTGGTCTTCGACGAACGCCAGCGCGCGTTTACCCCAGCCTTTCCCCCGATGGCTCTCGCGCAGGTAGAACTCGTCAAGGAAGGCGTCGCGGCCAAGATACTCAAGGCTGTAGCCGAGAGTGAGGACGATGTATCCGACGGGCGTCGCGTCGTCGCAGATCAACCAGGTCCGTCCCAAAGACGGTTCAAGAAGGAAGGCGACAAGAGCAATGCGGGCGCGCTCGGGATCGAAGGCGTGGCCGTCAAAGGCGTAGTACTCACGCATCATCTCGAGTAGGACGCCAGCGTCGTTTTCGGTGGCAAGGCGGAATGAAGGTTCTGCGGCCATGAACGCTGAATCAGGCGACGGTTTCGATGGCCAGAGCCATGCCCATCCCGCCACTCACGCAAAGCGTTGCTACGCCGCGCCGGGCTTTGCGACGAAGCAGTTCGTGCAGGAGCGTGACCGTGATGCGGGTGCCGGTGCATCCGATGGGATGGCCGAGCGCGATTGCGCCGCCGTTGACGTTGAGCGTGTCGCGGTCAAAGTGCAGTTCACGATCGCACGCGAGCACCTGAGCGGCGAAGGCCTCATTCAACTCGACCAGGTCAAAATCGGACAGCTCGACGTTGTGCTTCTCCGACAACTTTCGCATGGCGGGAACCGGGCCGATCCCCATGATGCGAGGATGGACGCCCGCCGACGTTACGGCGAGAATGCGGGCCAGCGGCTTGAGATTGTGCGCCTTGACGAACACCTCGCTTGCCAGGACAACCGCAGCGGCACCATCGGTGATGCCGGAAGAGTTGCCGGCCGTGATGGTTCCGGACTTCGAGAAGACAGGCGCGAGCTTGCCGAGTTTCTCCAAGCTGGCGTCGGCGAAAGGATGTTCGTCGCGGCTGAAAACGGTGGCGCCCTTTTTGCCCTCGATGGTGACTGGAACGAGTTCGCTCTGAAAATGTCCGGCGGCAATTGCGGTGGCGGCGCGGGTTTGGGATGCGAGGGCAAACTCGTCTTGCTCATCGCGCGTGATCTTGTACTGCTCGGCGAGAACTTCGGCCGTTTCCCCCATGACCATTTTTGCCAAGGGGCAGAAGAACCCGTCACGGTACATGCCGTCCACCAGTTCCTGGTTGCCGAGCCGGTAGCCCCAGCGCGCGCCGTCCAAGTAATAAGGTAGGCGTGACATCGATTCAGTTCCGCCCGCGAGTGCGCATTCGAGATTGCCGGTGGCGATCTCCTGATAAGCGAGCGCGATGGCCTTCATTCCCGAGGCGCAGGCTTTGTTGACGGTGTAGGCCGGAACTTCCTGCGGGACGCCGCTGCGGATCGAAATCTGACGGGCGGGGTTTGGGCCTCCGCCGGCTTGGCGCGCGTTGCCGAAGATCGTTTCTTCGACTTGAGCGGGCTCGATGCCAGCGCGCTCGATGGCGGCTTTCGCGGCGACGACGCCCATGTCGGCTGCTGTCAGCGAGGCCAGCGACCCACCGAACTTGCCGATGGGCGTGCGGACTGCCGAGAGGATATACACGTCCGTCAAAGTGGATCCTCCAAACTTTTTAGTCTAGCAGGAAGAGTGGCGGGTGGCTGATAGATCAGCTGCTACCCTGTTAGCCACCAGCCACTCGCCATCACCCATGAGCTATCAGCAGCTTTTACAGTACACTGACCATTCGCATGAACTACATTTACGGTCTCAATGCGGTTAGCGAGGCGATCAAGGCGCGCGGGCGTGCTTTTCAGTGGGTCGGATTGGCTAAGGAACGCCACGATCTGCGCCTGCAACGCATCATCGAGGAATGCCGCAAGCTGGGCGTGCCGGTGCGATTTCTGCAGCGTACCGAACTTGATCGACTCGCTGGCAACGCGGCGCACCAGGGAGTGGTAGCGGTCACGTCGGCCAAGCAGTACAGCGGGGTTGAAGATGTGATCGAGGCCAAGCGCGGCGAGTATTCGCTGATCGTGGTGCTCGATGGCGTGGAAGATCCGCACAACCTGGGCGCGATTCTGCGCACCTCGGACGCGGCAGGCGCAGACGGCGTCGTCATTCCCGAACGCCGCGCGACGGCTGTGACCGGAGTGGTCACCAAAACGTCGGCGGGCGCCAGCGAGCATCTTCCGATCGCGAAGGTCACCAACATCGCGCGCACCGTCGAAGATTTGAAGGAGCGGAACATCTGGGTGGTGGGGCTCGATGAGCGCGGAACGCAGACTTATGACGCGCTCGATTACAAGATGGATTGCGCCATCGTGCTGGGCTCGGAAGGCAAGGGTGTGCACGACCTGGTGCGCAAGAAATGTGACTTCCTGGTTTCGATCCCGATGCTGGGCAAGGTTTCTTCACTTAACGTTTCGGTTGCCGCCGGTGTTGTCCTCTACGAAATCGTGCGGCAGCGGCGGAAGCAGGCGGCGCCGGATTCGGAATGAAGCTGCTGGTTGTTTTGTTTGTCGCTCTCGCGTCGGCGGCATCGTTCTCGCTCGACCGAGAAGCGTTCACGTTCACGAAATACGATCTCGACGGTACGATCGAACCGGAGCAGCAGCGCTTGTCAGTGCGAGGTTCCTTGACCTTGCGCAACGACTCCAAAACTCCCCAGAAGAATGCCGCACTGCAGATTTCTTCCAGTCTGACGTGGCGTTCCATTCAGGCTGACGGCAAGCCTCTTCAGTTCGTCAGTCAGCCCTACACCTCCGATATCGACCACACTGGCGAACTGTCGGAAGCGATCGTTACTCTGCCAACTGAAGTTGGTCCCGGGAAATCGGTCGAACTAACAGTCGGCTATGAAGGCACCATCACGCTCGACGCGACGCGGCTCACGCGCATCGGCATGCCGAAGGAAAGCGCAGCGCACTCCGACTGGGATCAGATCAACCGGCTGTCTTCTGCCGTGCGGGGAGCGGGAAACGTCGTCTGGTATCCCGTTGCCATGGATGCAGCGAACCTCTCCGACGAGGGCAGCCTGTTTGAAATTCTCGGGCGATGGAAGGTCCGCGAGTCAAATGCGGCGATGCACATCAAACTGGGCTCTTCGTTCGCAAACGAAGGCAGACCGCCGATGGTGATTTGTGGGGCGGAGGGAACCTCATCTTACGAAGTCATGAGCCGACTTGGTCAGTCGTCCGCGGAATGCAATTTTTCTCCGCTCGGGTTTCAAGCACCCAGCTTCGTGATGGCGGATTACGCTTTTCTTGATGCTCCCCAACTCCAGGTGTTCTATCGCGAGGAGCACAAGGATAGGGCGGAGAAATTTGCCCAGGCGGCGACTGCCGTCGCGCTTTTCGTGTCCGAGTGGGTTGGCACGCCTCGTCGCAAAGTTCTGGTTGCCGAACTGTTCGATCCCGGCGCGTCTCCGTTTGAAAGTGGTCTCATGCTGCTGACCCCGCTGGGCGACACCGATCCCAAGCTTCTACAGATAGCCATGGTTCACGAGTTGACGCACTCCGCGTTTGCGTCCGATCGGCCATGGATTTCCGAAGGACTTGCTCACTTTGTGCAAGCCGCCTACCGTGAGCACCAACAGAACCGCGAGGCAGCGCTCGATTTGCTGGGCCTGCATCGCGCCGCGGTGATGGACGCTGAAAAAGCTACAGCCTCGAAATCCAAAGATGCCCCGGAAGAGCCGCTGATCTCAACCGCCATCGACGCGTTCTACCGCAGCAAGGCGGCCTACGTGTGGTGGATGCTGCGCGACATGCTGGGCGAGGAGGCGCTCAAGAAAGCGCTGGCAAATTATCGGCCCGACCAAGATAAGGATCCAACTTACCTGCAGCATCTGTTGGAAGCGCAGTCGAAACACAATCTCGGATGGTTCTTCGACGACTGGGTCTACCATGACCGTGGCCTGCCCGATTTTCGAGTCGAGTCGGCGTTTCCGCGCAAAGCTTCACAGGACAACTATCTGGTGACTGTGACAGTGGAGGATCTGGGCTCGGCCGGAGCAGAGGTTCCGGTCAAGATTCAATTTGATGGTGGCGAGATGACGCAGCGCGTCGAGGTACGGGGTAAAGGAAAGGCAACGGTACGTGTGGCCACACCGAAGCCTCCAAAGCAGGTCGTCGTGAATGATGGCAGCGTACCCGAGAGTGATCTCACGAACAATGCGTTTAAGGTAGGAGCTGTCGCACCGTAAGGATCAGATCAACGGGAAACGCAAGCTCCCACCACCGAGGCCCAGACACACAGAGGAAACACTCCATTCATGTTCTGAGTCAGTGCGTCCGTGGTAGGTTTTCTAGGCTCTCTTAAAGAAAGTACGGGAGGAACGTTTGGCGTACATCCAATTTCTGGGCGCGGCCGGCACGGTGACCGGGTCGAAGCACCTCATCAACACTTCTTTTGATGGCGACGGCAAGAAGGGGATCCAGGTTTTGGTGGACTGCGGCTTGTTCCAAGGCCAGAAAGAATGGCGCGAGCGCAACTGGAAAGAGCTGCCGATTCCGGCGCGCGAGATCGATGCTGTCATTCTGACGCACGCGCATCTGGATCACTGCGGATGGATTCCGCGACTCGTGAAAGAAGGCTTCACAGGCCCGATCTACGCGACTTCGGCCACAATTGATCTGTGCGGAATCATTCTGCCCGACTCCGGCCACCTGCAGGAAGAAGACGCGGCCTACTACAACAAGATCAAGAAGTCGAAACATACTCCGGCGTTACCGCTCTATACCTTCGACGAAGCCGAAGACTGCCTGAAGTATTTTCGGGTCGCGAATCTGGGAGAAACGAAGCAGCTCAGTCCGGAACTGTCGTTTCGATTCGTCCCGGCCGCTCACATTCTCGGTTCCTGCATGGCAGAAGTCATGTTGACGAGTCAGGGGCAAACCCGGCAGTTGCTTTTCACCGGCGACATCGGGCGGGTACGCGACACCACGGTCGCGCCGGGAAAGGTGGTTCACTCGGGTCCGCAGGAAGGAGAACGCGCCGACGTGGTGGTGATGGAGTCGACTTACGGCAACCGCGTCCACCCGCACACAGATCCGCGACCCGAACTGGCGGCCGTGATTCGCGAGACCGTGCAGCGCGGCGGCTCAGTCATAGTTCCCGCATTTGCGGTCGAACGCACCCAGAAATTCGTTTTCATGCTCAAGGAGTTGATGGAGGCCGGGCAGATCCCGCGCATTCCAGTCTTCTGCGACAGCCCCATGGCCATCAAGGCCGTCGAGATCTATTTGAAGCACGAAGAGGACTACACCAACGAGGCGCGCTCGCTGATCAAAAAGTACGGCTCGCCACTGGAGTGGCCCGGGTTCACCTTCGCGTCGCAGGTCGACGACTCGAAAAAGATCAACGAGATTCATTTCCCGGTGATCATCATCTCGTCGAGCGGCATGGTGACGGGTGGCCGTATCCTTCATCATCTTGCACAGCGCCTGCCGGATCCGAAGAACACGGTGCTCTTCATTGGGTTCCAGGCTCCGGGCACTCGTGGCGCGACCATCAAGAGCGGCGCCAAGGAAGTGAAGATCTTTGGCGACTTCGTGCAGATTCGCGCCCGCATCGCCACCTTTGAGCAGTTCAGCGACCACGCCGATCCACCGGAATTGCTGGAGTGGCTGCACACGTTTCAGAAGAAACCGACTGCGACTTACCTCGTCCATGGAGAAGAGGAGGCGGCATCGATGTTGCGGGACGCGATCACGAAAGAATTGGGATGGAACGTGCAGGTCGCTGAGTGGATGCAGAAAGCGGACGTTCGCTAGCGTGGGCGGTAAGAGTTTTCAGCGGGAGGTACGCATGACGGAAGCTGAGCTGAAGAAGCATTTGGAGGCGGGAGAGAAAAGTCCGAAGGAAATCGCGGCGGCTGTGTCTGGGCTATCGGCATCCGTATTGCGTTATCGCTCCGATCCGGCGAAGTGGTGCATTCTCGAGATTCTTGCCCACCTTGCTGACATCGAGATTGTGTACGGCTATCGCCTGCGCCAGATGCTCGCCGATGAAAAGCCAGTGATCGCTCCGATGGATCAGGATGCGTGGGCTAAAAATCTGGGATATCTGGACGCGTCCGCGCCCGAGCTAGTAGCGTTATATGGTTTGAATCGCCATCACAATCTCAGGTTGCTGCGTCGCCTGAAGGGAGAGGACCTCGAGAAGTCTGCATTTCATCCCGAGTATAAGAAGGATGTGACGGTGGGAAGACTCGTCGAGCAGATGGCCGGGCACGGGGTGAATCATCTGGCGCAGATTGAAAAGTTGAAGAGGGAAGCGAAGTAGCTGTGCGCTGTGAGACACGAGCTACGAGCCGCGATTGGCGGCTTGCTGTGTAAACTCGACCAGGGATTTTAATTTCGCGGCGGCTGCTCCGGAGTCGATCGACGTTACTGCCAATGGCATCGCTTCGGAAAGGCGGGCGGCACGGCCTGCGGCGACGAGCGTGGCGGCTGCGTTCAGCAAGACAACGTCGCGGCATGGCGACTTCTTGCCTGACAAGACTTCCTGAATGATGTGCGCGTTCTCGGCCGCGTCTCCACCTGCGATTGTTTCGATCGACACACGATTGATTCCAAATTCCTCCGGGGTCACTTCGTAGGTGTGCACCTGGCCGTCGCGAACTTCGGCAACGCGCGTGGGCCCGCTAATCGTGATCTCGTCGAGACCGTCAGAGCCGTGGACTACCATGGCGCGGCGCAGTCCCAGCATGCTCAGCGCCTCAGCGAGCTTTTCGACCAGATCATCGGAATAGACACCCACCACCTGACCCGAGGCATGTGCCGGATTCGTGAGTGGCCCTAGCAGATTGAAAACTGTGCGCAGTCGCAAATCGCGTCGTGCCGGTTGCACATACTTCATGGCCGAGTGCATGGCGGGCGCGAATAGGAACGCGATGCCCACGTTCTTGAGGCACTCAGCAACTTGCGCTGGCGGCAAAGAAATGTTGACTCCGAGAGCTTCCATCACGTCGGCTGAACCACACTTCGACGTGACGCTGCGGTTGCCGTGTTTGGCCACGCGCACGCCGGAGCCGGCGGCCACGATCGCAGTTGCGGTCGAGATGTTGAAGGTGCCGCTGGCATCTCCTCCGGTGCCGCAGGTGTCGACAAGGGCGTCGCGCTCGGTGCCGCTGACGTCGATGGTCGAGTTCATTGCGAAGGGCAGGGGAGCGGCCGCGCCCCGGATCGCCTCGGCGAAGCCCACGATCTCTTCGACGGTTTCTCCCTTCATGTGCAGGGCTACCAGCAGGGCGGCGATCTGCGCATCGGTGCACTGGCCGGTGAGCACCTCTGACATCACGGCCCGCGCCTCGTCGCGAGAAAGCGACTGGCAGTGGTTGGCGATGCGGTGGAGGGCGTCGGTGATCATGTGCGTGTCGAGTTCGGTGGTCCTACAATACTGGCTATGAATAGGTTTGGGTCCAGCGTGAGAAACGTCATGATACTACTTGCCGGCGTTCTCACTGCATTCGGCGCGGAAGCACAGTCAACGAGGTTTGAAAGTTGCGATGTGGCCAAGCGCCTTGCTGGCGAGTGGAACTGGCAGTCGGGCACTTGGCATTCCGACACTCCGCTGCCGCACGCCGAAAAGCTAGAAAAGCTTCACGGCGCTTTCGAATTTGCAGAGATTAGACGGACGTCGCGTTACGAGATCGACATTACGTGGCTCTTTCCGCGGGAGCAAAAGCCGAGGAACGATGTGTTTCTCATTCAATCTCCGCACTCCGGCGCCAAGGTTCAGGCAACCCACCTCGACGAGGCAAGTAAATCCGCAGCGTGCGCTGCCGAATTCGAAAACGCGAAATGCGCGCTGCTGCTTACGTGTCCGACCGTCTTTCCGCAGAAATACACATTCTTTTTGAATGACAGAGACGAACTGAGGTTTCAATTTCTCGGGCCGCCGCCGCATCATCATGCGCAGTATGTTCCCGTCTACAGCGGTGAAGGCCGAAGGAAGCGATGAGATCAGGTTACGCGTCACGTGCCCGTGTGACCGCTTGCGTTTGCCCTATCCTCTACCGTTCTATAAAATCAAGGGTTTGCTGCCCTCATTCGAAAGCCGCACGCAGGCCCTGCCCGTTTATACGGAGTGATCATTTAGGTCGGAAATCATTATGAAAATTCATGAGTACCAGGCGAAAGCGATCCTGAAGAAGTTTGGCGTGGCCGTGCCGCGCGGCGAGATGGCCACCACGCGCGAAGAGGCCGTTGCGGCGGCGAAGGCCCTATTCGATGCAGGAGCCACCGGCGTCGTGGTGAAAGCGCAGATTCATGCCGGAGGCCGTGGCAAGGGCGGCGGCGTGAAAATCGCCAAGTCAGTGGAAGAAGCCGGCCAACTGGCCGAGAAGATGCTCGGCATGACGCTGATCACGCACCAGACCGGGCCCGAAGGACGCGTCGTGCGGCGACTGCTGATCGAAGAAACCCTGCCCATCGAGAAGGAGCTTTATCTCGGCATCCTGGTTGATCGCGCCGAAGGCAAGCCTGTTTTCATGGCGTCGGCCGCGGGTGGTATGGATATCGAGCAGGTGGCCGCTGAAAATCCGCAGGCCATTCTCAAGGAATACATCGCTCCGGGCATGGGCCTGGAGGCGTTCCAGGCGCGCAAGATTGCGTTTCAATTGGGCCTTAAGCCGCAACTGATCAACCAGGCCGTGCAGCTTCTGACCAACCTTTACAAGGTTTTCGAAGCCACGGACGGCTCGCTGCTGGAGATCAATCCATTCATCACGACTACAGATGGCCGCCTGTTCGCGCTCGATGCCAAGATCAACTTCGACGACAACGCGATGTTCCGTCACGCTGACTTGAAGGAACTGCGCGATACCACGGAAGAAGACCCGCTCGAAGTCGAGGCCTCGAAATACAACCTGAACTACATCAAGCTTGATGGCAACGTGGGCTGCATGGTGAACGGCGCGGGACTGGCGATGGCGACCATGGACATCATCAAGTATGCAGGCGGCATGCCGGCGAACTTCCTGGACGTAGGTGGCGGCGCGAACGCAGAGCAGGTTACGCATGCGTTCGAGATCCTGCTCAGCGATAAGAATGTGAAAGCGGTGCTGATCAATATTTTTGGCGGCATCCTGCGCGTGGACACGCTGGCCACTGGCGTGGTCGAAGCCGCCAATAAGACGCACATCCAGTTACCGATCGTGCTGCGCCTGGAAGGAACGAACGTCGAAGCCGGACGCCAGATACTCAAAGACTCGGGCCTGAACTTCATCGTTGCCGAAACGATGAAGGATGCTGCAGAAAAAGTAGTCGCAGCAGCAAAGGGCTGAGAACGTAGCGCCGGCATCTTGCCGGCAGTCGCGAGGGCGTCTCGCCCTCGCCCGATGTACGCATCGGACGCACCAAGCTTATCGGGACAGTTTCAGAGTCCCCAAGAAGAGAGCAATCATGGCAATCCTGGTAGACAAAAATACGCGATTGATTGTCCAAGGCCTCACGGGCCGCGAAGGCACCTTCCACGCCAAAGCCAGCGCGGCTTACGGAACGCAAGTGGTTGCCGGCGTTACCCCCGGCAAAGGCGGCACGACGCACGAGGGTTGGCCGATCTTCAACACCGTGCAGGAAGCGGTCGACAAGACGGGTGCGAACGCTACCGTAATTTTCGTCCCCCCGCCGTTTGCAGCCGACGCGATTATGGAAGCTGCGGATGCCGAGGTCGAACTGATTGTTTGCATCACCGAAGGCATCCCGACGCTCGACATGGTGCGCGCCTGGGAATTCTTGCAGACTCGTCGCTCGCGCCTGATCGGGCCGAACTGCCCGGGCATCATTTCGCCCGGCAAGTGCAAGATCGGTATCATGCCCGCGAACATTCACAAGGAAGGGAACATTGGCGTCGTCTCGCGCTCGGGCACGTTGACCTACGAAGCCGTTCACCAACTCACCACGCGCGGCATCGGGCAATCGACCGCGATCGGCATTGGCGGCGATCCCATCATCGGGACCAATTTCCTGGATGCGCTGGAACTGTTCAATAAAGATCCGCAGACCGAGGCCGTGATCATGATCGGCGAGATTGGCGGCAACGCGGAAGAGACGGCTGCCGAGTACGTGAAGAAGCACATGAAGAAACCGGTGGTCGGCTTCATCGCCGGCCAGACCGCGCCTCCGGGACGCCGTATGGGACACGCGGGGGCGATCATTTCAGGCGGCAAGGGCACAGCGTCCGAAAAAATCAAAGCGATGGAAGCAGCAGGAATCAAAGTAGCGAAGTCGCCAGCAACCATCGGCGAGACGTTGCTCTCGGTGATCGGGGTGGGAGCAGGGAAGGCGTAGGTCAAGTTTCGAGTTTCGGGTTTCAAGTTACGAGCAACAGCGGGACGCCGTTAGTGCCCGTGGTTGGGAAAGACTTAGAGACTTAACCTTCCCGACTTGCTGCCCTCGCGGGCGGGTGCACCCGCGCTACAAGATTTTAGCCAACTACCAACGACCAAGGACCAACGACTAAATTATGAAGACGCTGGAACGGACTCTGACCATCATTAAGCCCGACGCGGTAAAGAAGAACGCGGTCGGCGACATCATTGAGCAGTTCGAGAAAAACAACTTCCACATTCTTTCCATGAAGATGCTGGAGATCTCCAAGCATCAGGCCGAGCAATTTTATGCGGTGCACGCGCACCGTCCGTTCTACAACTCGCTGACCAATTTCATGTCGAGTGGCCCGATCGTGGTGCTGGCGCTGGAGAAGGAAAACGCCATCGCTGACCTGCGCAAGCTGATGGGTGCGACGAATCCGGCGCAAGCGGAAGAAGGCACCATCCGCAAGAAGTGGGCGACCAACATCGAGTTCAATGCGATCCACGGCTCGGATGCGGACGACACGGCGCGGTTCGAGTTGAGCTTTTTCTTTGCGGGATATGAATTGGCGAAGTGAGGAAGTTTCTCAGTTCCGAGTTCTCAGTTAAACCCTTAGGACCTGAAAGCAGCGATTAAGAGCATGTTGCAAAAAGCTTGCTTTCCAGAGCCTCAATGCCTTTAGCCTTACTGAGAACTGAGAACTGAGAACTGAGAACTGAGAACTGAGAACTGAGAACTGAGAACTGAGAACTGAGAACTGAGAACTGAGAACTGAGATTTCCATGCCTTTAATCCAAGTCACGATGCTCCAGGGCCGCACGGCCGATCAGAAGCGCAAGTTGGCGCAGCGCATCACGGACGCCATGGTGGAAGAAGCTGGCGCCCGCCGGGAGGCCATCGTCGTCACGTTCGTGGAAGTGTCGAAGGAAAGCTACGCCTCCGGTGGCGTGTTGATGATCGACAAGAACAAGTGACCCGTCGCTAAGTCAACAACGCCGAGCTTCGCGAGATCCTCGAATGGATGAATGGCAGCGAGCAACTGTCGAATATGTGAAAGAGCTTGTCGACGGTGATCTGCAAGACTGTGACGAGACACAGTTGGCACTATTTGAGAGGGTCGCGGTTGAGCCCTACCGTGCGCCTATTACCAGATACGGAAACATCGACACAGTAGTTGTGGTTGCCCGCAATGGGGATGAAGTCATCTACTACGAGGACGTCGAAGAGGGTTTCAACGTTTCACCCATAGGTCCCGAAGGGATGATTCTCGAACACTGGTGTAACCAGGACGAACTTAGATTTGCCCTGAACTACTGGATCGAAGGTCGCACACCGTCGGGCAAATTTGGACCAGCTCAACCAATCGAATGAGTTTCTGCCACTTGACCGCTCAGTAACTAGTTGCAAAGACAAAGGGCACGCTCCTTCCCTGTGAGCGTGCCCTTCTCCCTTCACCACTTCGGCGAAAGGCGTCGTAGGAAAGAAGTCCCCCTTCTTTCTACGCACCTTCCGACGAATGCAGCACCCGGAACGTATTGCCGCCGTTTGACCAGACGAGCAGCAGCGCGTCCTGTCCCTTCGGAATACTTCCCAGGTTTCTCTGAACGTCAGCCACCGACTGCACTTCTTTCCGATTGACGCTCAGAATCACATCTCCCGGACGCAGGCCGGCGTTGTCGGCCGGGCTGCCGGGCAGAACGCGCTCGACCACCGCGCCCTTCAGGTCACTGCCGCCGCGCAACTGCTGGCGCACGTCAGGAGTGATTTCGCCAAGGCCGAGGCCCCAGCGCGGCTTGCCGGTTTCGTTGCTCGCCGATTCATCTTCTCCCTTGTCGCGTGCGCCCATCTTCTCGAGCGTGACTGGGAGTTCCATGGCCTTGCCATCACGCACGACGCTCAGCTTGATGGTGGTGCCGGGACGAGTCTGCCCCACTGTTACCTGCAACTGGCTCGCGTCGCTTACTTCTTTACCATCGATCGCGCGGACCATGTCGCCAACTTTCAGCCCAGCTTTCGCGGCCGGCGAATTCGCTTCCACCTGGGTCACGATCGCGCCGAGATTGTCCTTCGAGTCGAAGAACTTCGCGTTCTCGGGCGTAACGTCGGTGATGCCGAGGCCCATGTATCCGTGGCTGACTTTGCCGTCACGAACAATGGCTTCGACAGTCGGGCGAACAATCTGCGTGGGGATCGCGAAACCCATGCCGGAGAACTGGCCGGAGTTCGAGATCAGGAACGTGTTGATGCCGACCACTTCGCCGCGCGCATCCACCAGCGGTCCACCAGAATTACCCGGGTTGATGGCGGCATCGGTCTGGATGAACTGCCCCGGCTTACGAGCGTCGTCGCGGGAGGGGTTTGGCCGGTTCAACGCGCTAACGATTCCGCGGGTCACCGTGAAACGGAGACCGAACGGGTTGCCGAAAGCCAGCACCGTCTGTCCCGGGCGCAGCTTGGTCGCATCACCCCAGGGAACGTTCGGGAAATCCTTGCCTTCGACTTTAATCACGGCCAGATCCGTCAGCGGATCAGTGCCGATCACTTTCGCTGGCAGCACGCGGCGATCGCTCATGGTCACGCGAACGTCGACCGCACCATCTACCACGTGGTTGTTGGTGACGATGTACCCATCGGGCGAAATGATGACGCCGCTGCCGATGCCGTGTTCGATCTGCGGTCCCTGCGGTTGCTGGCGGAAGTTGAATCCGGGACCGAAGAACTGGCGCATGTCGTCGGGAATCTCGGCTTGCGCTTGCTCGTCTACCTTGGTTTTAGAGGTGACGGCGACGTTGACGATGGCGGGCGTAACGCGCGCGGCCAACGTTTCCATGGCCTGGTCAAGCGCAAGCAGCGGGCTCACGCTGTTGTCATCGAGTGGTGTGGCGCTGGGTGCGACCGCAGCCGCCCTCGCTACCACCGGTTTGGCTGTGTGATATGCCGTTAGCGATGCCGCCATGCCTAATGCGAGCACGGGCGCAATCGCCAGCCGGCCAATTTGTTTCCAGTTCATCATTGTTGCTTTTCTCCTTGAATACGCTATCAACTAATTACTTAGTTGTTTAAACAGAACCTGTGCTTCTGTTTGCTCGACTCAATCCTCTTAAATGGATTTGGAAGTAGTTTGAGAAACAACGTGTGGAGTGTGCGGTACAACTGTGACCTGCCACACGCTCACGCGCAAGACGAGGGGAGCGCCGCTGCTATACGGATTGTCTTGAACGACGACGAAAACTGCTTGCTGCATGACGGCTACGCTGCCGAGATAGTCGCTGCTGGTACGCACTAACGGGACCGCAGAAGCGCGCTGGAATGCGGGCTGCGCCGGTCGCTCCCGATACGCAGCGGGAACCGGCTGCGGACTGGTGCGATCGACCGCCTTCGCGCGGTAAATCGTTGCTTCAGACTTGGCCGCGCTGTGCGACGTTCGACGCACACTCATGTTGCCTGTTTCCCGGATCGAGGAATTGCCTCGAACGTCATTTTCTCTGAGGCTTACAGGCACAACCGGCGGAGCATATTCACGGTCCGCCGAAAAATTGCCGGCGATGCTCTTATCAATTCGTGGTGCCGCCGGATCCGCGAAACTAACCAGCCGAGGAGCATGCTCCGCGCCAACCAGGCAAACCACAGAGAAGCCCGCGACTACCCAGGGCGCCGGCTTCCAGATACCCACGGACTTCGATCGCCCTGCGTCGAGGATTTGAAGTACGCGCAATGAAGTCTGACGCATGCGTCCTACCGCCGCCTGGGCTAAAGCAAGGCCGCGCTGCAGGAGATTCTTTTCTGCGAGCGACACCAGGCATTCTGCATAGGCCCGTGGGTTGGAAGTCTGCGACAGCACTAGGTCATCGCATGCCATCTCGCGTTCGAGCGACAGGCGGTTCTCTACAAACCATACCGCGGGATGGAAGAAGAACAGCGCGCGCAGAACTTTCTGCGCGAGATTGGTCCAGTCATCCCAGCGTTGCAGATGCGCGAACTCGTGCAGCAATACTGCGTTCAGTTCAGCAGGTGTGAGTTCGGTGAGCGCCCAGTTGGGTAACACCACCGAAGGTCTAAAAAAACCTACCGCCGTCGGCACGCACAAGTCTTCAGAAGAGCAAAGTTGCACCGACCGTACAGCGCGGAAGTCTGACAAAGTCTGCGCAACCGAGGGATCGAGCGTCGCAAGATCGACTGGCATGCAATTCTTACGAATGGAGCGCAGATGCCAGAGGCCTACTCCAACGCGGACGAGCCCGAACAGGGCGATCATCGCCCAGGCGCCGAATAGATATAAAGACCAGGACCGGGGCATCGTGATGGCCGCACTTACTGAATGTGCAGTGGCCGGACCGCCGGAAGAAAACTCTACAAAGGGAATCGCCGCGATCGCCAGCAACGCGCAAAACCAGACCGCAAACCTCGTGCCCGAATTACGCCTCCCGATCATCCGCAACAGCAGCCACGCGAACACCGCAATCACCGTTCCCTGCGCGAGGCAGTTGGCCAACCTTTCCACGGAGAGTTGCGCGACGAAGTGCATATCGAGGGCGTTCATCGTTCGTTATCGATTCTGATCGAGAATTTGCCGCAGCCGAGTCAGTTCTTCGGCGTCAATACCTTCTTCTTCAAGAATATTCAGCACCAGCAGCTCTCGCGAATTCTGAAAAAAACGGTTCAGCAGATGCCGAATCTCGGTGCGCTTGGCTTCGTCCTGTTCAAGGACAGCGCGATAGACATGTGCGCGGCCGTCTTTCACGTGCCGCACGCATCCTTTCTTTTCCAGGATGCGGATAATGGTCAGCACCGAGTTGTACGCCAGCGGTTTTTCAGTGGGCAGGGCTTCCAGAACCTGCTGGACCGTGGCCGGACCTTTGTCCCAAAGCACCTGCATGATCCGCAGTTCCGCTTCAGTCAAGGTTGCCGATTGCGTACGAGCCAAGCCATCCTCCAGAGCCAGAATTCAAGAGCGTCGAGAGATAAAGATATTGATATTGACGTACGACCAAACGCTACGTCAACTAAACATTTAGTTGCTGATTTGGAACTTCGGGTTGCCTCGATGTAGGTGATTGATAGAGCTGCGGTTAGATGTTGATAATCCTCGAGGCCGGATTGCGAACGAGTAAGAAAAGATGGCCTCTGCCCAGAGGAATTGGCGTGGCGTGCAGCGGATGGCAACTGACTATTTCTGCTTTAAACCGGGCTGAATGTTCGCCAGTCGATGAACCCCGGTCCGTCCTAACGCAAACAAGATGACCCACACGATCGCAACCGTGACGAGCGCAAACGCAAATGTCCACCCGGCAAATCCAGGGAAGGTGTGCCACATCGAGTCGGACGCAGAACCATATTTCGCCTGGACGGCACTCGCCTCCCTCATGGCGACTATCACACCGCCAAAAATTACTGACATCAGCAGGACGGTAGATTTCGGAAAACGAAATTCTGGACGCATGTCACACCTCGTAAATGAATTCATCGGAGAGCGGCCACTGAAGATTCGCAGGTGTTCTTGCAATCCGCCGGTGAGCAAGCCCACAGTCTCACGCGTGCGGAACGAGATGCGCTCCCGAAAGCCACCGCGCCGGACGTCGGCCTGTGCATCCCGAAACACAGCGATCATTTCCTCTGCGTACTCACGCCGATGAGATGGCGGATACAGGTAGAGCAAGAATCTGTAGAGGAGGGTCATTCCAGTCAAGCCTCCTTCCGTGCGATGCGGAGGGCCGCCAGCTTGGTTAAGTGTTTCAAGCGCTGCACCTCAATCTGCAAATTGCGACGCCCGCGTGAAGTAAGCCGGTAAGCACGCCGATCGCGCGGCCTTTCGTCTTCTTCGGCGCGTTCGATCCATGCTTCGTCGAGCAACCGTCGCAAAGCTCCATAAAGCGTGCCCGTACTTAGCCTCACTCGGCCCGCACTCACATGTTCCACATCTTTGAGAATGGAGTAGCCGTGGCGAGGCTGCTCCGCTAGGCTCAGCAGGACAAGCAACACCGGCTCCGTCAAGGGCAGAGGATTCATATGGCGTCGCGCGTCATATCGCGCCACGCCATAATGGTGCTCGTGGAAGGGCGGTTTGTCAAGAGGTGCCCGACTTCGATCACCTCGTAATAGAATGAGGTGGTTGTATAGGCCGTGGGCCCGTAGCTCAGCGGTTAGAGCAGGGGACTCATAATCCCTTGGTCCGGGGTTCGAATCCCTGCGGGCCCACCAAAAAATTCGAAACCTTCGGCCCTGTTCCGCGTTTTTTGTTTCCCGCCTTGTTC
>Ga0209811_10000258_pt1 | contig 24551 bp, 22 predicted proteins | sample Coa_R1_6_FD_187161 | JGI IMG/M metagenome (GOLD analysis project Ga0209811, IMG submission 187161) | Surface soil microbial communities from Centralia Pennsylvania, which are recovering from an underground coalmine fire. - Coalmine... | ecosystem: Environmental > Terrestrial > Soil >... | reverse complement strand
GTCATGCTGCATCAGCAGCGCTTTCCCCTAGCCGTCGTAACTCGGTTTCAGGAACTGCAAATTCCGTGAATCCACAGTTCATACAAACTAGAAGTTTTGCATAGACCCACACGATGGGCTTGTCCAGACCCTTCAATCCGGGGAAATGGATGGCAATTTCGCCGTTAAAGCTGCTTTGGTTTTCGGAAGAGCATTTCGGACAGGCCATTGGTTTCTCCCAAATATTAGGAGGCGCCAATCTAAGGCGACGTTCGCTCCTCGTGATGTGATGAGGATCACATCGTTTCGTGCTGATAGTCACGCTAGAAGCAGTCACACTGTCCAATCCGTCAAGGAAACCCTGAGATAAAACTTCGGGCCTAGTCTGTAGCCGCCGCCTCATCGCCCGACCCTACCTTCTTTCATCCTTCCCGGTACAGGATGAACGTTACATACTCTCGCGCCCCATTTCAGTAGGCTCAGGATGTTCCGTTTACATCGGACAGAAGGAGTTTCATTTGAAAAGTTTTCTCACAGGCTTGTTTGGACCACTCGCACTTTCGTGTGTGCTCGCGGTCGGTACCGTGGCGATCGCGCAGGACACTCCGCAGAACCCATCGTCGGATAACACGAAAACGAATGAGCGGGACCGCAATCCGTCGCAAGCGACTGCGGATCAGCAAAAGGAAAATCGCCCGGATCGCGACATCACGCGCGACATACGCCGGGCCATCATGCAGGACAAATCGCTCTCGAGCTACGCCCACAATGTGAAGGTCATCTCTCAAAATGGTGCGGTCACGCTGAAGGGGCCGGTTCGGTCGGAAGAAGAGAAGAGCGCGATTGAAGCCAAGGCGGCGGAAATCGTCGGCAAGGACAAACTGACCAGCCAGCTTGAAGTTAAACCTCAGCAATAACATCAATCGCGACAACACCACTGAAAAGGAGAACACATCGTGGGCAAAAACACCTCGGTATTTGGCATTTATACGGACTCGGCGAGCGCAGAGCGTGCAGTTGAAGCTTTGAAGGCCGCCGGTTTTTCCAACAACGATATTTCAGCCTTGTTTCCGGACAAGCAGGGAACAAAAGATTTCGCGCATGAGAAGAACACAAAAGCGCCTGAGGGCGCGACCGCAGGCGCCGGCACTGGAGCAGTACTCGGAGGCGGCTTGGGGTGGCTAGCGGGTATTGGTGCGCTTGCGATTCCGGGCCTGGGGCCGTTCATTGCGGCCGGTCCGATCATGGCGGCTCTGGCCGGCGCGGGCGTTGGCGGAGCGGTCGGGGGGCTTACGGGAGCGCTCATCGGCATGGGCATTCCGGAATACGAAGCGAAGCGTTACGAAGGCAGGGTGAAGGAGGGCGGCATCCTGCTGTCCGTTCACTCCGACACTTCGGACGAAATTAAGACCGCGAAAGAAATTCTGGAGCGCACCGGCGCCCAGGATATTTCTTCCACCGGCGAATCGCGTGGGGATAAGACAGATAGAGAAAGCCGCCACGTAGCTTAAGTCAACTTGGAAGCCGGGAGAAGATCCTTCTTCCGGCTTTTCCTGCCTGCCGAGCATGCTGCACTGGCGGAGGTGAGATTCGGGGAACATCCGTCAAATCTGGTCGTTGTGCTGCGGTTAGCGTGATCGGTGCCTTCCCAGTATTTCACCCGGCCGAGACTTCCTGCCCTTATCAACCTCTCCATGCGGCGGTTCAGCGTTATGCCGCAAGTCTGCTTCATTGAACCTGCGAGCAATCCAGTCATCTAACCCAAGAGAGGAAATTATGTATCACCATATTAAGAAGTTGATGTACACGGTAAATATCGGAACTCCGGATCCCAGCTTTGGCAACATGCTGCTGGAACAGTTCGGGGGAGCGAATGGCGAGCTCGCCGCTGCTATGCAGTATTCCATTCAGGGTATCAATTGCGACGATCCTGATCGCAAGGATATGTTGATGGACATCGGCACCGAGGAACTGAGTCACCTGGAGGTGGTGGGTACGTTGGCCCGCATGCATCTGAAGCCCCTGAAGCACGACCGTGATGCAGCCGAAGTAGATCCGCTCATCGCCATCGCGGGTGGAGGCGGAGTGAGCCTATGCAACTCCGTGGGCGACGCATGGACCGCCGACTATCTGAAGATCACCGGCGAGCTTGACGTTGACTTGCGCAGCAACATCGCGGCGGAAGCGCGGGCGAAGATTGTGTACGAGCGCCTGATCAACTTCTGCGACGACCCGGGCACGAAGGACGCGCTGCAATTTCTGATGACCCGTGAAATCACCCATATGAAAGCGTTCACGGCGGCTCTGGAGAGCATGGGTAGAGCGCCCTTCTCTATCGGCAAGATTGCTCCGACGCCTGTGCTGGTTGACCAGTATTTCAACGATTCGACCGGCGTTGGGGACGACGGGGAAACCGACGCGCGTGGCCCTTGGAACGAGGGTGGCGACTGGGAAATTGTGGAAGCCGCTCAGTTGGAAGAAGGTGTTGAAAATCTCGAAAGTGGTAGTAACGAAGACACGAATCAGTCCGGCAAGCCCGCGCGCCGGGCAGTAACAACCAAAGCACGAAAACGCGCCTAATCTCAGGCCTGCAGCCGGGAAGTGTGCTGATTTACCTTCCCGGCTGTTCTTATTTTAGGTCCTTAGTATCCGCTCCGTTGCTCACTGGAATCCGCCTCCTCTCCCCACGTTGTCGCCGCTGTTGCAAATCACCAACACAGTTTGTGCTATGTTCGCGAAGAGGAAATCCATGTCGGTGAGGGCGGATGGTTGAGTCAGAACAGGGTCGCAGTGATTTGCCGGGTGGGCGCAGGAATCTGGGGGCGCTGCTGCTGGGTGTTGTAATCGGCGTGCTGGGATTGATGGTGATTGGGCGGCAGGCTTCGCCGTCGTTTTGGAACGGGTGGGCCGGGAGGTTGCTGGGGCGTAGCACGCAGGTGGACGTCAGCCAGCCGACCGTCGTGAACAAGATCCAGCAGCTGCAGCGGCTGGAAACGGTCGTGTACACCATGGACAAGGTGGTGAGTGGGGAGAAGGAGAGCGCGATTCTGCCAAACTTTCTGGCGGGCGACCGGCTGCTGATGGTGGTGCACGGAGAAGTGGTGGCGGGCGTGGACTTCAGCGGATTGAAAAGCGGCGACGTGGCAGTGGAGGAGAAGAAGGTGGTCTTGCGGCTGCCGTCGGCGCAAGTGTTTTCGACGCGTATTGATAATGCGCGAACGAAAGTGTATTCGCGGCAAACCGGGTTGCTGGTGCCCGTGGATCCGGATCTGGAGACGCAGGTGCGGCAGGAAGCGGAGCGGCAATTGCAGCAAGCGGCCTTGCTGGATGGGATTCTGAAGACGGCGAATACGAATGCTCGCGCGACGTTGACGAGTCTGTTGCAAGGGCTGGGTTTTGAGCGAGTGGAGTTTGAGTGAGCTAGCGGACTATGGTGCGAACCTGTCGTCGAAAGCCCACTCAATCGCAGACTGTAAATGCAGTTCGCGGGTCACAGTTCGAAGTGATCCGTGGTCTTGTGCAGGTTTGAGCATCGCTTTCTACTGGAAGCAGGGGTGATCCTATGGAAAGCCTCGAGATCTTATTCCTGGTGTACCTGCTGGCGTTGGGAGCGCTGGGTTGGCTCTACTGGATGATTAACGAATTTAGCTAGATCCGGCTGCTGGGGTCCAACGTTCGTTGTTCGAAGTCAGGGGCCGCCATTTTCTTGTGCGCGGTCCTGTCGGAAAATGTCGCGGCGAAAAATCTTAAAACGCAGTGGGCGCGGAGGGTTCGGACCGGCCCAGGTTAGCGTCCAAAGAACGGACACGAAACCAGGGACACAGTCATTCGAGACAGCTACTAGCGAGGGTCTTGACCGGTTTCCGCCTCCCAATCACTTAGCTGTCGCTTTACGATTCCATAGCAGTCGCACGCTGCGGCTTCGAGTTTTTCCCTGTCCAAGATTGTGACGCTTCCCCTGGTTTGAGAAATCAATCCTGCTTTCTGCAAAATGCCTGCAGAGACCGTCACGCTGGCGCGGCGGGTTCCCAGCATCTGCGACAGAAATTCCTGGGTGAGGGGTAGGTGGTCGGACTGAATCCGATCCTGGCTCATCAGAATCCAGCGGGCCAGTCGTTCTTCCACCTCATGGAGGCGATTGCACGCCGCGATCTGCGTAGTCTGCATCGCCAATTTGTAGGCGAAGCGATGCAACTGCATTTCCAACGCAGGGCACTGCTGAATGAGCTTGGCGAGATCTTCGGCACTGCATCGGTAGGCCAGACCGTCACCTTGGGTCACCATTCTGGTTGGACTGCTGTGATATCCGACGAGCAGAGGCAAACCCACGAAGCCTTCCCTGCCAATCAGACCGACTTCGATACTTTTCCCGTCCGGCTGAACCGCCAAGACTGAAATCAATCCTGAACTCATAAAGTAGCCGGATTTGATGGTTTCCCCGGGTTCGTAGAGGATCTGATGTAGCTTGAGGCGCACCAATTCCAGTCTAGGCAAAACCTGGTGGTAGTCTTCGGGCGAAAGGCCCAGCAGGATCAAGTTGCCAACATGATTCCCGTCGCCATCCTGGGGAGGCGAGATGGGGCTTGCGCGGACAAGTGACTTTTTCGCCATGACAGCTCCTTACGCAGCTAAACGCTGTCTGATTTCGCAAGGAACCGTCACCCTTAGGGCGCGGCGGAGGGATGCTAGAAGAGACAACTCAAGTGTACGCCCTTTGCGGGGACTCAGCCGGATTGTTGCTGCAGGATCGCCGTTTAAGTCAGGTGAGGAGATTCGGGGCTGCGGGTTAGTTTTCGGAAAGAGGCCACGACGACCAGAAAGGCCAGGGCGATTCCGATCATGCCGCCGAGGCCGTCGAAGAAAGCCTGGGTACGGGCTTCGCTGCGCAGGGCTTCGCTGGTTTGGGAATCGAGTTTCGTTTGCAGAGTTTTGATTTGAGCTTGCTGGTCAGTGATTCGCTTTTGCTGATCGGCAATCTGCTGGTCGTAACGCGCGCTCACGGCATTCTGCCATTCCTGTTGCTGGCGCTTGTCGGCAGCCTGGCGGTATTGCTGGAGTTGCTGGTCACAGGCGTCGCCGGGAAACCAGATCAGGCAATTAGGCCTGGATAGCGGAATTGGAGGGAGGGCTTGCACGGGTACAGTTTATTGGCGCTTGGTTTGGGGCTAAAGGTTACGGGGGTTCAATTGGTGGGGTGGCTGGTTTCGCGGAGAGCTGCGAGCTTAGAGCCGTGAGCTTCGAGCGAGCTGATCTTAGACCCGGTCAGTGCGTTAGCGCGTTCCTCGCGCACCTCAGGGGCTGAAGCCCCCTCTCTGAGTACGCTCTTATGGCACGACTAAAGTCGTGCCCTTCCCTCGTTATTCACGCATTTCGGGCGCGCTAACCACGTTTCAGGCACATCAGTTTGTTTTCGAGGTGCCATTATTAGTTGTTTCTATTCCGTGCTTGTGGGAGCTAGTGTTGCATGCGTCCTTCGCTTTGGTCAGGATGACAGCGCATACTTTTTTGTTTCGGTGGGGATGGTTGTTTTGAAAAGTGAATCAGAGATACTTCGGCATCCGCGCGGTGTAGATTTGTTCCTGGAAAGCGCGCCATGGCGATCAATGAAGCCGAGAACGTTCACTGCCGGCCCGATATTCAGCGCGAGGGCGGGAACATTCAGCGGTCGCATTGCCTGACTGACGTCCGCGTTGCCTACCTTCCACTCATCTTTCTGACTTCAGGCGTAGTCGTGGTCCGCGATCGGATGCCTGCCTGGGCTTTTATGTGGGCCTTGGCTATTGTCATTTATGCGTCGCTGAAATGGGCGAGTTGGCGGCGATCGCCGGCGCGAGCGAAAACTACGGCGGCGCGATCTGTCGGATATCTTTTGACATGGCCAGGCATGGATGCGGATTCGTTTCTGGCGACGGGCGGGAAAGTGTTTGCGCCTCGCGCGAGCGAGTGGGGGTTGGCGATCGGCAAGACCGGGCTCGGCGCGATCTTGTTGTGGATGATCGCGCGGCGCGTTCCCAGCGACTGGCCTCTCTTGCAGGCATGGGCTGGCCTGGTGGGGATGGTGTTGCTGGCGCACTTTGGGAGCTTTCAACTCGTCGCTCTGTTGTGGCGACGGGCCGGGGTGGATGCGGTGCCAATCATGGACAAGCCGGTGTTGTCCGCATCGTTGAGTGAGTTCTGGGGACGCCGATGGAATCTTGCCTTCCGGCAACTTGGCCACGAATGGATCTTCCGGCCGCTGCATCGAGAGATCGGAGTAGTCGGCGCCGGGTTTCTGGTGTTTGTGCTTTCCGGATTGATTCATGACCTGGTGATTTCGTTGCCGGCACGTGGCGGGTATGGACTGCCGACTGCATATTTCGTTTTGCAGGGGGCGGGTGTGGCGCTCGAGAGATCACAGCTCGGGCGGCGGCTGGGGCTGCGGGGCGGCGTCAACGGGTGGCTCTTCATGGCGCTTCTTACCGCGGGCCCTGCGTTCTGGCTCTTTCATCCGCCATTTCTCAGGAACGTAGTTCTGCCTTTCATGCAGGTGATACACGCGATATGAACAATGCGTTGCTAGAGCGGCTGTTCGATGTTGATCTCTGGCTGGCAGGCGTGGGGCATTTTGTAATTCTGATTGCCAGCGCGCAGGTGCCCGGGCGATTGCAATGGAAGGAAGATTTGCGATCGTTAATGCCATTCAATCGGAAACTGCTGTGGGTGCAGGGTGGATTCACGGTGCTGACCATCCTTGCGTTCGGATCGCTGACGCTGGCTCTGCATGATGAGTTGCTGCGGGGGGACCGAGCGGCGCTGGGATTGGCGGCGTTTATCGGAGTTTATTGGACGTCGAGGATTCTTGTGGACGCGTTTTATTTCTCACATGCGGACTGGCCGCGGGGGCGGATGTTTGTGGTGGGGCATGCTTTGCTGACGGCGCTGTTTGTGTTTTTGGCGGGAAGTTATTGGGGATTGATTGTCTGGCGGTGGTGGTGGCGTTGAGGGCTGTCGGGATTTGTCGTTGCCCAGCGCCTAAAGGCGCTGCGAACTATGGAGTGGGAGGGCACGCCTGAAGGCGTGCCCTGTTAAGAGCCGGGATGAAATGCCGATCATGTGCTTCGTTTGCGATCGCACGCGATTCCGTGACGAGGGTCCTTGCGGCGGGCTAGCAGCAGTCTCTAATTGGGACAGAGAGGGCACCGCCATGAAAATCGTATGCGTGTTGCATGACGAAGATCGAATTCTTGATGTGGCTCGAGATGCAAACCAGTACATCGTTCGAGAGTGGGAAGGCGGGCAGCGGCAGGAGATCCGGCTGAGTGAGCATGAGGCCAGCCGCGTGGTTGAGGTGATCATGGAAATGCAGCGGGAGCGGCGGGTGACGGAGAAATCGCCGGCCGCCAAGGAACTGCAACTCGAGCACGCCGGGCCAATCGCGGTGAATCACTACTAGACGGCGCGGACAGATCGGGCGCGCAGCGTGTGTGCCAATGAATCGGGCGATCACTGTAAAAATCTGCGCGGTATTCTTTTCTGATTTCATGTAAGTGCGGGCGAAGAAGCAGTGCGCCGTGGCCGCGAAGCGCCGTACCCTGCTTTGGAGCGAGAAGATCGCGGTCCAGGTTCGTGCCGACCTTTAGATCCCTTACATCCTTAAGACGCGGACGAGGGCGCCCGCGCTACACAATCGCGCGTCAACAGACGCGGGATGTTATGTGACTCCCTGTCCGAATCGGGGAATCGTACGGATTTTGGGTCGGGGGTGCTATCGAAACGAGCTGAGTGCCGTCTAGGTACAACGGAGCGTTCTGCTCCCGCGTCGCGGGTTTTGTTTTCTGCCCCAGCGATCTCGTCCCGAGGAGAACTCCCATGAGTCTGAAACCAGCATCGCCATGCATGTGGATGTACGCAATTCTTCTGTGTACGGTGGGCATCGGGTGCAACAAGAATGACAGCAAGGTCTCGGCGTCGTCGGATGGCGGCAAGATACCGATTACGACTACGTCGGACGAGGCACGGAAAGAATTTCAAACGGGGCGCGATTTGTCGGAGCGTTTGCTCGGACAGGAGTCGCTGCAGCACTTCGATAAAGCGTTGGCGTTGGATCCGGAGTTTGCGGCGGCGGAGTTGGGGCGCGCGAACAATTCTCCTACTGCGAAAGAATTCTTCGAGCATTTGAAAAAGGCGGTCGCGCTGGCGCCCAAAGCGTCGAACGGCGAGAAGTTGCTGATCCTGGCAAACCAGGCGGGCGCGAACGGTGTAGTCGAGATACAGAAGGAGTATCTGGATCAGTTGGTGGCGGCGTATCCGAATGACGAGCGGGCGCAGTTCACGCTGGGGAATTACTACTTCGGGCAACAGGATCTGGACCAAGCGCTGGAGCATTACAAGAAGACTTCGGAATTGGCTCCGAATTATTCGCAGGTCTACAACCTGATGGGATATTGCTTGCGGCAGAAGGGCGACTATGCGAACTCGGAGCAGGCCTTCAAGAAATATATCGAGCTGATTCCGAACGATCCGAACCCGTACGATTCTTACGCGGAACTGCTGCTGAAGATGGGGCGGTATGACGAGTCGATTGCGCAGTACAGGAAGGCGCTGTCGATTGACCCTCACTTCAACCCGTCGCACTTCGGAATTTCTGCCGACCTGACGTACAGCGGCAAGCCAGAGGAAGCGGCCGCGGAGTTGAAAGCCATGGCGGATGCGGCGCGCAATGACGGCGAGTTGCGCACTGCGTACTTCGGAATGGCGGTTTTGGCGTCGGACGGCGGGAAGTATGACCAGGCGCTAGCTGCGATGGATAAGGAATACGCGGTTGCGGAGAAGAAGGGCGACCAGGCTTCGATGGCGGCTGATCTGCAGGCCAAGGGAAACATCATGATGCAGATGGGCAAATACGATGAGGCAGCGAGAACGTTTGATCGGTCGTTGAAAATTGTCGAGGACTCAAACCTGTCGCCGGAGATCAAGAACAACTCCACCTTGCTTCATCATTTCAATATGACGGCGGTGGCGATTGCGAAGAAGGATCTGGCGGGGGCGAAGAGTCATGCGGCCGAGTTTGGCAAAGGTGCGGAAGCCACCAAGAATCCGGCGCAGCTAAAGCAGTTGCATGAACTGGCGGGGCGGATTGCGCTGGCCGAGAAAGACTATGCGAAGGCGGTGGCTGAATTACAGCAGGCGAATTTGCAGAATCCGCAGAACCTTTATCGGCTGAGCCAGGCTTACAAGGGGCAGGGTGATGCGGCGAAGGCGTCAGAGTATTTGAAGAAGACGGCGGAGTTTAACCCGTTGCCAGCGTTGCCGTATGCGTTTGTTCGGGAGAAAGCACGGAAGGAAGCGGGAACCAAGGGATAGGTGGGATCAGCATGCGGGTTGAGTTGGCGTGCAGCGGAAAGAGCATCCTTGCTTTTTCCGCTCACTCTTATAGACGCGCGTAGAAAAAATAGTACGCCGCCGTGCCAAGACGTATCTCTTATCGATACTTACCGGGTTCTAACTACTCTCTCGACAGAACACTTGCCGTGTCAATCGGTAGTGTTCTGTATTGACCGTCTCCTTCCCAAGAAACATAATTCGCGCGCTCCACCGATCGAGTGTAGGGTCACCCCCACGCGAAAAGTCTCCGACTAGTTTCGAAAGGATCCTCACCATGAAGAATCAGCTGTTGATTGTGTCTGTAGTTTTACTGCTGGCACTGTGCGCATTCGGCCAGGACGCGAATGCTCCCGAATCCAACCCGCAAGACCTTTCCATTTTAAAGGCTCAGCCTGAACCTCCTATGCTTGGATTGCACTGGGCGCGGGGTTTCACTCCCGCGGCGCGCGCAGCGAGGGTGAGAAGCAACGTCAACATGACCTACCACGGTGGGCCCATCATGACGTCCACGTCGAGTGAAGCCATTTACTGGGGACCGTCATGGGCCAACTCCTCATTCGCAGGAGACAAGATCAGCGGGCTTGACACCTGGTATACCGGCTTCAGCAATTCGAACTATGCCAAGACTTCCGACGAATACACAGGCTCCAACGGACAGGTTGGGCCGGTGGTGACGCACCACGGCCATTTCATCGACACCACGACGGCCGCAAATGGAAGTTCGACGTCCGCGATTGTTTCTGAGGTTTGCAAAGTGATCCCAAACCCGGTCAGCAACGGCTACTATCCGGTTTACGTCGATCGTAAACGCGGCAATGCAGGCTACTGCGCCTATCACACCTACGGCTCCTGCGGAGGCGTGAGGGTGCAGGTGGCGTTCTTTTTCAATCTCGATGGAGACGCCGGCTGCGACCCGCAGGATAGTTCCGGGCAGCATTCTCAGGGTCTCGCTGCTTTGTCGAACGTGAGCGGCCACGAACTTTCAGAAGCTCGCACCGATCCTAATTCGCCCGGTGCCTGGTATGACCGCCAAGGAGAAGAGAACGGCGACAAATGCGCCTGGACGTTCAACGTGCCGCTGGTGACGTTTAGCAACGGCACCCGGTGGAAGATTCAGGGCGAGTGGTCGAACAATGCATACAACAACGGCACGGGGTATCCGAACAGCTCAGGGCAGAGAGGATGTCTGGACGGTCATTGAGTTTCTAGAGTTTGATGGAAATCGCCGAGTCAATCAGGGGTGGGAAAATCCCTGGGGACTCGGCTTTTTTTGTCAGTGTGGGTTCAGGATTGGCATGTGCTACGCCACAGCGAGCTCGAAACCTGCGAGCGAAGGTCCTGCTGCGTATTCAATGTGGAGCACCCGTCGCGGCTGTTGGGCTTGCGATTTCGACGAAGCATGGACCAGTAGTGGCCGCATGATCAACAGTCCTGCTCGCGGAACAGTGCATTCGATTGGCCGAATTTTCTCAGCGAGTTCGTGAATTGCGTTGTCAGTCAGCACTCCTTGCTTGTGAGTTGCAGGCAATACCCGCAAAGGTCCGTTCTCCTCGGTAGAGTCGTCGAGGTGTAGCCGCAAGGCTACGACTTGTGAGAGGGCCTGGTCGGGGGCGTGCGCGTACAAAATTCCTTCTTTGATGGACCAGGGGCCCCAACCCGGATGGTCCTCTCTTCGCTGCAAGGGCAGTGCTGTGTCCTGATGCCAGACCACCAGCCAGTTGGAGTCCGCGGACTTGTCAAAAAGAGTGGCACGATAGGGAATTGCTAACGGGCCAAGGACGGCTTGGGCCACTTGCTGCAGGCGCGGGTCGCGAGCGACGCCGGCAACGGCCGGAGCTCTCATGGCGTGACGGATCCCAGCTCGTGACCGACAGACGACGGGCGTTTCCAATTCTGCCCCAAGGTATTCCATCTCGCGAGGTTCTAAAACTTCTGGAACGATCGCGAAGCCCTGATGGAGTACTGATTCGAGAAAGGTCTGCACTCAGCCTATGCCTTCCCGCGGATCTTGGCGGCCCACCAACGCGTGCCTACCAGCAGGAATCTCCAGTCGGAAAGGAATTCGGGGGGCTTGCCTTCGAAGGCGTGGCCTACGAATTGAAAGATCCAGCCTACGATGAATAATCCGAGCGTGATTGGCCAGAAGCGGTGAATGAAGATCGTGACGATCAGCAAGGCTAGGGAGAGGACGATCAGCGGGATGCCGATGGTGTGGCAGATGCGGTTGATCGGGTTTTGATGACTGGTTGAGTATTGGGCGATCCAGTCGTCCCAGGAGCGGTTGCCTAGCATTCGGGGAGGATAGGACGGAGAACGGGAGGCGTCAAGTTGTCCGGGCCGACGACGGGCAGGGACGCACGTCGCTCTTCGGGATCTAGATTGGACCGGGGAGGTCGATTTCGCCGGTGGCTACGTGGGCGTGGAGGCGGTATTTGCCGGCGCCTTTTTGTGTGAAGGAGCGGAAGAGGCCCCCTTTGGAGATGTTGAAGGCGGAGGCTTCGATGCTGCCCGCGTGGACCGAAGCGTCGCGGCGTCCGTATTCTTCGGGATGCGGGACTTTGATTTCGATACGCCCGGCGCTAAGTTCCACGTCTTTGTCGCCTTCGATGCCGTTGATGACGACCTCACCCGCAAACATGCGGACCCGAAGATTGGAGCGGCTCGGAATCTCGATCGTGGCCTGGAAGTTGTTGTGGGGCGTGTCGGAGACCGAGACGTCGGCGCTCGAGCCGCTGGTTTGAATCTTCACTTTCACTTTTTTCAGTTCGTCGGAGTGCGGAGCAGTGTAGGTGATCTGGATCGCGTCGGCGCTTGTGTTGGTGATGGTGTAGCCGCCCGGACTCAGGTGCAGACGGATGAAGCCACCCGAAGAGAACGGCTGACTGGCTTGCGGACCGCTGGGGGCGTCGCTGGGTTCCGCGGCTGCGGCCATGCAGGGGATGAGCGCTAGGGCGAGGAAGGCTAGGTACTTCATGGCGGAGATCTCCCTGAAGGTGTTTACGGAGAAAGTGTGAGGGAAGTTCCCTCTAGCCGACGAACTTGATCATCTGAACGAACTGGAAGGGAACCTTGGCTCTGGCGGGCGGAGGCGGCTCGGTGATGCCGGTGCGGCTGAAGCCCATGCGCTGGTAGAAGCGTTCGAGTTCGGTGCGGTGGTCGATGAAGCGGAGTTCCATTTCGCGGAATCCGGCGGTGCGGCAGCGAGCTTCGGCGGCGGCGATGAGTTCGGCGCCTAGACCTTCGCGCTGGCGAGCGGGTTCGACAGAGATCAGGCCGAGGTGGGCTTGTGCTGCTCGCGGCTCGATGAAGATACAGGCGACGAGTTGGTCCTGGTCTTCACCCAGGAGGAAGGTGCCGCGCGGCCACATTTCGCGGAGGGAGTCGGGGTTGACGCGTTCTCCTTCGACATAGGGGCTTTCGGCGACGAATGCGCGATTGACGAGGCGGGCGATGGCGTCGATATCGGAGATTTCGGCGGTGCGGAACGCGAGAGGCACCTTTCAATTCTAAACTCGCTGCTTTGGTTCGATGTGACGCACGCAGGATGCATAGGTCCTTCGCCGCGCTCAGGATGACAATGGAAAGCTACGATCCATAAGCCACAAGCTAGAAGCTCATGCCTCGGATTCAGCTCGAATCCCCTTACTGGTCCTTCTTCAATCTTCGCAGTAGTGAGGTGGGGTGGATCCCTAAAATCCTTGCGGCTTGAGTTTTGTTGTTGCCGGTTGCCGTGAGGACTTCCTGGATGTAGTTATCTTCGACCTCGTGGAGGGTGATCAGTGGACGCGCGTTGGGCGTGGATCCAGCTGGGAGAGTGGCATCCGGGAGTCGCATGGGAATCGTGCGCGCGTGGTCGCGGATTTCTTCGGGAAGCGATACGGCGTCGATGTCGCCTTCGGGCGTGAGGATCATGGTGCGCTCGATGACGTTTTTCAATTCACGGATGTTACCCGGCCAAGGATAGCGTTGGAGGAGTTCGGCAGCGGAGGGGGTGAATCCCGTAAATTTTTTTCTGAGTTCGCGGTTGAAGTGTTGCATGAGTTCGAGCGCTAGCGGAACGATATCTTCGACGCGGTCGCGCAGCGGGGGCAGGAAGAGCGGGACAACGTTGAGACGATAGTAGAGATCTTCGCGGAAGGCGCCGTGGGCAACGGCCTCTTTCAGGTCGGCGTTGGTGGCGGCTACCAGGCGGACGTTGACTTTAATTGGCCGAGTGCCGCCGAGCCGCATGAAGATTCCTTCTTCAAGGACTTTCAAAAGCTTGGCTTGCACGCTGGCCGACATGGTGGCGATCTCGTCGAGGAAGAGCGTGCCCTGGTGTGCGCGTTCAAGCAGGCCTTCCTTGCGGCGGCGCGCATCGGTGAAGGCGCCGGGTTCGAAGCCGAAGAGTTCGCTTTCGAGCAGCGCGTCGGGAAGGGCTGCGCAGTTCAATTCCAGCAGTGGCATGCTGGCGCGAGGACTTGCGTAGTGGATGGCTTTTGCAAAAACGCTTTTGCCGGTCCCGCTTTCCCCTTGCAAGAGGATCGTGGTGTGGTCGGACTCGGCGGCCTTGCGCGCGACTTCGAGCATGCGCGAAGTGGCTTCGTTGTGGGTGACCACCTTGCCAAAGTCATAGCGGCCGCGAGCCTGCTCGACGTTGTCGCGCACTCGCACGCGCAATGCAAGCATCTCGCAGGCGCGGTTGAGGGTGGCGATCATGTCGGCGAGGTGGAAGGGCTTGATGAGGTAGTCAAAGGCGCCTAGCTTCATGGCTTCGACGGCGCGGTCGACCATGTGGTAGGCGCTCATCATGAGGATGATGGCCGCGGGATTGGATTGCTTGACGCGGCGCAGGACTTCGACGCCGTCGATGCCGGGGAGCACGATGTCGAGCAGAGTGAGGTCGGGCTTTTGCTCGGCGAAAATGGTGAGAGCGTCTTCGCCGGAAGCGGCTGTGAAGACTTCAAAGCCTTCCTGACGCAAGCCGCGCGAGACGGTGCGGAGAGTCAGGTCTTCGTCGTCGACTACTAGGATGGAATGGGGCATGAAAATCAGGCTCTAGGCTTTGGGCTCTGGTCTCTAGGCTCTGGCTCCTTAGTTATGGTGCTTCACTTTAGTTTCTAATTTGTTCACTTCTCACCTCCTGAATTCTCTAATCTCAGTTCTTGCACTAAAGCCTGAGCCTGAGGCCCGAGTCGAGGGCTCTCAATCACACAACAATTTCCGACTCGTCCTTCTGATCTTCGTTGAATTCCTCCTGGCGAATTGGCAGCGTTAGCGTCACGGTGGTGCCATGATGTTGGACGCTGTCGACGCGGATTTCGCCGTTGTGGCTACGGACGTAGGTCTGGCTGATGCTGAGACCGAGGCCGGTGCCACGTCCGCGCTTAGTGGTGAAAAAAGGCTCGAAGACGTGGGCGAGGATGTCGGGTGGAATGCCGGATCCCGTATCGCTGACGCGGATCTCGATGTTGTCGACGTAGGTCAGCTTGCTGGCGGAGATGGTGACGCGGCCGCCTTCGGGAGTAGCTTCCGCGGCGTTGAGCAGCAAGTTCATGAACACCTGAGAGAGTTGGTTGGCGTCGGCGCGAATGTACGGGAGATCGCGGGGTACATCGTTCGTGAGCTGCTTGCCGCGTAGCATGGGCTGATGCTCGATGAAGGCCAGCGTGTCGGTAACGAGGCGGTGCAGGCTGATTTTACTGAGCACGAGCGGGCCCGGGCGCGCGTAGTTGACGAGGCCGTGGAGAGTAGAGGAGATGCGTTTTGCGCCGGCGATGCACTGCTCGATTTCCTGGCGCTGCTCGGGATCGGTTGCGACCTTCAGCTCTAGTTCTAAGTGCGAGAGGATGCCTAGCAGAGGATTATTGATTTCGTGGGCGGCGCCGAGGGCGAGCTGCGCGAGGGCGGCGTATTTTTCATATTCCGCGAGTTGGGACTGGAATTGAACTTTGTCTTTATTAAGCTCGCGTTCCTCGTAGAGCCGGCGGAAGAGTTCGTCCTGCGCCACGTCGCGCTCTTGTTCACGTTCCTGTGCCAGGGCGCGCGCGCGTTTGAGCTCGGTGGTGAGGGTGGCGACGTTTTTGCGCTGGAGGAGCCAGATGACGAATAAGACGGTGGCGATGGCGACCGCTAGCGGGAGGAGGTAGACGGCGAGCTGGGAGTCCGACGTTAGGGTGGTTGGTATGAGCAGGATGCACGCGGTTAACGGTATGGGCGAGAATTGGGCGGACGAGTGCATTCCTTATTAACGATGCGCGGGGATGTCCGGGAATGCTGTGATGTAGATCACGAGGGGTGGGTGACAGGTCACAGGGGCGGGTGGCGGGTGACAGGTCAGAGGAACGGCGTCCTGAAGGTGCGCGCTGATAGGGATGCCCTCCTTCAAAAGGAACGCATGAGCGAGTTGCGCAGGAAGGATGAGCGAGTTAAAGGAACATGGCACGAATGAGTTGTCGGACGGCGGCGTTCGTTCTGACAGGCTAAGTGCAGACAGCGGCTGAAGGCGGAATTTGATTTCCCGTCCCCGGCTCGCGGGCTTGCGCCCACGTCGCGAGGTGCCGCCCCTGGCGGGGCTTGCGCTCTTCTTGGATGCTTACCCATCGCTTACGCGCTGGGCTATTTTCATGCCGCCGCTGCGCGACTCCAGCGTCGTGGGGGATTGTGTGTGCTTTTTCCACGCAGTGTGCTTTGTTTGGTTCGTTATGTCTTGAGGAAGGGCCTGCAGGAGCAGCTCGTTGGAATTGTCAGCCGGCCTGGTCCTCTTTGGCGCGCAGCCAGTCGATGAACATTTGTTCTACCGATTTGTCGTAGGCCATGAGGACGTGGCGGACGGTGTGTCCGCTTACGAAGTGGCAGACCTCTTCGGCGAGATTTTTGGCGTGATCGCCCGCGCGCTCGAGGGATTGCGTCATGAAGATGACTTGCAGGCTGGCTTGGCGGGCGATGTTTTCCGGGTTCTCGATGTGGCGCAGGAAGATGAGGTTGCGGAGGCGGTCCATCTCGGCGTCGGCGCGGAGGACGTCGATGGCTTTCTTGACGTCGCGGGTGGAGAAGGAGTCGCCGACGTCAGTGAGCATTTTTTCGAGGACCGTCGCCATCTGCGTCAGTTCGCGGATGTCCTGCGGATCGAGGCGGGCGCCGGCGGCATGAGCGCTGTTGCCGAAGCTGAGAAGCAGGTCGCCGATGCGCTCAAGGCCGATCATGAACTTCATGCAGGCGAGGAGTTCGCGGGCCTCGGGGGCGGTGACCTGGGTGATGGCGTCGGTCACGCCGCTGTCGATTTCCATGTCGAGCTTGTCGAGTTCTTTTTCGCGCGTGCGGAGGGAATTGAGCAGGGCAGTTGAGCCAGTGGCGATGCCTTCCGCGGCGGCTCCAGCCGCTTCCTTCGCCACCTGGCAGGCTTGCACCGTGAGCCGCACCAGGTGTCCATAGGGCGGTTCGGGAAGGGGTTGCTTGAGGGCCGTGCTCATGGGAGCTTTCCTCCGGGGCCGTTGGGTGATTGTCCCGTCACTCTTGTCGCGCCGTTTATTTAGATGGATTTCCAAGTTAGAAAGATAGGTTGTTTTCCGGGTGTTCGGGTTACAGCCCCGTGAATTCTGCTGCGGAATCGGTGCATGGGTGTTACGAGAGCAAGCGGCTCGCGGGCTTACGCCCGCGTCGCGTTGGTATCGCTCCTACGGGGCTTGCGGGCAGCTCGGTGCCTACCGAGGGCTTACGCCCTGGGCTACCACCTGTCGCCGCTACCGCGGCTTTGTGTGCTTGCGCTGCTCGGACTTTGGTGTGGTGGCGTTGCTTAGGGTTTGTTGTGCTGGCTGCGACTTGTTGTGCTCGCCACTGCGGCGGCTCTGAGGTTGTACGCCACAGGTGCGGCCCTGCGGGTTCGTCGCAGTTGCGGCTCTGCGGGTATTCGCTGCCGCGCCGGCTTTAGTTTGCTGGCTGGGGAGCACACGTAGTGTCCGCCACTGCGGCTTGGCAGCCGCGCCTCTACTCACTCACTTTGCGGTCGCGAGTTTTAGGCGGGCACCGCTGCCGGGAGAGTGAAGAGGAAAATTGAGCCGTGGTTCAGTTCGCTTTCGGCGTGGATGGTGCCGGAATGCGCGAGCATGATGTGCTTGGCGATGGCGAGCCCGAGTCCTGTTCCGCCGGATTCGCGGGAGCGGGCTTTGTCGACGCGGTAGAAGCGTTCGAACAGGCGGGGCAGGTGTTCGGAGGCGATGCCGGGTCCGAAGTCGCGGACGTAGAACTCGACGCCGTGATCCGCTTGGCGGGCGCCCAGCACGATGCGCTTGCCAGAAGTTGCATACTTCATCGCGTTCTCGATCAGATTCGAAAATACCTGGTGGATCGCCTCGCGGTCTGCGTTGACTGGAGTTTCGGCGACTTCTTCAACCGTGAGTTCCATTCCCTGAGCTCGAACGATGTCGCGGAAACTTTCGACGGCGTCGTTGAGGAGTTCGGCGGGAGTGGTGGGCTCGACTTCGAAACGCTGCTCGCCCGATTCGACACGTGCCAGGGTTAGGAGATCCTCGGTGAGGCGCGACATGCGGGCGGCGTTTTTGCGGACGATTTCGAGGAACTCGCGTACGTGGCCGTTGTCGGCGGTGCTGTCCAGAAGAGTTTCGGTGTAGCCCTGAATGGAAGTCAAGGGCGTGCGGAGTTCGTGGGAGACATTGGCGATAAAGTCGCGGCGAGTTTTTTCCACGCGCTCGGTCTCGGTGAGGTCGCGGAGGACGGCAACGGCGCCGCCGCCGGGCAGGGGAGCTGCGGTGACGTCGAAGGTGCGTCCGGGGACGATGGAGATGGCGCGGGCGGAGGAAATCTGCTTGCCGTCGGTAGCAGTGCGGACGGCGCCGAGGAATTGCGGATCGCGAACGGTCTCAACCACCGGGGCATTCAGGCGGGCGCGCTGGGGGACGAGGCGCTCCATACCGCGATTGGCCCACTGGACCCGGCCATCCGCACCGACGGCGATGACGGCATCCTGCATGGAGTTGAGCAGAGTTTCAAGTTGGCGCTGGCTGGTCTGGACGGCTTGGAAACTGTCTTCCAGCTTGCGAGCGGTTTTGTCGAGGGCGGTGGCGACCTGGCCGATTTCGTCGACAGAAGTTGCGGAGATACGGGCGGTGAGATCGCCAGCTGCGACCCGATCGGCGAAGGTGACGATGCGTTGCAGACGGCGAGCCGTGTATTGGGCGCCCACGACGGAGAGCAGCATGACGACGATGAACGCGATGCCCGAGCCGAGCAACAGCGCGCGATGGACGCGACGGGAAGCGGCTTCGACGTCGGAGAGTGGGTAGGCGAGACGGACAGCGCCTCCGGAGATCGGGGCGGCGACGTATAGAAACGGAATGCCGATGGTGTGGCTGCGGCGTTCATCGACGCCGATGTTGCCGCTGAGGGCGGCCTGAAATTCCTTGCGGGTGCGGTGGTTCTCCATCGACTCGGGATTCGCTTCGGAATCGGCGAGGACCTGTCCGGTGGGATCGATTACAGTCGCGCGGGCACCGGCGGCGAGCGCTTCCTGGGCGGTAATGTCCGCCAGCGAATGCTGGTGGTCGATTTCGACACGGTTCGCGAACAGCTTGGTGCGGGCGGCTAGACCGCGCTGGATTTCGTCACGCAGGGAACTCTCCCAGACGCGGCGGATGGTGACGTCCATGGTGATCGCGGTGACAACAACGACGAGCGCCGAGGCCGCCAGCATCTTGAAGAAGATGCGATTTCTCACTTGGGAGCCTCGAAGCGGTATCCGGCGCCGCGCACGGTTTTCAGGTAGCGCGGATTTTCTGGGTCAGGCTCGATTTTTTCACGGATGCGGCGCACGTAGACATCGACCGAGCGCGGCGTGACGTAGGAGGTGTCGCGCCAGACGGAGTCGAGGAGTTGGTCGCGCGTGAAGACGCGGCCGAGATGGCGTGCAAAGTGATCGAGCAAGCGGAATTCGGTGGCAGTCGTGGTGACTAGCTTGCCGTCGACGTGGAGTGTCATGGCGGCAGGGTCGATTTCGACGCCGGCAACTTTCACTGGGCCTGGAGCTAGTGGACGCTCGAAGCGGCGCAGCACGGCTTTGACACGGGCGACGAGTTCCCGCGGGCTGAACGGCTTGGGGATGTAGTCATCGGCGCCGAGTTCGAGGCCGAGGACGCGGTCCGCTTCGCTGTTCCTGGCAGTCAGAAAAATGACCGGGATCATGGCTAGGGATTGCGTCTGGCGAATCTGGCGACAGAGTTCGAGGCCGTCTTTGCCGGGAACCATGATGTCGAGCAGGAAGAGCGCGGGACGCTGGCGCTCGGCTTCGGCGAGGATGGCGTTACCGGTTGGGTAGAGTTTGACGGCGAAGCCCGCGCCCTCGAGATGATGGCGCACCAGGCGGGAAATGTCCGGATCATCTTCGACTACGGAGATGTGCGGTTTCACGGTAGTTATTGTAGCCGCAATGGAGCGGCGAACCTCATTCTGTAACAGTCTTGTAACAAATGGGGAAAAGCTCTCACCACAAAGGGCACGTGGGAGGCTAGTTGTGGGCGGATGGAAAAGCTTTAACCGCTAAGGGCGCGAAAACAACCCTCGGCTCTGGACTACATTCTGCGGAAAATCCAAATCTAAATCTTAAAACGCAGAGGGCGCAGAGACGTGCATTCCGATTCGCAAAGGGAATTCGCCGCTGCTTCAGTGGATCTGCAGGTTTCCGGCTTCGTCGATGAAGAAGCTTGCTTTTGGCGGGATCACTGTGGTGGCGCTGTACTCGGTGATGATTGCTGGGCCGGAATACTTCTTTCCTGCTGTCATTTGGTCGCGCTCGTAGATGCTGGCAGATTGCGGCTTCCCGTTGAATATTACCGGAGCTTTTTCGGTTTTGACCTGTGGGGGCGACTTCGCCGGCTGTTTCTTTCGTTCATTCATGATTCGGGATTGTGGAGATTTCAGGATTGCCCGCAGGCGCAGGGTGACTAGTTCGATTTCGCGGCCAGGGTGACTATAGCCATATCGCTTGACGTGGGCGCGATGGAAGTCAGCGATCAATTTTGGGGAGAATGGAATATTGAGTTCGTAGCCTTGTCCGCGATAGCGCGTGTCGATCGTCAGTTGCTCGTGAATTTTCCCTCGCCAACCTTCGGCTTGGAAGTCACGGCTTGCAGCCTGCGAGAGCTGCGCGAATTCGTGTTTGAGCCGGGCTACGGGAAGCTCGGAAGTAGTGCGCCAGAGGATGGTGCGGGAATAGTCCTTGATGACGTCGCTCACGAGGATGCCGAACGCGGAAAGAGCTCCCGGCAACGCAGGCACTATGACACGCGGGATGCCTAGCGATTGGGCGAGGTCGCAAGCGTGGAGGCCTCCGGCGCCACCGAAAGCGACTAGCGCGAAGTGGCGAGGGTCGAAGCCGCGCTCGATGGAGACGACGCGGACGGCTTTCTCCATGGTGGCGTTCACTACGCGGATCACGCCGGCGGCGAATTGATCGAGCGTGAGGCGCACGTTCTGTTTTTTCAGCCATTCGGCGGTGAGGCGGCGGGTGCGCTCGAGGTCGAGCTGGAAATTTCCGCCGAGGAAGCGGTGGGGCTGCAGACGGCCAAGGAGGAGATTGGCGTCGGTGACGGTGGGCAGCGTGCCGCGGCCGTAGCAGATGGGGCCGGGATCGGCGCCGGCGGAATCTGGGCCGACGCGGAGGGCGCCGGCAGCGTCGAAGCGCGCGCGAGATCCGCCTCCAGCTCCGACGGTGTGGATATCGAGCATCGGGACGCCGACTGGGAGTCCTGCGATTTCGGACTGGCTGCTGGCCTGGGCTTCGCCGTCGACGAGGGCTACGTCGGTGGAGGTGCCTCCCATATCGAACGAGATGATCTGGCGGAATCCGCTGAGGCGCGCGGTGGCGGAGGCTCCTACGACTCCTCCGGCCGGGCCGGACAATACGGTGCGCACCGGTTCGCGGGCCGCGGTGGCGAGCGTCGTGATGCCTCCGCTTGATTGCATGACGAAGATGCGGTTGCTGCGCGCTGGTTGCGCGAGACGCTGGTCGAGGCTTTCGAGGTAGCGCTGCATTACCGGCTGCAGATAGGCGTTTACGACGACGGTGCTGGTGCGTTCGTACTCGCGGAATTCCGGAAGGATTTTGTGCGAGATGGAAAAAGGCAAGTTCAGCGGTTGCAGGACTTCCTCGATGGCGAGTTCGTTGGCCGGGTTTGCGAACGAGAAAAGAAGCGTGACGGCGATCGCGTCGGGGTGTTGCTGCTGGATGTTTCGTCGGAGAACGTCGAGGTCTTGCGATTTGGGTTCCTCGAGGATTTTTCCTTCGCTGTCTGTACGCTCGGCGATTCCGAAGCGGAGGTCGGCGGGGACGAGGGGCTCGACGCGATCGAAGAAGAAGTCGTAGAGCTTGGGACGCGCCTGGCGACCGATTTCGATGGCGTCTTCGAAACCCTTCGTTGTGACCAGGGCTACGCGAGCGCCTTTCCGCTGCAGGATTGCGTTCGTTCCCACGGTGGTGCCGTGAAGCAGAGTCACCGGGGATTCGTTTGCGATCTGGCGAATGGCTTCGGCGATAGCTTGCGCCGGGTCGGCTGGGGTCGAGAAAACTTTCAGCAGGCGGATGCGGCCGCGGTCGATCCAGACGCAATCGGTGAAGGTGCCGCCGGTGTCGATGGCGACTCGAAGGGTTGATGGGGGTTGAGGCATGATCGTCGAGTTGGTAAGGGTAGCATTTTGAGGTGCGAGTTTCGCGTTGCGAACAGAATGAAAAATCCCCGCCCTAAATCCCTCCATAGAGCGGAGGGGTTTAGAACGGGGCACCCACAGATTTGAAGAAAGTACAAACGCAAACGGTACAAAGGTCCTTCGCTGCGCTCAGGATGACATTTCCAAAAATACTTAACTCTTGCTGCCGGTCAGGGCCAGGGTAATCAGAGTCTTCTGCTCCATTTCGTGCGCGCCTGCCGAGCCTGTTGAGGGGCTTGGGCTCGGCGAGCGCTTTACCGAGAGGACGGCGCGGTCTCCGGCTACGTGGCGGAGGCGCGGCATCATGTAGAAGAGGGCGCCCATGTTGGCGGGCTCTTCCTGCACCCAGACGATTTCGCGAGCGTCAGGGTGGCGATCGATGGCAGCTTTCAGTTCGGGCTCGTGGAACGGATAGAGCTGGTCGATGAAGATGATGGCGTTGCTGGCGTCTTTGCGGCGCTGGCGCTCGACGCGGAGTTCGTGACCGATTTTTCCGGTGCAGACCAGAATGCGCTTGGCGTTTTCGGAGCCCGTGTCGGGCACGACGGGCAAGAAGCGCTGGTGCGTGAAATCTTCGATCGGGGAACAGGCGTCGGGATGGCGGAGCATGCTCTTCGGTGTGAAGACAACTAGCGGTTTACGCCAGTGACGCAGTGCTTGACGGCGCAGCAGGTGGAAATATTGTGCGGCGTTCGAGGGTTGGCAGACCTGGAAATTGTCGCGGGCCGCGAGTTGCAAGAAGCGTTCGATGCGGGCGCTGGAATGTTCCGGGCCCTGTCCTTCATAGCCGTGCGGCAGAAGAAGGACGATGCCGGAAAGCAGTCCCCACTTGTCTTCGCCGGCGCTTACAAATTGATCGATGACCGCTTGCGCCACGTTGGCGAAATCGCCGAACTGCGCTTCCCACAGAACGAGGGCTTCGGGATAGTCGCGGCTGTAACCATACTCGAATCCCATGACTCCAGCTTCGGAAAGAGTTGAATTGTAGATGTCGCAGCGGGCTTGTCCGGGAGCGATGTTACGCAGCGGGACGTATTCAGTTTCGTCCTCGATGTCGAGAAGCACGGAGTGGCGCTGGTTGAATGTGCCGCGGCGCGAGTCTTGCCCGCTCATGCGAATCGGGATGCCGCCCTTCACGAGACTTGCGAAGGCCAGAGCTTCGGCCATGCCGTAGTCGACATCGCGCTCGCCTGCGCCCATCTCGGCGCGCTGCTCGAGAAGTTTTTTGACCTTCGCATGGATGTGAAATCCGGGCGGGTAGGTCGTGAGCTTTTCGGTGAGCTCGGAGATCCCGTCGGTCGATAGTCCGGTTTCGGTTTCGTATTCCGCTTTGTAACGCCCGCCGAAGTAGTTGTCCCAGTAGCCGGGAAGGGCGCGCATGGTCGGCTTTTTGGTGATGGTACCGGCATTCTGCTGGCCGGTTTCGTATTCGGTTTTCACCGCGGCGACCTTTGCTTCGGCATCGATGCCGGCGTCTTCCGCGTAAATCTCCCAGAGCGGCGGGTGAGCCTTGATTGCCTTATAGATCAGCGGCTGCGTGACAGTTGGATCATCGACTTCGCTGTGGCCGTGGCGACGGTAGCCGATCATGTCGATGACGACGTCGGTGCCGAAGGTGTAGCGGTAGTCGAGCGCTATGTGGCCGACTCGGACGACTGCGTCGACGTCTTCCGCGTTCACGTGGAAGATGGGGATCGACTGGCGGCGAGCGAGGTCGGCAGAGAAGCGCTCGGAGTGCTCCTCGCGATAGTTGGTGGTGAATCCCACGAGATTGTTGACGATGATGTGAACGGTGCCGCCTGCGGTGTATCCGGGGAGGTCGGCGAAGTTCATGGTCTCGGCGGTAATGCCCTGACCGGCAAAAGCGGCGTCACCGTGGACGAGCAGCGGGAGATATTTTTCGCGGCCCCCTTCTCCGGCGCGGTCTTGCTTGGCGCGCGTGCGTCCGATGGTGACGGGATCGACGGCCTCGAGGTGGCTGGGATTCGAGACGAGATGGATGTTGACCTTGCCGCCGCTGCGCGTGGGGTACTCGCCGGTGGCGCCAAGGTGATACTTCACGTCGCCGGAACCAAGCACGCTACGCGGATCGACGTCTTCGAATGCGGCGAAGAGTTCCTCGGGTGTGCGGCGCGCGATGTGCAGGATGACGTTGAGACGGCCACGGTGACTCATGCCCATGACGAGATTGATGGCGCCGCGCTGGGCGGCGCTGTCGAGGATTTCATCGACCAGGGGGAGCAGGGCAGTGTTGCCTTCGAGCGAGAAACGCTTGGTGCCGAGGTAACGCTGCTGCAGAACCTGCTCGAAGACGTCGGCGCGGACGAGCAGATCGAGGATGCGTTCCTGGTCGACGGCGCCCGGTTCGCCTTCCATGCGCTCCTGGATCCAACGGCGGCGCTCGGGATCGGTGATGTGCATGAATTCGACGCCCACGGTGCCGCAGTAAACATTGCGGGCATCGCGCGCGAAGTCGCCGTCGATCTGCAGATCGGGTTGGGGCACGGGCCGCA
>Ga0209811_10000257_pt1 | contig 24557 bp, 19 predicted proteins | sample Coa_R1_6_FD_187161 | JGI IMG/M metagenome (GOLD analysis project Ga0209811, IMG submission 187161) | Surface soil microbial communities from Centralia Pennsylvania, which are recovering from an underground coalmine fire. - Coalmine... | ecosystem: Environmental > Terrestrial > Soil >... | reverse complement strand
TATCAGCAGGAACATAATTATTTCACCAAGAAGCCGCTGTTTTTCCAGTGGTTTCAGAATCAGTTCGAGCGTCGGTGGGATTCAGACACGGAATATAAAGCTTTCGTCCCCATCGGGCCGGGCGGACCGAAAATCAAATCGCCCGTCAGCGGAGCCACCAGCCAGCCAACTAGTGTCACTCTGACTTGGGAAGGCGGTCCGTGGAGTCAGCAGTATGACGTCTATTTCGGCACGACTGCGAATCCCCCGTTGCTGGCGCAAAACGTTGTCACCGGAGCCCCCGAAGATCCCAATGGCCCCCTTACTTACGAAACGTACAAAGTCTCAGGTCTCGTCCCAGGCAAGCTGTACTACTGGAAGATTGCTTCAAAAACCATGGCGAATCTGAGTGTGATCGGTCCCATTTGGACGTTCACTACCCGCGGGACGGCACCGACCAGCGGAGGTGCCACCGTAACAGGCATCTCCCCGGCAGCTGGTCCGAGTTCGGGGGCTACGGCAGTGACAATCACCGGCACTAATTTTTTGACTGGTGCGATTGTGAGCTTTGGTCAGTCCACCGCGAGCTCGACTAAGATCATCAGCGGCACCACGATTACTGCCGTTGCGCCCCGGCATGTCGGTGGCGCAGTTGCCATCACCGTCACCAATAAGGCGGGGGACACGGGAACACTTCCAGCGGCTTATGTGTATACGTCTACCAGTCCTTCGACGGCTCCCAAATTAAACGTCATTCACCCGAACCATGGGTCTCCGAGCGGTGGCGATGCGGTCATTATCTCGGGAAGCAATCTGGTGAAGGGGATGATCGTCACGATTGGGGGCGTCCCTGCAACTATCACCAGTTTCAATACGGTTTCAATCCATGCGACGACTCCAAGTGGAACTGGCGTCGCCGATGTGGTGGTCAAGACTCCCCTGGGGCTGAGCGCTACCCTAAAGGGTGTCTTCACCTTTGCCGAGACACCGGATCAACCCAGTGTGACTTCGACGACGCCCAACAGCGGTCCTGTCAATGGCGGCACCACGATCACCGTTAACGGAGATGACTTCATTAAGGGCGCGGTAGTCCGTATAGGGGGTACGCTTTGTACCACAATCATCGTCTTGAACGATAGCACTATCATTGCCACTACCCCGGCCCACGCTTTGGGATCTGCCGATGTAGTGGTCACCAACCCCGATGGCCAGAGCAGCTCCGCCAGTACTTACACATACCGTTAGTCGCGGTGTACTGGCCTCAGCAGTCTGACAACGTACCCACGGAAGGTCTCGTTCTCCACGGGGCCTTTGTGCTTCTATGGCGCGCACCCCATTGGCCGGCGCTGCCGCATCTCGTCCGATGCCGAGCGCGTGCGGTTTGATGAAAAACTGTGGGAGTAATTTGATAACACGTCTCTGGAGCTGAAGCCGTGCCCTTCCCGTTCGTATTGCTTCCTTGTGCCTACTCGTGAGGAAAAGGCGCTCTGGGCTGCGTGTGCTTCCTGGCGGACATCGGGTCCTTCGACTTCGCTCGGCTACGCCTCGCTGCGTTCAGGATGACAAGGCTTAAAGGTTCTCGTTCAGGAACGAATGATTCCACGTTTCAGGACGGAATCGTCTTGGTAGCGATGTCTTCTTCGGCTGCGTGGTGCAGGAAAGGGTTCTCTTCGTTTTCGGCGGCCGTGACGCCTTCGGGTGTATGGCCGCCGTTGTATTCGGCCATCCGGTTTTGCCACTTCAGAAATTCCGTGATGGTCTGCGGCTCGATGCGGATTTCTACCCGGCGCAGGCTGGCCAGCAACAGGTTCATCTCGCAGCGAAAGCCTCCTTCGCTGCGGAGGTTTTTCTTCGAGGGGAGAATCATTTCGATTTTGCGGTTATGCATTTCGAGCAGTCCCCAGGACGTGGGGAGTTCTTCGGGGCGGATGAGTCCCTTCGGTGCCAGATAGAAACGTTCGCAACCGACGGCGTTGTCGGATTTCTGACGAAAGGGTTTTGCCCGATCAGCGAGAAAGTCCGCGCGCGAGACCTTGCACTCCACCAGAACGGAATGGCAGGCGCGCTTCCATCCGATAGCGTCGGGCATTTCCCCGCTGACGCAAGCTTGTTCGGAAAGAACGACACCGCAGCGATAGCTGCGCAGCCACTCAACCGCCTTGCGAACTAGAGCAGCATGAGTCATGACGGAGCAGTTTCGGTTGTACTGCAAAGGCTCGGACGGGTGAAGTATCTGAGAAGGTTTCTAGGTGCGGCGAGCCTGCGTGGCACCCGGTGTTTTCCTTGGCCTGGGCCGTGGCGCCGCTTTGATCAGGAAGGGCCTGCGGAGAACAAGTTCCAGAAGGTAAGCGGCGCCGGCGATTTTTTCGGCCGCAGGCGTCCAAGGGTTGTAGCCTTGGGCAAGGATCATTACGCCTTTTCCGTCAGTCTCAACCGATACGCGCAGGACACCCCCCTCACTCCCGCCGACAAGCGCGTGGGCAAGCCGAAGAATTCCGGCTAGGTGCAGCGCGATCTTCTTCTGATCGAGGGCAAACTCCCGTAGAACCCTATGGCGAAGCGTGGGCAGGGCGCCGCGATGAAAGCGGGCGGTGGCGGCGGCAAGTTGTAGCTGGGAGGAGGACAAGCCGAGCGGCGGCGTCATGCGACGAATAAGGCGATAGGAAGTCTTGTGGTGTCCACGATCGCGCTTGGCCATACCGGCGTTGTGCATGAGCGAGGCGGCTTGCAGAACGGATCGAAGATCCTGGTTCGGGCTGACGGGTGCTAAATTCGCGCGCGCTAGCCCGTCGAACAACTGCCGAGCCAGTTCCGCGACACGACGCGTGTGAGCCACGTCGGGATCGAGGTAGGACGACCAGAGCCGCAGGCGAGTCATGGCCACGAACTCGATCTGCTTTCCTTGGGGCAGGTCCGCGCGCCATTCCGGCCACAGGGATTGGGGACCGACCATGCGTTCCCGATATCCGTCGACTCGCTTGGCGCGTGCTTCATGCACAATTGCCTGCCAGCGAGCGCGCGATTCCGCGCTGCCGAACGCGTTCACTTCCATCGCTGTATCCCAAAGCACGTCGAGGTCGTGAACATCGCCGAGCAAGTCTTGCAGATTCTTCAGATCAGCGCTCCACGCTTCATGTTGTTGAGGCAGAAAATTCTCGACGATGTAACGAAAGCGCTTGATTCCGATACGCAACTGGTGGAGCGCAGTCTGGGAACCGCTGCGCATGGCGCGGCGATGCAGATCGTAAGCCGCGTTCCACCGTTCGAGCGCAAGATGTTTGAAGACCAGGCTGCCGGGTTTGATGCGAGCAGCGCGGCGCGGCAATCCACGGCTCCACTTGCGCCACTGGCGAGTATCGAAGGCGCGGATGGCTTCGGCCGCAGTGAGTTTGTGCTGTTGCTCGCGCCCGCGGAGGAGAGTCAGAAGCGCCTGGGTCTCGGGATCGTCGGGTGGGCCGAGTTTTTGAACCCACTCCATCATCACCTGCACATCGCGCAATTCGCCGAGACTGCGGAACAGGTTTCGGCCTGCCTTTTTCATCTGCTTCCAGGCGGGATCGGGGTCGATGGCCATCAAACCGTCGGCCATGGAACGGCAACGGCGCAGTGCGACACGAAGGTCATGGACAGGGTCGGGAGCAAGTTCCGAACCGGCACGCTCGCATTCCTCAGGAACGCGCAGCATCCACTGGGCAAAGCCCTGAATTTGCTTGGGCTTTGGCGTCTTTTTTAAAGAAGACGGAACGGGCAAGTATTTTGTCCAGGACCAGGAGTGAATTTCTATTTTCGCACGGAGGGGTATGAATTACCTCGGTAATGTGCGCGGGCTTACTTTTCGCATTACCCTGACCTAGAAATCGAGAAATACGGGAGCCTCTTATCTCGACCGCAGGAACATCGCCAGCGGGCCGCAGCGCATCAGCCAGCGCCTTCGTCCATAGCTTGAACATATTGGTGAAATACGTGCGCCTTTATGGCTTCGAGCATAAGAGGACCGAGACCCAGTTCGAAGTTGCGTGGAACGAACTGCAACAGGCTCTGCCGAAGGCGGGCGAGCAGGGATTTTTGCTGGGCGTTTCAGGAACGAAGCTCCTTCTCGATGGCATCCCTCTGGAAACCGGGCAGGCCGAGCGCAGCTTTGCGCAGTTGTTGACTACGGCAGGCCTGGCCAGCATCAATTTTTCCAACCAAGTCACCATCGAAGATTTCGCGCGACTGGTTCGTGCATTCGCTGTCGGCGGATCCAAGGGACAGGACGTTGCCAAACAAATCCGCGACACGCTTGGCGACAATAAGAGTTCATCGATCAAGATCAATGAGGTGAAATTTGTAGCGGCCGATCCGGCGACGGGCGACGTCACGATTGCCGCACAGATCGCTGCGCAGACTCTTGGGCCCGAGTTCAAGCAATGGTTGAATGATCCCCAGAAACTGCTTCAGCTGATTGCGGCTGCAGAAGGTGCAAAAGGCGGGGGCGGAGGCGAGCCTGGCGGCGCACCGATCGGAAGCGTGCCGACCGTTCGCATCACCGGCGGCGGGGGCACAGGGACAGGTACAGGAACGGGCACCGGTACAGGCGGCGGGGCGTGGGATGGAAAGACCGTTCCCCTGCAGGAAGAAGAAGTCGTCCAGGCGATTCGCTTGCTCACGCGCTTCGGCGAAGTCTCGACGAACCCGAGCGTGGCACCGGAAGATTTGCAGAGAGAACTAGGCGCAGCTGATCCGAACACCCGGGTCAACCTGCAGCAGTTGCTTGAAAGCCTGGCCAGCAACGTACAGACCGACAGCGACACACCGCTGCTGATGAAGGCGGCGGAGCACATGGCGATCCGCTTTGCCTTGGAGCGTTATCAGAAGGGCGAAGTGAAGGTGAACGCCGTGCACCAGATGCTGGAGCACATGAGCCGGCAGATGGACACGCTGCGTCAGATTCTGCGCGTGCAAGAAGAGAAGATGGGCAAGGCCGGCATCCTGGTGGAGTCACACGCCGACATTCTTGACCGGATGTTCTGGGCGGAAGTTCCGGAAGCCGGCAAGAAAAGCGTCCTGACTTCGAATGAAGCGCCCTGTGTGCCGCCCCGCAACGTCCGGCAGTTTGTAGAAGTCCTGCTGGAGCGCGGCGACAAGGCAGGGGCCGACGAGATTCTGCGAAATTACTTTAACTGCCTGGACGCAAAGGATACCGAGGCGCGACGAAAGCTCGCGACCGGACTCTCCCAGTTGGCGGACCTGTATCCGGGACCGGGCGGCGATCTGATGGCCTGTGCCATCCGGCGTGTGGGAGAACAGATCTGCAAGGAGCAGGACACCGAACTGCAAGGCATGCTGAGCGCAGCGTTTGTGCGCTTGAGCCAGGAAGCCAGTACGCGCAAGGCGTACGGCGCAGTGGGCGCGGTGTGTGCGGCGATGGAGTTAGTAGCCAAGGCACGGCCGGTGCTGGCAAACGATTTGCGTCCGCGCATCGGCGTAGAGAACCGGCTGCCCGAGTTTATTGAAGAGGCTTTGCGGATCGAGCAGGTTCCAGACGATCTGCTGGAAGTTTTGCGGCGCACCAGCCAGGCGGCGGTGGAGCACCTGGCGGATCGATTCTTCCGCTGTATGCGGCGCGATGAATGCGATCGCATGATCGAATTGGTGCGGGAGCTGGGTCCGAACGCATTGGGCCAGATGCGCGAGATGCTGCGCACGGGACAGCCGCGGCAAGCCGCTTCCGTAGTCGGCCTGCTCAGCCGGCTGGATGTTCTGACTTTGCTGGAGCTCTTGCCGGTTCGCCTGCCGGAATTCAACCGCTTCTACCACGATGTGGTGGTCCGGCAAATTGCGTACGGCGCGGCTCCCGATCGCGGGCGAACGCTGCTGGAACTTCTGGAGATTCTGGACCCGCTGGTGGTTCCGCAAGCAGTGGATGAAATTGGCATGAGCGGCGACCGCACAGCAGTTGGCTCGTTGACGGCGATGGCGCGCTCGGGAGAAACCGAAGGACGGTCCCAATTCCTGCAACTGAAGGCCATCGAGTCACTGGGCCGTCTGCGGGACGGCGAAGCGACTACCGTGCTGCGCGAACTGCTGGAAGCGAAAAAGATGTGGAAGTGGACGCATCATCGCGAGATTCGCATTGCGGCGGCGCAGGCGCTGGCCAAGATTGATCCGCGCTATGGAAGCCAGATTCTTTCCGACAGCGGACTGGAGCAGGGTGAGTTGGCGATTGCAGCCCTGGATTCGGCGCCGGCCTGCCCGTGGGTGCGGCAGCGGCGCTACGAGCGCATTGTGCTCTCGAAGACGCTCTCGGCGACCATCAGCAGTTCGTGGGGCAAGTCCAGCATTTCGATCCGTGAGATGAGCCTGGGCGGCGGAATGGGCACGAAGGAAGACAATCTCCGCATCGGCTCGGAAGCGAATCTGGACATCTCGATGGGCGTGCGCCACGTGCGCGCGCAGGTTCTGCTGCGACGGGCGCGTGTGAATGAAGTTGGGTTTGAGATCGTGAACACGGACCTGGAAAGCCGCTACCGTCTGCGCCGAATCCTGGTGGAAGCCATGGAGAGAGCGCCAGAGGGCAAGAGCAAAGAATGGGATGGGGTGAGGAAGAGCTAGAGCGCCAGGTGTCAGGTCTTAGGCGTCAGGTCTCAGGAAATGCAAAAGCCTCTGTCTCACGACAGAGGCTTTTTGATGTTGATAGCCATCAGCTACGAGCCAGCAGCAACTAGCCACTATTTCACCTTCGCGAAAATGATGACCAACGTGTAGAGCGCCAGGGACTCGATCAGCGCCAAGCCCAGAATCAGCGCCAACTGAATGCCCGGGCGGGCGGCAGGATTGCGGGCCAAACCTTCGGCGGCGGCGGCGGTCGCCTTGGCTTGCGCCATGCCGCAGACGGCAGAAGCGATAGCCATGGCAAATCCGGAAGTGATGGCGACCCAGTTTACAGCGGACGCCTCGCCGCCCTGCGCCATTGCCGGAAGGGCGAAGCAGAGCACGGAAAGAATCATGAACAGATAGCTGAGTTTGCGCATTGCGTTTTTTCTCCTCGTATCAATCGCCGCCAGTGGGTGGTTGACGTCATTCCGTACAGACGCCCTCACGCTGATGGCTTGAAACCGGTTTCGGGTTTCAAGTTTCGAGTTTCGAAAGATGCATCCCGCCAGGAGGAATGCATTTGAAACCGGAAGCTTGAAACTCGAAACTTCCTTCAGTGCTCTTCCGCCACTGCTCCCGCGAGATACACCGTGGTCAGCAAAACAAAAATGTAAGTTTGCAGCAGCGATACGCCAATGTGTAGACCGAGAAAGAGGATCGGAATCCCCAACGGCACGAGCGAAAAGAAAACCAGCGTAACCATGTCGCCCGCGAACATGTTGGCGAAAAGACGGATGGTCAATGACAGGACACGGGCCAAGTGGCTGATGAGTTCGATCGGTATCATGAGCGGCGCGAGAGCGGGCATAGGCCCCGCGAAGTGCGCCAGATACTTTATGCCTGCGTGCTTGAATCCTTGTGCCTGATAGTAGAAGAACGCGACAATCGCGCAGCCCAAGGGGACAATCGGGACAGCAGTAGGCGATTCAAATCCAGGAATCAAGCCAATCAGATTACAGAACAGGATAAACAGGGCTAGCGCAACCAGGAACGGTGTATGCGCTTCACTGTGCGGCCCGATGATCTCGTGACTCTGCCCTTCGATCAGCCCTGAAACCCATTCAAAGGAGTGCTGGAGGGCACCCGGGCGGTCCACCGAGAGGCTGGCGCGGACCGCAAAAAATACCACGATCAGGAAGAGACAGACGAGGATTTCCATCGCCACTGAATTGGGGATCGGAGCCTGAGGGTAGTGGGGATGGATCCCCACCGTGTTCAGCAAGCCGGTCACTGCCGTGCCAAACGTGTGATTCAGAATCTCGGTAAACCAGAGTTGTTCAGGCATAGGAAATCAGTCGCAAGTCTTCAGTCGCTAGCTTTCAGCCAGACCCCGATAGATTCGATCAGCGATGGCTTTTGCCTAGCTGACGATCGGAGACTGACGACTAGAGACTGATTTACAGACCTCGCGCCAAGGCTACGTAAGCTTCGTAGGCGGCTTCGCACGCGATGGCTGCTACGGGCAGGGACAGTCCGAATAACAACCCGTAGAGGCTCGCGGGGGAAACAGTAAAGATACCATAGGCAATTGCACCCATCAAAACGTAGCGCAAAAGGAAGCGCGCCACGATTCCCTTCCCGAACTGAGCCTTCCCGCCTCCGACAACTCGGTCCGCGAGCGCTTCGACTCCGCGTTTCAACCACACGAAATTGAGCAGCGCCACCAGGCATCCGGCGGCGAGGCCCAGGGCGGTACGTAACCCCAAGAAAATGCCACCGACGATCGGAGCCGCAATGGCAAGTGCCACCATGCATCGATGAATGCGAAGAAGGGCGCGGGAATAGAAGTCGTCGGCGGTAGCCGAGGGAGTGGATGGTTCGTCCAAGCGCAGACGGCTCCTTACTCTTTCGACTCGGACGAGGTCACAAGGCGGATAAGTTCCACGAAGCCGGCCAGGATTCCAAGAATGAGTCCGACGAGATAGAGCCAGCTGGTATGCAGCCAGCGGTCGAGGCCTGCGCCGATGAGCCATCCTACGACGGTCGCGGCCGGGAAGATGAACGCGAGTTGGCTGTAGTTGGCGAGCTGCAGGATGAGGCTTCTCTTCTGCCGCTCTGGGGAGTCTTCGGGCACGCAGCTAGCGTAGCAGATTCGCGATGGGCGTGACCTGGGTCAGACCGAGGACGCCATTCACGACCTTGATCATCGGGTTGGGAAAGACTCCGATGACCAGCGTTGCCAGAGCGGTGATAGCCAGCGCGAATCCCATAGCCGGGCTCAGGGGGAGAGATTCTTTCTCCAGTGACTCGCGCATGAACATCGCGTTGGCGATGCGCAGGTAGTAGTAAAGGCCGAACACGGAATAAAGAACGGCCAGCGCGGCGAGCGCGTAGTGTCCCGACTCGATCAGGCTGAGGAAGATGAAGTATTTGCCCCAGAATCCGGCGAGCGGCGGGATGCCTGCCAGGGAGAGCAGGAAGATCAGCATCAGAACCGCTTCGACAGGGGCGCGGGAGTAGAGGCCGGCAATGTCGTCTATCTCATCGCCGATCACGTTGCGGTGACGCAAGGATGTAATCACGGCAAAGGCGCCGAGATTCATAAACGTGTAGACGAGAAGGTAGATCAGAATTCCTTTGATACCGTCGGGACTGAAGCTGTCGTTCGACCCAGCGATCAAGCCGAGGAGCATGTAGCCGACGTGCGCGATCGAGGAGTAGGCGAGCAGGCGCTTCAGATTACTCTGCGTGAGGGCAGCGAAGTTCGCGCCCGTCATGGTGGCGATGGAAACGAAGACCAGAAACGGCACATAGGCCGTACGCAGCGGGAACATCATCATGAAGATGCGCAGCAGCATCGCCCAGCCCGCGGCCTTGACCGACACCGACATGAAACCCGTGATGCTCGTGGGCGCTCCTTCATAAGCGTCCGGCGCCCACTGATGGAACGGAACAGCGGCGACTTTGAACAGAAGGCCGGTGGCTGTGGTCAGCATGGCCACGATCAGGATGGCGTCGGGGTGGCCGCCATTGCCTTCTACCCGCTGTGCCAAGCGCTGCGAAATCACTTGCAGGTTCGTCGAAGCTGTAAGTCCGTAAAACAGCGAGAGGCCGTAGGCAAAGATGCCGGAAGAGAAAGCCCCCAGCAACATGTACTTCAGGGCGGCTTCGTTGGAACGTTTATCCCGGCGCAGGAACCCAACCAGCACATAAGTCGAAATGGCCATCAGTTCGAGGCCGATGAAGATCATGACCAAGTCGAAGCCTGCGGCCATGCACATCATGCCGACAACCGAGAACAGCATCAGGGCGTAATACTCGCCGTGATTTTCATGCTCGATCTCGAGATAGCGAGCCGACATAAGGATCGCAACCGCCGTCCCCGCCAAAAAGAGATAAAAGAAATAAATGGCGAAACGATCGACCACGATCGTGTTCATGAAGCCGGCGCGCCCCATGAGTCCGCCTTGCGCGTTGTACCAGGATTGAATCCTCCACACGCCACCGCTGGCAAAGCACACGCCCAGGAACGCGATCACCGGGTTCAGCCACTTCGATTCTGGCGGCAACATCAAATCGATCAGCAGGATGCCCATCGCAAACAGCGTCAGCAGCAGCATGGGCAGGGCCAGCAGGTAATCGAGGCCGGTGAAGTATTGTGCGATGCTGGCCGGCACTTAGTTCGTCCCTTTCGGCGCGGCAGGTTGCGCGGCGGGATTTGCACTCAAGGGAGCAGCTTCGGGCGTAGCGGCGACTTCGTTGGGATTCTTTGCCCCCTCTTGAACCGAGCGGGAGAGTTGCAGTGTGGGCTGCTCGAGAATCTGGAAGAACGGCTTCGGATAGAGTCCGATCCACAGCGCCATGATGATCAGCGGTACAAAGGTCGCAATCTCGCGTGCGGTCAGGTCCGGCAGTTTTTCGTTCTTCGGATTGGTCACAGTGCCGAAGAAGACGCGCTGGTAGAGCCACAGAAGATAGGCAGCGGCCAGAATCACTCCGGGCACCGCCCACGCCGCCCAACGCCAGTTCGCCATGAACGTGCCCTGCAGGATGGTGAACTCGCCCACGAACCCGTTCAGCAACGGCAGTCCCATCGACGAGAGAAACATAATCATGGTGATGGTGGCGTAGATGGGCATCACGTTCGAGATACCGCCGTACTCGGCAATCTCGCGCGTGTGCCTGCGCTCGTAGAGGACACCGACGATCAAGAAGAGCGCTCCAGTCGAAATGCCATGGTTGATCTGCTGCAGGACCGATCCGCTAAGACCGAGCGGTGTCAGGGCAAAGATGCCCAGCGTGCAGAACCCGAGGTGGCTCACGGAGGAGTAGGCGACGAGTTTCTTCATGTCCTTTTGCATCAGGGACACGAGGCCGCCATAGATGATGCCGATGATGGAAAGGGCAATCATCCACCCGCGGATCTTTGGACTCATGACCACGGCAGGGAAAAACGGAAGCGAGAAGCGGATGAAACCGTACGTTCCCATCTTCAGCAAGACGCCTGCCAGGATGACCGATCCGGCGGTAGGCGCTTCCACGTGCGCATCCGGCAGCCACGTGTGGAACGGGAACATCGGCACCTTGATGGCGAACGCAAAGAAGAAGCAGAAGAACAGCAAGGTTGCGTAAGTCGTTCCGTAAGCCGGGTTGAAGAAAATCTGCGGAGCCGTTTTGTACAGGTCAGGAATGCTGAACGTGTAAATGCCCGTGATGTTGTGATGGTTGAAGTAGAGGAACAACACGCCCAGCAGCATCAGCACGGAGCCGGCAAGGGTGTAGAGAAAGAACTTGATGGCGGCGTAAAGCTTGCGTGGCCCGCCCCAGATACCGATCAGCAGGTACATCGGGACCAGCATCGCTTCCCAGAACACGAAGAACAGGAAGAAGTCGAGCGCCATGAAGACGCCGAGCATGCCGGTCTGCAGCACGAGAAACCAGACGTAGTATTCCTTCACGCGGTTCTCGATCGCGGTCCAGGAGGACAGGATCGAGATCCAGCCGAGCAGCGTCGTCAGCATGATCAGCAGGAAGGAAATGCCGTCAATGCCGATGTAATAGCCGGCACCGATGGTGGGAATCCAGTTGCCGGGCGCGCCTTCCATGAACTTGAAGGCCTGGGTCGCGTCAAAGCGCTGCGCCCAGAACAACGGAACGAGGGGGAGGGAGATCAGGAAGCCGCTCAGCGCGAAGATGTTCGCGATCCAACGGATCGCGTCCTTGTTCTCCTTAGGAACGAACAGGAGGACAAGCGCGCCCAGCAGCGGCGTGAACAGAATGATCGAGAGGATGTGATTCTGCATAAGAACAGTTCTCGGTTCTCAGTTGCCAGTTCTCAGTTACAGCAAGCTACGAGCTGTAGCACCGTCGTCTCGCCGGCAGTCCCGAGGGCGTCTCGCCGTCAGCCCGTTTGTAGAGTCTTGCTCGAAGCTCACTATCTCCACGCATAATAAAAAACAAATCCCAAAAGTCCCGCGACCATGACCAGCGCGTACCACTGCACCAGTCCCCATTCGAACAGGCGGAACGGGTACGACAGGATTCTTGCCAGAATAGCGGGGCCGTTCACACCCACGCCGTCGATGATCCAGGTGTCGAACCACTTCGAAATGCTGGACGCGATGCGCGTCGACCAGCCTGCGCCGTTCACCGCGCCGTCGACTACGTGCACGTCGAACCACGCAGAAGCATCGCCCAGTCCGAGCACGCCGAGGCGCATGTTCCCCGTCTTGCGACGACCGGTAAAGAGGTGGTCGTAGAGCTCGTCGACGTACCACTTGTTGTAAAGGGTGGTGTAGAGGGGCGGTACGCTTTGCGCGAGCGGTTCGGAATAACCTCTATCCGCGTGCCGGTAGAACTTCCACGCCATTCCCCACCCAACCACGCCCGCAGCGACAGAGAGGAACATGAGGCCGTATTCAGTTCCGCTCGTATGTTCTTCTTCCTTTTCACCTGCCGCCAGTTGGCCTGCTTTGCCTTCCGCCTGCAGCACGGGCGCTTCGCGAGCGAATACAGGCTCGAGAAATTTTGCGAAGTGGTCGGAACCTTTCAAACTGTGCGGCCAGCCGAGCCAGCCAGCAAAAATCGAGCAGAACGCCAGGATGATGAGCGGCACCGTCATCGACTTGGGAGACTCGTGGATGTGATGCTCCACCTCGTGGCTCATGCGCGGCTGCCCGTGGAACGTCAGGTACATCAGCCGGAACATGTAGAACGCCGTCATCAACGCCGTGAAGTAGCCGATCACCCAGAGCCAGATATAAGCGCCATGTTCCGAGGTCCACGTCTGCCAGAGGATTTCGTCCTTGGAGAAGAATCCAGCAAAGGGTGGAATTCCCGCGATCGCCAACGTGGCAATGAACATGGTGACGTGCGTGGTGGGAGTGCGTCGATGCAGATCTCCCATATTGCGCATGTCCTGCTCGCCGCTCATGGCGTGAATCACCGACCCGGCACCGAGGAACAACAAGGCCTTGAAGAACGCGTGCGTGAAGACGTGAAACACTCCAGCCGCGAACGCGCCGACGCCCAGCGCGAGAAACATGTAGCCGAGCTGGGACACGGTGGAGTACGCCAGCACGCGCTTGATGTCGTTCTGCACCAGTCCGATCGACGCGGCAAAGATGGCAGTCAGCGCTCCCACGATGGCGACCGTCTTCATCGCCGTGGGAGCCAGCACAAAGATGGCGTTCGACCGCGCAACCATGTACACGCCGGCCGTAACCATGGTGGCCGCGTGGATGAGCGCGGAGACCGGTGTCGGGCCCTCCATCGCGTCGGGCAGCCAGATGTAAAGCGGAAGCTGTGCGGATTTGCCGCACGCGCCTACGAACAACAAAAGAGCCGCGGCCGTGAGAACCGGATCGCCAATAGCAAATTTACCGCTGCGCGCCATCGTGGTCACATCGGTGAATCGAATCGAGCCCAGATACCAGGCGATGGTCAGCATGCCGAGAATGAAGCCAGCATCACCGATGCGGTTTACGATGAATGCCTTGTTAGCGGCATCGCTGGCCGACTTGCGGTGGAAATAGAAACCAATCAGCAGATACGAACACAGGCCGACGCCTTCCCACCCGACGAACATCATGGCGTAGTTGTTGCCCATGATCAGCGTCAGCATCGAGAACATGAAGAGGTTCAGGTATCCGAAGAATCGGTAATACCCGCCTTCATGCGCCATGTACCCGGTAGAGTAAATGTGAATGAGCGTGCCGACGCCGGTAACGAACAGCAGCCAGATGCAGGAGAGCGGGTCCAGCAAGAAACCGACCTGCGCCTTGAACTCCGCAGGGTAGCCGTCTTTGGTGGTATAGGTGAGGTGGCCGGTATCGCTGCCCAGCCAGGTGTACAAAGGCCTATCGACACCCCGCCCGTTGGCGTATTCGTGCGTGTGGGTGTACTGCCAAACGGCGCCGCACGACATCACGAAGGCCAGGGCAACCGCTCCGACACAAACCACACTAATGGTCTGCTTCTGCAATTTCTTGCCGAAGAAGAACATGATGACGGCGCCAGCGGCCGGAAGGAGCGGAATCAGATAGATGTTGTCGAGAAAGAACATAGTTTAGCTAGTGGCTTGTAGCTGGTAGCCCGTGGCTCAAACCGAACTACGAAAGACAGAGGCTTGTGCTTTGAGCTATCAGCTAACGACTATCAGCCGCTTTCCTACCACTTCATCAAATCCACTTCGTCGACGTTGACCGTCTCCTTATTTCTAAAGAAGGCGATCAGGATGCCCAGTCCCACGGCCGCTTCGGCGGCAGCGTCGGTGATCACGAAAATTGCGAAGACCTGGCCGTGCAATCCCCACAAGCGAGAGAAAGCCACCAGGTTCAAGTTCACCGCGTTGAGGATCAGTTCGATCGACATCAGCACGATGACCACGTTGCGCCGCGTGAGCACACCGATCACGCCCAGCACGAACAGTGCCGCCGCCACCACCAAGTAGTGCAGGGTTGTGATTGGAACCATAAAATCAGCTCTTAGCTGTTAGCTCTTTGCTCTTAGCCATTGCGTTAAGAGAAACTTGGATATCACAGTGTAAGTTTGAACTTCTTCTGGTTCGTCCCATTTCCACTCGAAAGCTAAGAGCTAACGGCTCAGAGCTAATAGCTGCCCTTCTCAAATCCTCTTCTTCGCCATCACAACCGCCCCGATAATCGCGACCAGCAGCAACAGCGACGCAATTTCGAACGGGAACATATAGTTGCTGTACAGCAAAACTCCGACTTGCTGCGTGTTGTTTGCCTCGGGCAACGACGGCGGAAGCGCTGGGAATGCATTCTTTCCCTTGACGTAAATCAGGACGAACAGCGTTCCCAGGCCAAGTGCCGCCAGAATTCCCGGTAGCCACTGCTGGTTGAACTGTTTTTCTTTTTCCGAGTGCTCGAGGTTCACGAGCATGATGACGAACAAGAACAGAACCATGATGCCGCCGACATAGAGAATGATCTGCACGCCGGCGACGAACGGTGCATACAGCATCAGATAAAGGCCAGCCACGCACAGAAGCGTCAGGATCAGGGCCAAGGCGGAATGTACGGGATTCTTACGGGTAATGACCAGCACGCCACTCAGGACAGCGATCCCTGAGAGCATGTAGAAGAAGAATGTCGTAGCTACAGGTTGAGCAACTTGCTGCATATTAAACGTGCACCAGGCGCTGCAAGAAATCCCATATTTCCGTGCGCAGTCCGACAACTCCGGTCAGCATCAGAACGCCGATGCCCATCGGCAAAAGAACTTTCCATCCCACCTTCATTAATTGGTCAAAGCGGTAGCGCGGGAACGTGCCGCGGTACCAAATGTACAAATACAAGAAGACGGCAATCTTGGCGACGAACCAGTAGACGTCCTGCACGCGGTCACGCACGGGAGGCACGAGCAGGATCAGTCCGATCAGCGCGAAGACCGCGCCGAATGCGCCCAGGCCGATGGTCTGCACGCGGAAGAAGGCGTGCTTGGGCATGCGCATGGTGCTGTAGAACGTCATGGCCGCCAGGCCGAAGAACGTGAGCGCCGGGAACAGGGAGAAGGCGAGATCCCAGGTTGCGCCGTTGAGGGCGTTGGGGAATGGCCGCATCCAACCGCCCAGCCATAGAGTGATCGCGATCGACGACACGGCGATCATGGCCGCATATTCGCCGAGCATAAATAAAGACCAGCGCAGGCCGCTGTATTCCGTGTGAAAGCCTGCGGTAAGTTCGGACTCAGCTTCCGGCAGATCGAAGGGGGCGCGATTGGTTTCGGCGACCATCGCCACCGCGAAAATAAAGAACGCAATCAGGCCCAACGGGAAGAACTTGAAGACGAACCAGATGTGCTGAGCATTCTGGGCTTTGACGATGTCGATCATGCTCAGTGTGCCGGTGCCCGTGTCGTTCAGGCTGGTCATCAGAACTGCCGAGACCACGGCCAGGCCCATGGCGATTTCATACGACACCATCTGCGCACTGGAGCGCAGCGCGCCGATCAACGGGTAGTGCGAGTTCGACGCCCACCCTGCCATCACGATCCCCAGCACGCCCAGCGACGAAACGCCCAGCATGAAGAGGATTCCGATGTTCATGTCGGTGATCGCGTGTGTCGGGCCGAATGGGATGACGCAATACACACTGAAGACAGCGAGCAGGATGATGACGGGCGCCAGCAGGAATACGAAAGAGTCCGCGCCTTCAGGGACGATGTCTTCTTTAAGAATCAGTTTCAGAGCGTCGGCGATGGGCTGCAGGAGGCCGTGCGGACCGACGCGCATGGGGCCGAGACGCACCTGCATGTGCGCGAGAATCTTGCGCTCCAGCCAATTCATGCAAACGACCGCGAGCGACACACCTCCGAACACAACAAGGATGTAGACCAGCGCCCAGAAGGGGCTGCCGTACTGGCCGGGCGTCATCTGCACACTCTTGTCGAGATAGTTTGTGATGAAGCTCGGCATCAGCGGTCCACCTCGCCGAGAACGATGTCGAGCGTGCCGATCACGGCGATCACGTCGGCAACCAACTGGCCCTTGCACATCAGGTCGAGGGCCTGCAGGTTCACGAATGACGGCGGGCGCACGCGGATGCGATAGGGCTGGGTCGATCCGTCACTCACGATGTAGTAACCGAGTTCGCCCTTAGGCGCTTCGATCGAGTGATAGATCTCGCCCACCGGAGGCTTGATGACCTTGGAAACTTTGGCCATGATCGGGCCTTCGGGAATGCCATCCACAGCCTGCTGGATAATTCGCAGGGACTGGCGCATCTCGGCCATGCGCACGAGATACCGGTCATAGGTGTCGCCGTTCTGGCCGATGGGAATATCGAAGTCAAACTGCTTGTAATTGGCGTAGGGCTGGGCCTTGCGCAAGTCCCACTTCACACCACTCGCCCGCAGGACGGGCCCGGTCACGCCGAGGGCGATGCAATCCTTGGCGGAAATCGTGCCCACGTTCTTCGTGCGCTCCACCCAGATGCGATTGGTGGTGAGGAGTTCTTCGTACTCGTCAATCTTCGGCGCGACGAAGGTAAGGAACTTCTTGACGTCTTTTTCAAAGCCTTCGTAAGTTTCGTACTGGCAGCCACCGATTCTGAAAGCGTGAGTGGTCAGGCGCGCCCCGCAGTACTTCTCGAAAATCTTCAGAATCTCTTCGCGATCGCGGAAGGTGTAGAAGAGCGGCGTCATGGCGCCGATGTCGAGCGCATGCGTTCCCAGCCAGAGCTGGTGGCTGGCGAGACGGTTCAGCTCCGTCAGGATGACGCGGATGAAATTCGCTCGCGGCGGCGCTTCGATGTTGAGCAGTTTCTCGACGGCTTCGCAGTATCCGAGCCCGTTCGAGACCGCGGCAACGTAATCCATGCGGTCGACGTACGGATTGAACATCGTGTACGTGCGATGTTCGGCAATCTTCTCCACGCCGCGGTGCAGATAGCCAATGACGCACTCGAGGCCCATGACCTTCTCGCCGTCGAGACGCAGGATGACACGCAGCACGCCATGGGTGGCGGGATGCTGCGGACCCATATTGATGACGAGTTCGTTGGCATCAAGGAAAGTGTGCTTGCTTTCCTCGAGGTCCAGGTGCGAGACGGAGCTGGTCGGGTCGGTCATGCTTAGTCGCTAGTCGTCAGTCGTCAGCTTTTGAGCCTCTACTGCCCACTCTCAATTCCCAGGTTGATCTGCACCCATTCCTGATCCTGTTGGATGATGCCGTAGTCCTTGCGCAATGGGTGGCCCTTCCAACCATCAGGCAGAAGAATTCGTTTCAGGTCGGGATGGCCGTCGAACTGAATGCCGAACATGTCGAATACTTCACGCTCCAGCCAGTTGGCCGTAGCCCACAGGCCCGACGCCGTGGGGATGTGTTCTCCATCCCCGATCTGCGTGCGCACGCGCAGACGCTCGTTGCGCGGAAACGAATAGAGTATCCAGACGATATCGAATTGCCGCTCGCGCTTGGGGTAGTGGACCGCGGTCACGTCCACGCAATAATCGAACTGCTCTTCGTCGCGGAGAACCTGCAGGACCGTCGGAATCAGCGAGCGATCGACCTGCAAGTAGTTCTGGTTGAGATAGGTCCAGGACTCAAAGCCTGTTCCATACTGTCGCTTCAACTTGTCTACAAGGGGCGAGTCCCAAGGCTGAGGAACCGGACCGGCAGGCTTGGCTGGGGCAGCGGGTTTGGCGGGAGCGGCGGCGGCCGGAGCCTTTTCCGCAGGCGGAGCCGCGGGTTTCTCCGCGGATGGAGCTGCGGGCTTGGGAGTCGCCGCGGTCGACGGATCGGGCGTCCCGCTGCCCGCCGGGTTGGCTGCCTTGGCGAGCTGCTCCTTATCCGGAGGTTGAGGCGACTTAGGGTCTTCCGCCATAGCGAAGCGAGTGCACTGCTGCCACAAAAGCCGTTTACTTCTAACAGCTTGTCGAGCGCGATGTCAACGAAGCCAAGCCACACACCGCAGTAATTTCCCTGCGCGCCTCGAGTCTGCCCGAACCGAAGTTCGCACGGCTCAGACCCACTCCAGCGCGCCTTTCTGCCAGATCCAGATATAGCCGACGATCAGGATGCCCAGGAAGATCAGCATCTCAAACAACCCAAACAGGCCGAACGCTTTGAACTTTACGGCCCACGGAAAAAGAAAAATGGTCTCGACGTCAAAGACCACGAAGAGGATGGCGACGATGTAATAACGGACGGTGTAGCGCCCGCGCGCGCGATCGACCGGATCAATGCCGCACTCATACGGCGAAAGCTTGTTGCGGTTGGGATTGTTCGGTCGAACCAGCCGGGTGAGCACCAGCGTAATGGGAATCAGAATTCCTACGACCGCGATGAAAATGAAAACCGGGACGTAATTTTGAGGCAAAGTCTTCCTCGCGTCGCTGCTCTTTCCCGCGGGGAAAAACGGGAAGGGGAATAGTATCGCCGATGGGCTGCGGCATCAAGGGTTAAGCGTCACATTCAGCTGTGAAGAAGCGCCGGAGACGGCCCGTACGCAACGATGGCTTGTTTATAATCTTTGTTTCCCATTCCGCCTACGAAGCTCTCCGGTAGGAACCTTCGCGGCCACTGAAATCAGCAAAGGAATTTTTTGGCACTCGACGAAAACATCTACGAACTGCGCCGCCAGAAACTGCAGCAGATTGAAGCCTTGGGACAACGTGCGTACCCGAACCGCTACAACTACACCAACACGATTCCGCAGATCCTCGCCGATTACTCAGGAAAAACCGGAGAAGAGCTTGAACATACTCGCGTTTCGGTGAGGATTGCAGGGCGCATCATGGCGAACCGGTTGATGGGGAAGGCGGCCTTTATCCATCTCCAGCAGGGTGGCCAGCGGCTGCAGGCCTACGTGAAGAAGGACGCGGTCGGCGACAAGGGCTTTGAGCTTTACAGGTTGCTCGACCTCGGCGATCACGTTGGCGTCTCTGGATATTTGTTCCGCACGCGTACAGGAGAACTCACTGTACACGTCGAGGAGTTGACCTTCCTCTCAAAGGACTTGCTGCCTCTCCCGGAAAAGTGGCACGGGCTGACCGATGTGGAACTGCGCTATCGCCAGCGATACGTCGACCTGGTGATGAATCCCGAAGTCCGCGAAGTTTTCCTAAAGCGAAGCAAGCTGGTGCAGTCGCTGCGCCGTTTCATGGATGCGCACAACTTTGTGGAAGTTGAAACGCCGATGATGCAGCCCATCGCGGGCGGCGCGGTTGCGAAGCCGTTCAAGACCCATCACAACGCGCTCGATATCGATTTATTCCTGCGCATCGCACCGGAGCTTTATCTGAAGCGGCTGACGGTGGGTGGACTCGACCGCGTGTACGAGATCAACCGCAACTTTCGGAACGAGGGCCTGGGCTGGCGCTGGAATCCAGAGTTCACGATGCTGGAGTATTACCAGGCCTACGCAGATTTCCGCGACATGATGCAGTTCACGGAGAACCTGATCGAGCAGGCAGCAAAAGACGTGAACGGCACGACGAAATCGAAATGGGGCGACGCGGAGATCGACTGGGCCGCCTCGAACTGGCGCCGGATGACGATGCGGGAAGCGATCATCGAGTTCTGGCCGGAGAAGGCCGGCGCGAAGCCGGAGATGAGCGACTTTGCGTCGCATGATTCAGTGAAGGCGCTGGTGGCGCGGCACAACGCCGCGGGTTCGCACATGGCCTACAACCCCAATGAGCCCGCCGGAAAGACCATCGCTAACCTGTTTGAGGCGGTGGCCGAGGAGCATCTGCTGCAGCCGACCACCATTTACGAATTTCCGGTAGCCGTGTCTCCGCTATCGAAGAAAAGGGCCGATGAGCCGGAGTGGGTGGAAAGGTTCGAGATTTTTGCGGGCCAGATGGAACTCTCCAACGGGTTCAGCGAACTTAACGATCCCGAAGATCAGCGGCAACGGTTTGAAGAGCAATTGAAGGAGCGCGCGCGCGGCGACGAAGAAGCCCATCAAATGGACGAGGACTATATTCGTGCGCTTTCGTACGGCATGCCTCCGGCGGGAGGCGTAGGCGTGGGCGTGGATCGGTTAGCAATGTTGTTGACGGATTCGCACACGATTCGCGATGTAATTCTCTTCCCATTGTTGCGTCCAGAGAAACCGGAAGCAACAGACGAAGGCTAAGCCTGAGAAGTTTAGGCCTGAGAAGCCCGAGAGGGCCAAAGCCAGAGAAGGCTAGAGACAGAAAAGGCAAGGCTAGCGACAGAGAGGGCAAGCCTGCGGTCCGAGCTGCAAGCTCAACTCGTAGCGCCGGCGTCCCCGCCGGCACTCCGGCGGGCGTCCCGCCCGCCGAGCATCAGTAAAAAAGAGCCGCGATGCGGCGGCATAGGAAAGCTCACCACGTAAGTGGTGGGTAAGCAGCAAAACACCATCGCGAGCCCGGTAGGGGCGGCACAACAGCGACGCGGGCGGGAGCTCGCCAGCGAGGGCGGGACGCCCTCGCGACTGCCGGCAAGATGCCGGCGCTACAAGATCTCGCGAACTGAGAACTGAGAACTGACTCTCCTGTGACCCCCATCACCTGTCAAGGCCGACCCACGTCACAACTCACATCTATCTCCATCAATCCAAGCCGAATATAAACTTCCCCACCATGTCACAATCACCCCACCCAAATTGCTATCCTAAAATTAGGCCAGAGATGGCGTCGTTCCGCGTGTCCTAGGCAGAACCGCGCGGACCCTTATCGCGGGCGTGCACCCAAACGGAGCGCGGGCGAACATCTGACGCGGCGTAGGCCGACTCACCCGCTACTGAGTCATACAGGGCTCATTAGCATGCGTGAACCGTACCCGCAGCGGGAGTGATCACTCCTCATCGCTTTAACAAGCGATGCAAACAGCGTTCGAGGTAACAAAAGCAATAAAATCGGCAAGAACAAGCCGAGGAGAAGAGTAAAGACAACAAGCCTCCAGAACCACCGAGCAGACTTCATCGCGTAAACCAACGCGAGACTCTGCACCGGGTCTCCGTGCGCGTTGATCGCGATGAGTGAGGGCATTCGCGCATTGGCCGCTCGCGCCACCCACCGTCTTCCCTGTCGCTTTGTTAGCATCCTTTCTTCCGAATTCTCGTCCAACTTCCTATGCGCTTCGATCTTGATTCCGACACTCGCCGTAAAGTCGGCCAGCGTCTCATTGAGCTTGTTGATCAGTACTACTCTTCTCTGCCGAACCGACCGGTGCAGTTGCCTGCTGAGAAACGAACCTATGGAACCTTGAACGATCCTCTGCCTGAGAACGGGGCAGACCCTCTCGTCGTGCTGGAGGAAGTCTTTGGCGAGATGGTAGCCAAGGGATTTCATGTACCCAGCGCGAACTACTTCGGCCTCATGAACCCGACGCCGACCTACATGGGATTCATCGCGGAGGCGATGGTATCTGCCTTGAATCCTCAACTGGCGACACTGGCACGGTCGCAACTCGCTTCGAAGATCGAACTCGAGACTGTGCGCTGGATTGCCGAGCGCGTCGGTTGGAACAGCGAATTCGGCGGCACGTTCACCAGCGGAGGTAACGAAGCGAACTTCAGCGGCATGGCGCTCGCGCTGGCGCATCACTTCCCCAGTGCGATGGAGGACGGCATCGCATCGATCGGCAAGCTGCCTGTGATGTATGCCTCGGCCGAATCGCATCATTCGCTCGACAAATCGGCTGGGCTGCTCGGCATCGGGCGCAAGGCTCTGCAGCGCGTACCTGTGACCGGCAACTTGCAACTCGATCCAGTGAAGTTGGAGCAGATGATTCAGCTGGACCGCACGGCAGGGCGAGTTCCCTTCTGCGTAGTGGCTACGGCCGGCACGACGAATTCGGGAATTGTGGACGACCTGGTCGTAATCGCAGAAGTCTGCCGGCGAAACAATCTGTGGATGCATGTTGACGGAGCCTACGGCGCCTCCGCGGTGTTCTCGGACAAACATCGCGATCTCGTGCGCGGCATTGAATTAGCGGACTCGATCACCATCGATCCGCACAAGTGGCTGGCGGTTCCGTTTGCGGCAGGAGTGATTCTCACCCGCCATCCCGGGACGCTGCAGCAGGCCTTCTCCGTCGCGTCGCCCTACATGCCGAAAGCTCAAGGTGCACACCTGCCCGACAACGCCCGCATCAGCACGCAATGGACGCGCCGTATGAATTCCCTGAAGCTGTGGCTCACGCTTCGCGTACACGGACGCAAGGCCTACGAAGAGCACATCGACCGGCAACTGCAGTTGGCGCGAATGTTCGCCGACTGGGTAGAACGCTCCCAATACTTCGAGCTGGCCGCGCCCACCATGCTGACGATCGTCAACTTTCGCGTAAAGTTATCCCGAGACCGAGAGCACGAACTGGCAGCTGCCCACGCGTCGATCGTCGATGCAGTCACGCGGGACGGCCAGCTCTGGATCTCCGATACGGTTGTGAACGTAAGCAGCGTGTTGCGAGTGATGGTGACCAGCTACCTGACAGAAGAGCGCCATGTGCAAGCGCTCGAGAACGTTCTCGAGAAGGCTGTCAAGTCATTGGAGATGGAGCCCGCATCGACACGGCAGAACCCGGCTATGCACTAGAACGCTGATTTGGCGAAGCTAGACTTGTAACAGTAAGGGACCTAGAAATTAAGCAGCGCTATCGTAGCGTCCTCTGGCCACATTTGACGCTGGGTCGATAGCGCTTTGCTGTCGGCCTGCGCGACACTATTTCTTCCGGGCGCCTGCGACTGAACCGCGCGAACGCTCAGCTACATACTCCGTCTTATCGACTGGAAAATTCCCGCTGAGATAGTCGATCAGCGCATCGCGGTCTTGCGGTTCGACAACCGCTCCCCACTTCGTCATCTTGTCGACCTCTTTCGTCCATGCGGCCTTGCTCAGGCGCTGCTGCACAATGATGCGAGCTTCGTGGCATTCCGTGCAGGCCGTGACTGCCTTGGCCTGCATGGTTCCCTCTGGCAGTTCGGACGGGGATGGATTTTGAGCGTAGCTGACGGCGACGAAGAGGATCGAAAGACCGAAGTAGTACTTCACGCTATGCCTGGACATGAATCTTCACCTGATCGATCGCGTTGTTGAGATAGCCGCTGGGATTCCACACCGCAGTTGCCGGTTGCACACGACCCTGGCTGTCGGTCGCCCGCGACAGAATGGTGTAGTCCCCTGCCTTCGGCGCCTTCCACTTGTATTCGAACATCCGCCAGGCGTACCGCGAGCGATCTTTGCCAAGATCGGCCGCCTGCCACGACTTGCCATCATCGGTCGAGATCTCGACCTTGGTGACGTCGGCCTCGCCCGCCCAGGCAACCCCCTTGATATCGAGCGCGCCCGATTGCGCGGAGCCATCGAGTGGCGCGGTGATCAGTGACTTCACATTCAGCGCGGTTACCGGGTGCGTGTCTTCGGGCTTCACCGCCTCGCCCGGCTTCACAGCCTGATTCGGCATGCGGTAGCCGGGGGACATAAAGTTGCCCTCGAATTCCTTGTCGAGAACTCTAATTTCCGTCAGCCATTTGCACGATGCGGCGCCGATCCATCCGGGCACCATGGCGCGCGCCGGGAAGCCATTGTGCTTGGGCAGAGGTGCGCCATTCAATTGCGTGGCAACGAGCGTTTCGGGGGCCATCGCCTTCTCGATGGGAATGCTGCGAATGAAGGGAGGAACTTTGCCGGGAACTTCATCGAGGCCGCGAAACATGACGTGCTTGCCTGTAGGCTTGACTCCGGCGCGTTCGAGCAGATCGCGTAAACGGGGGCCGCTGAAGCGTCCGGTGCTCACAGCGCCCTTCTGCCATTGCACACCGGGCACTTTGGGCGTTTGAAAGGCACGGCCGTTGCCGGCACACTCCAGCGTGTTGACGATGGCATGCGATTCTAGTTTCGACAGGTCTGATAGATTAATCGTGAAGGGCTTCTCAACTTCCCCGCCAATGCTGAGCTGCCAGCTCGAAGGGTCGAGCGTGCTTGGCTCATGCATGTGATTTCTTACGAAGAAGTGCGGCGCAGGAGTCAGCCACGTGTCGAAATACTCTACTGGCGTTTCAAGA
>Ga0209811_10000256_pt1 | contig 24641 bp, 40 predicted proteins | sample Coa_R1_6_FD_187161 | JGI IMG/M metagenome (GOLD analysis project Ga0209811, IMG submission 187161) | Surface soil microbial communities from Centralia Pennsylvania, which are recovering from an underground coalmine fire. - Coalmine... | ecosystem: Environmental > Terrestrial > Soil >... | reverse complement strand
AAGAAGCTCGGGAAGCCGGGCAAGCTGGTCTACGACGCCATCACTGGCGTGCTGGCAAAGGGCAAGGACAGAGACTTCGAGCGCATCCAGCAGATGATCGACCGGGCCATGCTGGAGCCTGACTATGCCCGGCAGCTGCTCAGCAAGACCAGGGTGCAGCGGCGCGGAAGATTAACACCAGCGGTGCCCATAGGAGCGGCGGATAATGAAGCTGGCTTCAAGTCACAGCAGAAACCACTCCAAGCGGGCGGTGGTGTTCCAGCGATTGGCGGCACGGGAGGGCGATCCCCGGGAGCGAGAGAGACTGCTCGCGCTGGCGGCGCACGCGGCGGGACAGGCCAAGCTCTACAGGATGGTGGAGAGGCGCGGGAGCAGCAAGCCGCTACGCCCGTAGGTGGCCGCGAGCGTTACGCTGCAGCGTTGCAAGGCACGCCCACGGGCGCTGGCTTCAACGTCGGCGGCGGGCAGCAGGGCAAGACCAAGGCGCTGAAGACGCCCTCGCGCGAGGACATCCGCAGGACGCTTCAAAGCTTTGGGATCACCGGAGAAGAGGCAGGTGGATTCGCCGGGAGGCAGTTGGGTGAGGTTGATTCGCGTGCGTACGGCGGTGGCGTTGATGACGAGCCTGGCGGTGAGCGCGCTCCCATCCACTACGATCCGGGTGACGACACGACTTTCGGCGCACGCTTCGGTCAGTGGGATAAGACGGCGACTGGCAAGAGCCTGCCGAGGGACGACGAGGATGCCGACAGCTCGGTGATGATGCCGGGCGACAAGATGATCGATCGGTACCAGTTCCAGGGCGAGCGCGGGAGGGCTGGCTACTACCAGACGCGCGGCATGGCGGAAGGTGGCGGGGTCGAGGATCGCTGGGCCAGCCTACCCGAGAGCCGCAATGTCGAGGACCGGCGCAGCGAGGAGCCCCTGTCTCCCGGGCAGATGATCGCCGGCAACCAAGCTTTCATGGGGAAATATCCTTCCCCCTACACACGCGCACCTCGCCGGGCGGCCACAGCCCAGGCTCGGGCCGATGGGGGTGGGGTTGATGACCAGCTCCACGAGGGCTTGATCCCGTCTACGCTGCTTGATGAAACCAAGAAGTATCTTGCGGAGCAGATCGGTGGCGTCGAGCAGGAGCATGAGCAGCAGGACCCGCTGGAGGCGGCGGTCAAGCATTCGGGGGCGCAAAAGAATCCACCTGGCTTCGGCGGCTCTGATGAGGGCGACGTCGGTTCATTCGAGGCAGCGGCGGCGCGCACCCGGCGGCGTGCTCCTGTGCGTGCGCCAGACCCGGGCTCGCTTGCGTTGTCGCAGGGCAAGGTCGGCTGGGGTGATCTCGCGCGCCACAAGCTGGAGCAAGGGATCAAGACCGTTACCGCGCCAGGACGCGCCTACAAGCAGGGCATGACGCCCGACGAGGAGATCGAGGCGGCCCAGGGCATGGCCGGTTTCATGGGCGGCGCCCGGTTCCCCGGCGTCATGGCGGGCAAGGCCGAGGGCTCGCTCGGTATCTTCGGCGGCAAGGGCTCGAAGACCGCCGACCTCGACATGATGCACCGCGCCATGGAGATGCGGGAGAAGGGTGTTCGTCCCGAGACTGTCTGGAATCAGACCGGTTGGTTCCGAGGACCCGAGGGGATGTGGCGTTACGAGATACCGGATTACGAGGCGCGCATTAAGCCGACCGATCGCATCTATCCCCCGGAGCACAGCGGAGCTGCATCGCGCCCGAGCTTGCTCAAGACCGGCGAGCTGCGCGACGTCATCGAGCACCCCGAGTTCGAGCGGGCCTATCCGAAGCTCATGGGCATGCCAGCATCGATGGAGCTGGGGGTGAAACCTGGCGGCGGCTATCTGCCGCCTGATTGGTTACTGCGCAATCCAGGCGATCGCGGCAGCGTCGAGGTACGAGCGCCACGTTCGAAGGAGGTTTTTGCTGGCGACTACAAGGAGGACATCGGCGAGATGACGCCGCGCCGCGTCCTGCTGCACGAGATGCAGCATGCGGTGCAGCAAGCGGAGGGCTTTGCCGGGGGCGCCAACCCGAATGCGCTGCCGTTCAGCGATCGGCAGATTGCAAACATGACCAAGAAGAGGGTCGAGGCTGAGGGCATTCCCTGGCAACTGGTCGGCCCCTTTGATCGACAGAAGTTCTATCGCGCGATGCGCCAGAGCATCTACGAGAAGATCGCGGGCGAGGTCGAGGCGCGCAACGTCGAGCGGCGAAGGGATATTACCGGGAGCCCCCCGCCACCGTGGAAGACCCAGGACGTCAAGCGGCACAATCAGCTGGTCTTCAGCGACGAAGGGATTGCTCATGGCTTCAAACCCAAGAAGGGCCAGAAGCCGTTCAAGGCGCCCGAGCCGTATGCCGATGGCGGCCCGATCGAGGGCGAGGAAGAGGACAAGCTGCCGCTGCCTGGGCAGTCCCGGGGGCTCGACCGCCAGGACGAGTCGTTGCCGGCGTTGCGGCGCAACAAGGCTGGGGAGAGTCTTCCCGGGCATATCCTCAGCTCCTGGGGTGAGGGGCTGGCTGGTCTGATCACGGCGCCAAAGCGGGCCTATACCGGCGAGCTACCACCCGATCGACAGGTGGAGGAGTTCGGTGCCCCCATGGGCATGCTGATGACTGGTCTGGCTCGGGTGCCAGAGGGAGCGCTCGGGGTCGGTCGCAGTGCTCGGCGCCCACCCAAGCTGCAGGCCGGCGAGATACCGGCAGCCGATCGACCTGTCACGCGCGGCCATAACAGGCCGCCCGAGGAGCTGCCGCCGTTCCCGGAGTATGCCCAGGAGTATCCGCCGGTCGGCCCGCCGACGGTGAAGCTGAAGGATGCGGACAAGGCCAAGTTTCCGGGCGAGACCTACCTGGAGAAGACCTACACCCCCGAGGCTGCGGCCTTCATGAAGAAGCGCGGGAAGATCATGAAGGACATGAAGAAGGGCTACGCCCCCTACTTCGATCCAGCCGAGCGCCAGGACGTCGATCCTTCCAACTATCCAGACCCCAACGTAGACACCCTCACGATCCAGCCCAAGAAGGAAGACACGTTCAAGGAGTACGCCAAGAACATCAACCGGCCAGCAACTGCTCAGCTGCTGCGGGAGGCCTACGATCGCGGGGAGAAGCTCGGCAATGCCCACGATTGGTACGCCATGAGCCAGCTGGAGGACGCCTACGTCAAAGAGCTGGGCGAGGGACCGGGGCGAGCGGCGTTCCTGGATGAGTTCGCGGTGCCGATGGCGGCGACGACCTCCGGTAATGATCCGCGCGCCAACTTCCTGATGGCGCATTACCTGGAGTACCTCCGCAAGCAGGGGGAAGATATTCCAGTGGGGCACCAGTTCCCGGCGCCGGTCGGCGGGCGCCGCGTCAACGTGAACATCCGCGATTACAAGGCGATGCGGGAGCGCGGTGGTTACGAGGGCCTCGGTGAGGACCAGCCCAAGATGCACAACTTCGCGCGCTCGTTCATCGGCGATCTCTCACACGGTGTGATGGATGAGCAGATGGCCGGCGGCGCCATGGGGCATCTGCGGACCAAGGCTGCGCGGGAAGAGTGGGCCGAGAAGGCAAGGCACCTTGGCTTCGGCATGCTGGAGAAGATTCTACACGGCGAGGCGGCCAAGAAGGGGCTCAAGCCGGGCAACTTCCAGGACGTGGCCTGGGCGGGCTTCAAGGGCGAGTCGAGTGGGCCGATGATCAGTCAGATCAACGACGCGATCGAGCGCACGCATAGACTTACAGGCATGCCGCGCGAGGAGATCGTCCGTCGCGGCCTGATCAGGAAGGAGATTCCAATCTACGGCCTGACCGCAGCCGCAACACCTTACCTGTGGGGTGGTCTGCAGCAGGAAGGGGGCGACAATAGCTCCCCCAGTACGGGTCAACCTCCTCCATGATGCCCCCAGCCTCGTCGCCGGGAGCGTAACGGATGGCGGCGAGCTGGCGTTCGTAGAAGGCGAACTCAGTGCTGTCCATGTCGCAGGCGTTCTTGAGTGCCACCAGCCTGCGGATCGTTCGTTCGAGTTTGGTCATGGCAAGAATATATACATGTAAAGCACAGAGCGCAAGGAGGCGACCATGTCGATAGGGCTTCTGTTCTGGGTGCTGATGATCCTCTGGTTCATCTCGTGGCTTGGCACACGATGGGGGCCATACAGCACATACATCTACGCCAGCGAGCTTCTGTTTTTCATCCTGCTCTTCCTGCTGGGATGGCATTCCTTCGGGTTCGTCGTCCACGCTTGACCGACACGTCCAGGGTGCGCTCCAGCCGCATGCTGGTAACAAGCGGAGGAAACCACACGCCTACGCTAGTGACCCTACGTATCTGCTGGGAGGCGCCGAGGGACTACCACTCACTCGGCGTCTTTCCCCTCGTGGTAGGCTGACGCTCCGATTCGGGAGGCCTTCATATGAAGATTGTCATCTCGTCAGGCCACGGGAAGTACATATCAGGGGCCGTTGGCCCCTCGCCGTGGGGCATCCACGAGCACACCGAGGCCGTGAAGGTGGTCAACGAAGCCGCTGCTGTGATGCGTTCGATGGGTGTGGACGTAATCACCTACGAGGACACGGTCAGCAAATCCCAGAGCGAGAACCTTGATCGGATCGTGGCGTTCCACAATTCGCAGGGCTCCCATGACCTGGACGTTTCGATTCACTTCAACAGTACCGACCCGCAACCCTCTGGCCCGGTGGGCTGCGAGGTGTTCTATGCTTCCACACCGGGCAAGACGGTGGCTCAGCGAACGGTGGACGCAATATGTACTGCTTCTGGCTTGAAAGATCGTGGTCCGAAACAAGGCAACTTCGCCTTCCTCAACAACACCAACGAGATAGCAGTGCTGGTGGAGGTCTGCTTCGTAAACTCGCATCCCGATGTCGACATCTATCACGATCGGTTCTCGGAAATCTGCGTGGCTATCGCCGAGGGCCTGACCGATGAGCAAGCCGGCCAGCAGCCCGACAGACCGCCAGTCAGGCCGCCTATCACGCCCCCGCCGCAGCCGCCGGGGCCTGACGTCGATTCGCAGCCGACGCTCAAGCAGGGCGATGAGGGCGAAGCAGTGGTCAGACTCCAGCATTCGTTGGGGATACCTGCTGACGGTGATTTCGGTAGCGTCACTGATACGCAGGTCAAGGCGTTCCAGGCAGCGTGCGAGCTGAAGGCTGACGGTGTGGTTGGCCCGATGACCTGGGCCGAGGTGGATGTGCTCGATGCCAAGATGCGCAGCGGGAACGACGGCCTTGATGATCGGATGAAGGAGGCGATCGATCGCCTGGTCGTCGCCTCTGGGCTGGATGATTACGAGTGGAAGGACCGTGGAACGTCTTGCCCTGGGTACATCTCTGGCATGGCGAGGTGCTTTGCGGTCGCCATGGCCTCGTTCCAATCAGGCAGAGCCTCTGCGTTGTTTATGGGCGACAGGCTGGGGTCCGAGAGCAAGGATGCCCTGGCGTGGTACGGGGACGAGTTCGATGACGAGGACATGGCCAACGACACCTCGCGCGAGCGTATCCGTCATCTGTTTGTGTTGCTCATTGGGTTAGGGATGCGTGAGTCCTCGGGCAAGTACTGTGAGGGCCGCGACATGTCGGCCAGCAACACCAGCTCAGACACCTGCGAGGCCGGGCTGTTCCAGAGTTCCTGGAATTTCCATAACTCCTCTGCGTACATCGAGGAGTTCTTCCAGGAATACTGGGCCGATCCCAACGGCTTCCTGGACGTATTCAACGAGGGGATTTATCCCAGCGCCAATAATCTCAGCACATATGGCACCGGAGACGGCGCAGCCTACCAATGGCTGGCGAAGTTCTGCCCGGCGTTCGCGGTGATGAGCACAGCCATCGGCCTTCGCGTACTGAAAGACCACTGGGGTCCGATCAAGCGATACGAAGTGGAGATCGTGCCCGAGGTGGATGAGTTACTGGAGAAGATACAGGAGCTGGTCGAGGTTACGGAGATTGCGTGACCGACGTTTCAAAAGAGGTCGGTGAAACCGCCCGCTCCTTCTTTGGGGTGATGGGGTCCAATCCGCTCTCGCTTGCGTTGGTGGTTGTCGTGTTCGCGCTCTCGGCCATGCTGTATTACAGTTCTGCCGCGACCCTCGAACAGCGTTCGCAGATGGCAAAGATGATCATCCAGTGGCAACAAGAACAACAGGTGATACTGGGCGGCTGCGTCAGCGCCGAAGTGACCAAGAACATGATGGATAACATGCAAAAAATCACCGACACGATGCTGGTGTACAACAACGGTGAAATCAAACGGATGCAGGAATCCCTCGATAGGGAAAGGGATCGATCATTCCGACTACGGGAGCTGCGGGAGCAGGAGCTTCGTCAGATGATACCCGCGCCGTCACCCGCACCGCAGCCAGAGAAGCAAGGCTTGCCGAAGTGGCTACCACTGGACGGCATGGAGTGGCAGATGCCGACCGCGCAAGCGTTCCCGCACGAACTGTTTACGATGCCCCCCTAACCCAAGGAGAACTGAGATGGCTGTTATCAAGCTGAGAGCAGGACAAACCGTTCTTGTGGCGGCAGTCGACCCGAGTCTAGAGGTCGGTGGCGGACCTATGCCGGGAGGCGGGGCACCAGTTGATCCGGGTTACGGGATTGACATTGGTCTTGGTGTTCCCTCGCACCCGATTGTGTTGCCGCCTGATCCAACGCAACCACTTCCGATTGATCCCGGCTGGTCTGGTGGCGTTGCACCTCCAGGTCAGGAAGGTGGTGCACCGCGACCGGATCAAGGTCTGCCGGGTTCGCAGCCGCGACCGGATCAAGGGTTGCCGCCCTTCCCCTCGCATCCCATCGTGCTGCCGCCCCCGGGCTCAATCCCTCCTCCGATTGATCCGGGTACGACACCGGGATGGGAATTGAAGGTCGCTTGGACGCCTGTGACTGGGTGGGTTGTCGTTGCTGTTCCTGGTGAAGGCTCACTGGTTCCCACGCCTTCAAAGCGCAAATAATTTAACGCCCGCCTTGAGCCCCGGTGAAAGCCGGGGCTTCTTTGCCTAGAACATCCACAGCGCGATCATCACCATCATCACGTAGAGCGCGCCTCCTTGAAGTGCGCCCACCCAGCCCGACGTCCAGTAGTAATAGCTCACGCAGACGATCCCGAAGACGACGAGCAGTACGTCGATTCGAGTGACCCTAATACGTCCACGCTCATAGATGGGTTGATTGATCCAGTCCAGATAGCGCAGGAATGCGGCTGGCATCCTCGGTAACGGTACGCGCACGCCACGTCTCCAGGTGCTCTATGCGTCTCTGCGCTGCCCGTAGTTCTATCAGCAAGAAGGTGATGCACTGGTCCTGGCTCGCGATGCGATCGTAGAGCTTGCGGACCTCGTTATACATTCTCCGGTAATCCGGTTGGCGTGCCGGTTCGGTCGGGCTCCAGGGTCTGCTCATGTTCTTTCCCAAAAAAACAGCCCGCCAAGGTGTGTCAGACTTAGAACCTTGGCGGGCCTATCAGCTAACGGTGGGTGTCACTACCAGAGGGCAGAGAACCGTCAGCCGATTGCTTTGCTCCTGTGCCTCCTGCATCGGATCAGACCGAGACCGGCCAAGCCAAGCAGGAATAGCACCGTCGCACTCATGCGAGTCCCAGACGCTTCCGCCGCCGCTTGGCCCACAGACCAAACAAGCTGAACGCCGCGACCACACCAGGGAGGCCAGCTCCGACAGCGGGAACTGGGACTGCAACTACTCCTGGCGTAATGAAGAAGCTGTCAGGACCATCGTTGAGGCCAGACATACGAGCCGCAAAGATGATCGTGTCGCTAGGACTGACGCCATTGAGCGAGAGGCCTGTCAGCGTGTAGTCCGGGAAGCCGGTACCATTGTTGGCGTTGGTCAGGTTGCCAGTTGTGCCACCTGTGAACGACGCCAGCACCGTATGCGTTGTCAGGTCCAGAAAGAAGAAGCTATTCAACGTCTGCGGCGTGTTGTTATCGTTGACATCAATGCCAATCGAGAAGCCTAGATTGGCATTGGTGCCACCGTTGGCCAAGAGGAAGGCCTTGAACAGCGAGCCATCACCAATCTGATAGCCGCCGTTGAGGTTGAACGTGTCGTTGTTCAACGTGACACGCCCACCTGTGCTGCCATCAGAGAAGGCAGTAACAGACGGCAGATTGCCAGTGTTCTTGTAATCGTTATAGCCAAAGCCAGCAGGCTGCCCTGGCTGATTATCGCCACAGATGATACAGGGAGCATTCTGTGGCTGATTACCGCCGGGGACTGTTGGCGTCAGCGAGAGATCAGCACCGCCAAGGGTCCAAGCTTGACCGCCGATGGTGATAGTAGCTGCGCTGGCTGGTGCAACTAGGGCCGTGCCCGCCAGCAGGACGGCTGTGAGTAGTAGCTTGTTCATCGATGTTCCTCGGTGGGGTGGGTTTGCCGCGAGACCATGGTAGCGTATAGCTCTTGCAATACGCCAGTGATTTTTTTTGGACAGCACCGCCATGATGCGCAATGACGTTGCTATAGCGATCGGGGTCTTCCTACTGATCCTGCTGATCCTCGCCCTGCTGGCTTATCTTGGGTACGATCGGTGGTCCGACATCGTCACCTAGCGGCCCGTTGGTGTAGCCCCAGGCCTGTCCTTTCACCGTGACCAGATACGTGTCCCACTTGATGCGGGGATCATAGGCGTAAGGCTCCAGCTTGGTGTTCTCCAAGGTGGGCAGCTCGTCTTTTGGATACCAACGCTCAACCTCACGACGCATGTGACGTACCAGCTGTGCGAAGTCATTCACCTCCACCACCTCGCGCATCGATTCATCGAGACCACCACGGTGAGGCCGGTAGAGCACCGGCTTAGCCATTGAGCGGTCCCTGCTTGACCACCTTGGGCATCTGCTCGGCCTTCTGCCCGACCTCTGGCAGTGGGCGGCGGAGCAGCTGAGCTTGATGTTCCTCTGGAATCCAACGTCGGAACCGCTCTAGTTCCAGGTCGATGTTGCGCTTGGCTGCCTCGATCATGCGAGAGAGATCGACCAGCTTCCTGGCGTGCGCCGAGAAGATTTTATCCTGCTCCTCGGTCAGGGTGTCACCCTCTTCCTGGGCGTTCTCGCTTAGACGTAGGAGAAATTCGATCTGGTTCATGCTGCATCTCCAGCGGCTTGTCTCTCTCGCATCTCCAGCAGGTTCAGCTCGCGTGCTCTGGTGCGTGCGGCAGCGCGGGACTTGAACTTGTCGACAACATCGTTGTGCATCTTGATCTTGGCTATGCTGCTGTCGATCACAGCCCACCACTCGATCGTTCGCGCCACGCGATACCTCGGTAATTTCCCATCCATAAGAACTCTCTCCTTTTGCTGATGATGGTTGATGATGAACCTGTTGGTGCGGATAACCTTTCTGCCCCGGTCTGTTGCCTCCCAGCCATAACGATGGGGCCGCAGCAGTCCACGGATTACCAGAGAACGCCAGACGCCGTGCGGCACACTGATCTGCAGCCATGCCCGGTGTGGGAGATAGTCGACCTGCACCGCTGCGGTCAGCAAGATGTGCTGGCCCCAGCTAAGCTGCTCGATCGCGAAGCATGTCTTCGATCTCACGCCGTAGGTCATTGGCTTTCATACCCGGCAGGATTTCTTCGAGGATAATTCCCGTAATCTTCTCAGTCAGGGAACGAAGTTGCTCATCGCTGATTCGCGTGAGTGACTTTGGTTTAAGCTCCACCTCCCTGATCTTGGAATTGTAAACCAGCTTGGCGTAACCGACGCGCAACTTGAGATCGCGCATGGCTTCGTCCTTGTCCAGCCAACGGTCACTGTTGTCCGACACCTTGTGGACGAGCGCCCATAAGTATCTGAGCGCCTCCAAGTTGCGGGGCGAATAGAACGAACACACCACCTCGCTGTCCATCTTGGCCGGCGCGATGTCCTGCTGCGACATCTCGTTGTCGGGGAAGAATCCGATCTCGCCCTGGTACTTCGCGCGCCGCTTCGTGAGGGTAGTGTGGATGGTCATGTATCACGGGTTAATTCGGCATGGATTTCGCGCAATCGATCTGCTGTTCCCAAAAACGATTCCTCCACCCAGGTATCCCGTATCAGCATGTTCCCCCTGCAGCTCATGGCCGTGGTCTCCATGCTGTCGGCCAGAGCCAACAGCTTTTCCGGCACCGACAGCTTCTTGTACTTCTTGCGGGTCATATGTCGTCAACGTCCGCCGTCGGCTCATCAGGTGGCGCCAGCCGGGTCTCGGTGCGCCTCCACTCTTCCATCAGCATCTCCCAGTCGAGCTGGTCGAACTCCTTGTCGCGTGGTGCTACGTACTGGTTCCAGAACGCCTTGGCGCCTTCCCAGGACTTGAGCAGCTGCAGCTGTGCGGCCACCCAGTTCATCGCCTCCTGGGCGTCCACCTTCGGGTCTGGCATCTTGCCGCTGCCGTTACCGAGACCGGGCTTTGGCGCGGCACCATCCTGCTTTGGTGCCTCTAGGTCGCTGAGCCGGCGCTCGACTGCGGCGCCGATCGCAGCGTAGACGTCGGGATAATGCTCGCTCATCGACTGCAGAGCACCATTGTTCGCGGTCTCCCATCGCACGATCTCGTCCTGGTCGGCGCACTTGCCGATCGCCTTGATGAAGGCGGCGGCCCACTGATCGGCGCCGGCACCCTGACCAAGAACAATCTTGTGCGGGATGCCCTCTTCAGCGGCTTTCTGTGAGGCCCGCGCAGCTTGCTGTGCGGCCTGATCGACCGCGCTGCGTTCCGGCGCGGCGTCTTTTGGCGGGGCATTATTTGGTCCCGGCACCGGAGCCTTCTCCTGACGTTGATTCGCTTGTTGCTGGTAAGGACCTTCGTCGGAGTCTTCGAAATCCCCAGATGGCACCTGGAACAAGCCCAGGAGAAAATACTTCCTGGCTTGCGTGTGGCATTTGTTGATGGCCTTGTCGTCGTACTCGCCTTTGCTGTTCCTGGCGATGCACATGCCGGTCTGACGTAATCCCTCCATCCTTTCGCCGCTGGTATGGGTGACGGTGAACTCGTAGGTGATAGCGATCCTGCTCTCGACCTGCTTGATATCAAGTTCGTTCTGGAACACGGCAATGCCGTGCTTGCCCATCAGCGGCGTGAGTACGACCAGTAAGTCCTCCATGCGTGCATAGTGGTAGTTGTGGAACTTATTGAACCCGCCCTTTGCGATGGTGCCGACCTCGGCCATGACGGCGGCGATCGCACCAGCGAGCTTGCCCGTGGGGCCGGGTACTCTGTACAGGGGTGCGTCCACTGGCAGCGGTGGAGGGGATTGCATAGGTGGTCGCTCAGCAAACACCTCGCGCGCCTTCTGCTCGCGAGCGGCGATGGCCTGGGCGGCGATGCCGGATGGTCCTGGTACCAGTGACCGGCGTGGTGTGGGTTCATTCATGTGATGTCTTCCTGTTGTTCGGCGTGATGGATGAGGGTCATTGCCGCGATCCGGCAGTAGGCCGGCCCCATGGTTGCGATCGTGTTGATGCAGGCGCAAAAAACGATCCTGATGTTCTTCTCGCTCTCGGGGAGCCCCTCCATCGAATCGGCCCATATGATCATCAGCTTCCTGACGACTGCGATCTCCTCGTCCGACATGTTCTCGGCGAAGTTACTGTAGATCGTGTCGTCGTCCACCATGTCGATCATCACACGGTCTTCCGTTCTTCGATGACCTTGGTCCCGGGCACGGTGATGCCGGCACGCACGGCGCGGTTGGCAAGCTCCAGCACGAGGTCTTTGACGTCCTTGCTCTCCTTGAAGAAGGCGAGGGCCTTCTCGTAATCTTCGATCTCGGCGTGCTTGAACGTCTTCAAGGTTTGGGCACGACCGCGAGTACCAGCACGGGGACGGCGGGCGTCAGCTGCAGCAGGCTCGCCCGCCGCCGCCGCCGCCCTGGCCTCTTCTTCTAGGCGCTTCTCCTGCGCGAGTTGCCAAGGCGTTGTGAGCTTGTACTTGAGGTTCTTGTAGGTCTCGGCCTTCAGGAGGGTGCCGGCCCACTTGAGCTGGATGGCTTTGAGCGCTTGGTCGTGGGGCTTGCGCTCGGCTTTTCGGAGGTCGTCCGCCTTTTTATGGAGTTCAGCCAGGCGGTCAGATAGGTTGGCGATCTGGTCAGCTTCGTCCTGAGTTCCGATGGCAGGTCCATCCAGACGTTGTGTGGCTTCGCGGGCAAGGTTTTCAATCTTGTCCTGGAGTGCTTCAAAGGTCTCTTCGTCTTCTGGGCCAAGGTTGTCCCCCATCGGTACGAGTTCGTGCTCGTCGGGCCAGGGCTTGTTGTCCTGGGCAACGGCGCGATAGGCCTGTTCGCTGACCGGGTGATTACCGACACGCTCCCATATCTCTTCGCCACGCTCGGGCGTGACGTCGTCATCGCCAAAGCGACAATGCATCACTGGCTCGCCTTTGCCGTTCGTCCCAGGCCAATAGGCGACCGGGGTAAACGTCCTGCGGGCACCGTAGAAAGCCTTGCGCGGCATCCGATAGAACCCGGCGTGCGGATTACCGGGGTTCATCTGCACGGGCTTGCCGTTCAGCTTATCCATCCACCACTGCCAGGGATCGGTCATAGGTCCTCAGCACATTCATCGCAGCAGGCGTTCTTCGGAACTTCTTCCTCGAAGTGCGGCCAATCCCAAATGATGTGACCGCAGCCCTCACAGATCGGGAACGAGACCGACCGTGGCGGCTCCAGGAACTCCCAGTACTTGTCCCCTTTCCACATTAGGGGGCAGCGGTAATCATTAAACAGTTCGCCCATCCAAACCTGCGCTTTGGCATCGTTGTGACGGTGGCGAGGTGTTTTGGGAAACGGGATGATCGTCATTGCAGTGTCCTTTTGTTCTCTTCATCCGCCTCAGCTCTGGTCATGAGACCGAAAGTCTCGCGCGTTATTCGATAGAGGGCATCCGACACAATGCGGTCCATGTCGGCTGCCATCTCGCGCTGGCGGGCCTTGGTGAATCTTGGGTACATGAACCACATGATGGCGTAGCCAAAGTTGGCGCCAGCTGCGAGCATCCACACATCGCGCGCCCAGCCGGGCATGAACAGCGCGATCGCGACAAACAAGATGCCTAGTCCGATGTTGAACCAGACGTTCGTCCAGCGACCGACGTACTTATCGACCCAGGCCCAGCTCATCGCTTCACCACCGTTCCATCCATCTTCTTGCGCTTGGTCTTGTCGAAGCCCCTGGACTGAATCCTTCGCCCCACTTTACGCCACTGCAGCGCGCCACCTGGGCGGTTGGCTTCCTTCGTCCATAGTTGGTTTGCTTCTTCTTTCCCTTGATAGGTGCCCTGCATGAAGGCTTCCGCTACAGCCCTATCCGGGTTCGTGCGAGCGAACTCCCGCATCTCGCGGTTGAGTTCGACTATGCCGCGCTCCTTCTGCCGGATGCGACGTCCCTTGGCGATGATCGCGGCATCGGTCTTGGTCTTGGTTCGATGCTCCTTGATCAGCATCGGTGCGAGGTTCCAGAACTTGTCGGCGTCCAGGTGACCACTCTCATGGAGTATGTTGTGGTCCCAGTGGAACAGGCTCAGAAACTGATCCTCGGTCATGATCTTGGCGTCGCCATACCACCCGGGCTCGCACTTGTTCATGAAAGCGAGGGTCGCCGAGGCGCAGCGGGTCTTCCAGCTGATGTGCTTGCGCTTCATCAGTGCAGCTCGTCGGGGTCGCGCGGCTGCATCAGGATGACGGTGCCGTCGCTTTGAAACTGCACGATGCGCCAGCCATCGAGGATGAGCTGGCGGCATTCCTCTTTGTGGGTCACCGGGTCGATGACCCTCATCACGACCTTGTCTCCGATCCTGAGTGTCACTTCGTGGGTGTCCGTAATTTCGAGAACGGCTTCCCCATGCTGGAACCGTTACGGACCCCAAACAACGTCAGCGGATCGACCCTGGTGTAGGTGCGGCGCCTGCCCGTGCCCTGGCCTTCGCGCTCGGCCTGGGCCTGCGCCTCTTCCCGCTTCTTGCAGCGATCGCGGGAGGCTTTCTCGCGGGCCTTGCGCTCGGGTGAGCCGAGATAGGCTTTGCTCATGTGCTTGCGCGGCGGGACCAGGGTCACCGCGATCGGATGCGAACGACCAGACGCATCGAACGCCACCAGCAGATCGTGCGCCGACTGCGTTACCTGATAGCGCACGGGGATGCTGGTTTCGTTTTTGCGCACATAGGCGACCGTACGCCAGACCACGATGTCGAAGCAGTTGTGTTCGCGCCGGCCAGCCCGGGAGAGCACACAGTTGCGGCTGTCGCCGGGCTTCGCGCCCTTGATGTCCTCCATGGTGACGTGGAGCGTGAACGGCTTCTTGGCGTCCACGTAGGACCACTCCTTGGACGATTGGACCTTGGTGGCGCGCTTCTTCCTCGCTCGTTTCGCGGTCATGAGAGCCCTTTCTTTTAGTTGTTCATCCAGATCGGTTGCGGCAGTTTGACTTGCCTGCCGTGGTAATCACCGACACCTATGAGGGGGAGACGAGCCATGAAGACAGTGCGCAGGCGCCGATAGCAGGGAGCGCGATCGCGCTCGGCCATGTTGCGACCCAGGAGCCAGTCGACGTATGGCTTGTCAGCAGACGCCGCCATCAGGCATTGCTTGAACTGCTCCTCGGTCAGAACAATGTAACGGCGCGAGCCGGTGCGATCGGTATCGAGCACCAGGACGCGCCACAGCCACATGCAGATGACCATGTTCAGCGAGCCCCACAGGCGCGCGTTCTCGAAGTCCCCTCCCCAGGCCGCATAGGCCACTTTCAGGAAGCGTATGACCTCCGCAGCCCCCTCCACGGTCAGATTGCGCGCGACCTCGGTGGCGGCGCCTCCCCCACCGGAGATCGCGGGGCTCTCCTTGCTGGAGGCCCACCAGCGACGCAGGACGGCTGACATGCTGACGATCGGCGAGGTGGGGTTGGCGCGAATATAGCGGTAGCCGACGAACGGGCATTGGTGATTGATCAGCTTCAGCGCCTGGGAGCTTTCCTGCAGGGCGCGCAGCTGGTCGTCCGGTGTTTTGCGCGAGATTGGAGAATTGATACGCAGGTACTCCAGCGCCATCTCTTCCATGGTTTCGTACACATTGGCCCGCACGTCGGCATAAGCTTCCTTGATCCCGGAGATCAGGAAGGCCTCGCGCCGATGCTGGCCATCGATCAGGTAGAACTTGGCGCCGCCGTTCTTTAGCTCGGCTCGCAGCCGACCCAGGGTGATGACACCGCTGATGCAGGGGGTGCCGGATTGTGCGCGCAGCTCGTCGGCGACCTCACGTACCTTGGCGTTAACCTTAAGCGGCGCCTGGAAGTCTGGCAGCACCCAGGCGTTCACCAGTTCCGGGGTGAGCACCAGCGTCTCCATCGTGGAGCGCTCGTCCTTTGGGGCCTCTTTCGCACCTCGGATGGGGATGACGGTCACGGCGCTTTTCCTTGTTTTGCTGGTTGCAATCCCTATGTTATGTTGATATACACGCAATGTCGCGTCTGTCAAGGCTAGGTCGAATCGAAAGAGCATCGAAAGCAATGAACAACATGAGCAACATGCCAAACAGCACATCCAAAACGGTCCAGGTATCGTTCCGACTTCCACATGAACTGGTGGAGCGCCTGCGCCTTGCCAGCGCCGAGAGAGCGTGGCCGCCGCCCCCGAGCCAAACCGAGATCGTGATCCGGGGTGTCGAGCATGTTCTGAAGACGCTGAAGACGCAGGAGAGGCGCAGTGCCCGAGCCAAAGCCGGATGAGACGGTCGAGGGGCGCCTCGCTGATCTGATCGAGCGTTACGGCGCTCGCATCGGTCATGGCGATCTATCCAAGGAAGAGTGCGCCCTCATCGTGAAGTGTCTTCGCGATCGAGCACGGTGGATGAAAAGTGACATTCATGCAGACGAGCGACCTGGAAGAAAGCGTCAGCGTCGTTGACTTTTTCCCGGGGTATCCGCGCGGCTTCTACAAGGCAGTGCTTGCGGACCCGCCCTGGAGCTTCATGACGCATAGCGGCCCCAGGGTGCCGGCGCGCGGGAAACAACCGTATCCCGTAATGTCGACGGAAGAGATCGCCGCGCTTCCCATTGGTGACCTGTGCGAGCCCAATGCGGTTTTGTTTCTTTGGATGACGTGGCCGACGCTGCAGGACGCAATGCGGGTAATCACGCGCTGGGGGTTTGTTTATAAAACTTGCGCGTTCTGCTGGACGAAAGCGAACAACCGCCAGCTGGATATGTTTCAAGACGACTTGGAAGGCACGATCGGCACCGGCTACTGGACGAGGTCGAACTCCGAGGCGTGTCTCCTGGCGACGCGCGGTCATCCCAAGCGGCTCGACGCTGGCGTACGCCAGGCGATTATTGCACCGCGAAGACAACACTCCCGTAAACCCGAGGTCGTGCACAGTCGTATAGAGGCGTTGGTCGCCGGGCCATACCTGGAGCTGTTCGCCAGGAGACGTCACCTTGGGTGGGACGCCTGGGGCAACGAGACCGACCTAACGTATGGAGGCGGGCGGCATGGCGAGGAAGTGGATAAAGGGCCGGTGCCAAGTCTGTAACAAGACCTACGGCTTTCTCCAGCGCGCCACCTATGACGGCGCCCCGGAAGAAGGCGTGACGGTGCACCAGGATTGTCTCGGTAAGTTCTACCAGCAGCTGATGGATGAGCAGTGGCAGAAGGACATGGACGATGCCTTCCATCTTAACGCTGCTACCTTTCGACGTGACGCTGACGCCACCTGAGATTCTGGCTTGGGGCCAAGTTGGCTGGCAGCGACAGTACTTGAGCGTGTGTCGCGGAACACCTGACAAGCACGGTTTTGAAGGTGACGGCTGGGACATACACATCGAGGGCGCGTGCGCCGAATGTGCGGTGGCAAAAGTGCTTGGCCGTTACGTGGCGCCAACGATCGATGCCTTCAAAAGAGGTGGTGACGTTGGATTACATCAAGTTCGCAGGCGCTCGAAGGCGCACTACGATCTGCTCATTCGTCCAGAGGATGTTGCGAAGTATTCTCCTGATACGATCTTCGTTCATGTTCTTGGCAAGTGTCCGACTTACACGATCGTCGGTTGGATGAGGCTCCGCGATACCCAGCGGGAGGAGTGGGAGCAAACCTATGGCGGACGACCAGCAGCATGGTTCGTGCCGCAGAAAGAATTGAAGAGAACCATCCACGAGCTGCTTAGAGGAGTGTGGTGATGGTAGCGCTTGGGGAGAGCTTTCATGTCGAGAAACCGCTTGAGTGCCTGCGCTGCAACGAGGTGCTCAACATGGCGGCGATGGTCAGTGACGATGGGAGCCGTCCTGAACCTGGGTCGGTCATACTGTGCTTCAACTGCGGTTACGTAATGCTGCTGGACAAGGACAGCGAGCCGCGTGCGCCGTCGCAGCGTGAGATGCGTGAGATACAGAACGAAGCTACGGTAATCATTGCACTGATGTCCCTCTGTCAGAGTCAAAGGGCACTGATAGACCAACTAAAAAGGGAGCGCGACGAGTATGCCGAAAGAGCTAAGACCGTACCAGGAGGAAGCCCTCCAGGCGATCAGACAGACCGTGGCGCAGAAGGTCTACCGCTTGGTGTGTCAGGCGCCGACGGGGTCTGGAAAGACGCTGGTGGCGGCGACGATTGTTAACGGCGCGCAGCGCAAGGGCAACCGCCTGACGTTTGTCGTTCCCAGCATCAGCCTGATCGACCAGACCGTGGAGATGTTCTACGCCGAGGGCATCCGCGACATCGGCGTGATCCAGGCGGATCATCCGATGACCGATTGGGCCAAGCCGATTCAAGTGGCGAGCATACAGACCATCCGATCGCGTGGGGTCTATCCCGAGAGTGCGGTCGTGGTGATCGATGAATGTCACCAGCTGCACAAGGAGCACATCTCATGGCTGCAGCATCCCGAGTGGCAATCTGTTCCTTTTATTGGGCTGTCCGCGACCCCATGGACGAGGGGACTTGGACGGTACTTCCAAAGCCTTTTGATCATGTCGACCACGAAGGAGCTTATCGAGCTGGGATATCTATCGCCCTTCCGTGTCTATGCAGCAGATCACCCGAATCTCACAGGCGTGAAAACTGTCGCTGGTGATTATCACGAGGGCCAGCTCTCGCGCGTGATGCAAGACGCACCGCTGGTCGCGAACGTGGTGGAGACCTGGAGGAAGCTCTGGAACAAGGACAAGACGTTACTCTTTGCGGTCGACTGTGCCCACGCGCAGATGCTCCAGGAGCGCTTCACCGATGCGGGCATCTCCTGCGCCTACCAGGACGCTCACACGTCGAGCGCTGATCGCGCCGATATCAAGCGCGGTTTCCATAACGGGACCTACAAGGTAGTCGCAAACATTGGGACTTTGACGACCGGTGTTGATTGGGACGTAAGATGCCTGCAGCTGGCTCGTCCGACCAAGTCCGAGATGCTGTTCGTGCAAATAATCGGGCGCTGCCTGCGCACGGCTCCTGGCAAAGAGAATGCGCTGATTCTCGATCACACCGACACGACGGCCCGCCTGGGTATGGTGACCGAGATTCACCACGAGCGGCTAGACGACGGGCGCATGAAGCCCAAGCCGGCGTTCAACCCGAAAGCGTTGTTGCCAGCATTACCCAAACCCTGCCCCAGCTGCGCGTTTCTGATTCCTGTCGGTTGCAAGAAGTGCCCCGAGTGTGGGTTCGAGCGCAAGGTGCAGAGCGACGTGTTCGAGCGTGATGGCCAGCTGGTCGAGATCAGTGTCGACGGGCGCCGCAAGGGAAAGACCAGTCCTACGATGTTCCCTTACACCTACGAGGAGAAGCGCCAGTTCTATCTGCAGCTCAAAGCGTATGCGTTGGAGCGCGCCAAGCAGGGCAAGGTCTATGCGCCGGGCTGGCCGAAGGCGAACTACCGGGACAAGTTCAATGGTGAGTGGCCGGCGTGGTCCTGGGAGATGTTGCCCCCGGCGCCTACGGTTGGCGCCGAGGTGCGTAACTTCGTTCGCTCCAAGCTCATGGCCTGGGCCGCTGCCAACGGTTCACGCCGGCAGGCATCGTGATCAGGCCTGGGGCTTTCGTATCGCATCCAGGGCAGCCTTACCGGTCAGCGGCATCTTGCGCCGCTTGCCGGTTAGCTCGGCTTCGAGGTCCTCCTTCTTGATTTGGCGCTTCTCGGCTGACACCTCAGCCTTGCGCTTCTTGTCGGCCTCCTGCTGGGCCAGGATTTCGGCGCGGGCCTCCTCGTCCTTCTTGTTGGGTTGGCGTTGAAGCCATGCCGGGATGTCGTCCTCGGGCTCGGGCTCAGCCGCCGCCTGGACCTCGGCGTCGAGCTGGCGCCGAGTGGCCTTCTCGTCCTCGTCCTTGGCAGGCCCCAGTTGGCTGAGGCGCCTGATCTCGTTCTCGCGCTTGAGCAGGGCATTGGCCAGCCGGGCGGCCTGCTTGCGCAGTCCTGGCAGCTGGACCTCGGCCTTCACCAGCATCTTGATCGCAGCCTCTCGGCCCGCTTCCATGCGAGCGATCTGGTTGCGCAGCCTCTGTAGTTCCTTCTGACGTTTGGTCATTGGTCTTTCCTTTCATTAGGTGTTATGCGGTGGTCGGTGACCTTGTGTGTTAACCTGCATGGAGTTTGCCGCGAGAGACACCACTTCAGATCACCTTTGTGTTGCATCCATCGAACCCACCACTACCCGACGTAAAGTACCCTCGCCCTAGCTCTTCGGCGCGTGTTTCAGCGCAAATGCGATTCGTGCCGGGAGAACGACGTGGTAATTGCACTCAGTGCAGCAGCGACCAGCGTTGACGGGCTGGGCATTGTGACCTCTTGTCCAGGCGCCCTGGGCGTCGATCTCGCCCTGGCAGATGCTGCAGGCGGGCGTGACAGGTGGCAGGACTTTGCCCATCGTGCCCCATTGGCCGCGCGGTTTCTTGGTCATGGGAGATTCCTTTCGTTTCAGGGATAGGGTCGCTTGCCTGGGTGATCCCCAGGCCAGCCGTTGCAGTGCGCCCGTTCGTGGCGAAGCATCAGCTCAACTGTCCAGCCCACCGCTTGGATGTGCGCCTCATCGAGCAGAATGATGCGGCAGCGGTTGGGGCCAGGAAACGCGCATCCCAGCGATGACGCGAGGGCGGTCGAGCATGTAGCGAGCAGCTGCGCGAGCGTCACCACCTCGACGGTGAGCTTGCCGGTGTAGGGACGATCGTATTCTGCCGGCGGCAGATGCTGTTGGGCGAGACATGGTGTTATGAGCAGTGTTGCTGCGATGACCAGCACGACGATCGTCATCAACAACGTCCACTCCAGCTTGGTACACATAGCGTCCTCTCATTTGGTTGGGGGTTACGGTAATCAGCGGAGCTGGTTCACAATCTCCTCGAACTTGCGTTCACTGACCGTAAGGCGAAGCAGCACCAGGAGCCGCAGCAGCTTGCGTTGCGGCTCCGGGATAGGTTCACCGCTCGCGTAGCGATAGGGCGAGCGCTGGGCGACGCCGATCGTCTTGCCGATCTTCTCGTGCGACCAGCGCAGCGTCTCGCGCGCCACGGTGTATTCGTTCTGGGTCATTTTCGTTGCGCCCTGAGAAAAGCGATCGTGGCGTCGATCTCGTTACGCCAGGACTCCAGCTCCGCGATGTTGTGAGCGGTGTCAGCCTGCAGCTTCAGGGCAGCGTTACGAACCTCCCTCAACAGGGTGCTCGTTAGCGCTGGCTGCGGTTTGGGCGATATCCCCGCCCTCTGCGCTTCGGTCATCGCGGTCATCAGGCTCTCCTCGGTGAGGTCCGCTTGCTTGGCCGGCGGACGTCGGCTCGGTTTCTTGCTCATCTTGCTTTGCTCCTCTCAGGTTAACAGTCCATGCATACGACCAGTTGTTTGGTCGTATGGCATTATCTCCAGCGGCGAGAGCTTGGGCGGGCCGTGCTCGGGCCGCAGGATGTAGTAATAACCTATGATCGATTCGCCGCTGCGATCCTCGGCGCTGATCATCAGCACCTCCCGGCGATCGGGATGCTCGCTCGGGCGCGGGCCTTCGAGGTGCGTTACACACGCGACCCAGGCCTCGACAATGAACGCAAAGCGCTTGACGTGGTTCGCAGCGAACATCCGGCGCAGCCCCTTCACCACGATGTCCTTCTCGTGGTCATCGTTCCAGGGCGTGGCGATCAGGACGTGCTTGTTGGTGCCGTCCACGGCGTGCCACATCGGAAGCACCTCGTGGTCATCGCTCTCGTTGAACATCTTGGCGGCGTTCTCGGCGGCGATGTCGAACAGCTCACGAAGCTTCTGACTCCCGGTCATGTCACTTTCCTCCCCTTCGCGTGCTTCGATGGCTTCCACCGGAAACTGACGTGAACCCATGAGCCCGGGGGCTTCAGGCTCGTCGTCGGCTTAACCTTCACCTTTGCTGGTGTTGGTTTCAGCGTTTTGCTTTGTATGGTCATCGGTCTTTCCTTTCATCCGTTGGTCGGTGCCCCGCTCCCAGGCTAGAAGGTTACAAGGAGCGGGGCACGTCATCCGCCGCGATCGGGGTGACTAAAGCCACGGCGGAATCTGGTTAGCTCTTAGCGAAGCGGCATCTGGCAGCCGAATAGGACCATCATGATAAACGTGATCGCGAGTACCAGGGCGATCGCCACCACGGTTTCACTTCTCATCGAGCGGCATCTCCTGTTGGTCGGGATGGACCTCGTTCGAGCGGGTGGCTGTTACTGTAATCCCCTCGATGTGGCGCAGCTGACGATCGTGATAGCTGTAGTTCACCGGGTCGTCAGACTCCACGACGCGCATCTCGCGCACTGATGTCCAGCGCATCATGAGATCGAGCACGTTCTGCTCAGCCTCCTCCTTGGTGGCGAAGCGCAGGCCATTACCACACCACTTGCCGGTGCTGTCGGCGATCACTTCAGGGGCGTATGATTTAGTCATCTTCGCTTTCCTTTTCTGCTTGTTTGGATAGGTCATAGACTTCGGCGCACATCGTGAGCCAGCGCTTGCGATCTGCGTTGCAGTGGACCGCGATCGTAGCGGCTATACGAACGAGCGTTGCGCCAACGCACGCAACGGCCTTACTCTTTGGTTCGTCTGCGATCTCGAACGCTTGCACGACATCGCGGAGGAGATTGTAGGTCTTCTCCTGGGTGTACTTGCCGAGATCGCGTTCCACCTGGGTGAGCGGGCGTCCCATTAGTTCAGCTCCGACTTGCGCTGCTTCTCTTGCCGCAGCAGCGTTCGGTGGATGTCGTAGACCTCGCCGGTTTTCTCCAGGAAGGTCTCCAGGTTCCAGCCCAGGCCACGCACGACGAAATACGAGCATAGATGCATGCACTCCTCGGCCAGGGTGCCGGTCGAGATGTTCTCTGGCATGCCGGCGCCGTGCACCTCCTCGCCCCAGGCGAGTGCCAGCTGACGCAGGCGCTCGCGCAGGTCTAGGCGGGCTTGGTTCATTTCCTCTTGGGTCATCGGTCCATCTCCTGCAGCATGCGCTGGGCCATCTCCAGGTGCTCTGCGTCGCGCGCACCAAGTGACGGATAGTTGCTCAGTGCCTCCCGCAGCACGTTGCGGCGCACCTGGGCGCGGTGATTGTCCCGCTGCTGCTTGCGCCACTGGTTCTCCCTCCAGGCCTCTTCAATCATTGCTGCGCGCTTGATCTGCGCCACGGTTGGAATCTTCGACAGAAGCTTGCGAACAATCTGTTCGAAGTTCGCCTTGATGGGCTCGATGTGTCGCACGTCATAAGCGCCACAGTTGAAGCCATCGACGCCTTCGAGGTCGTAGCCAGCCTGCCCCCAGCGCTTGCGGCTGCGGAAGTTGGCGCGGTGCTCGCCATTGATCAGCACCTTGAAGTCGCGCTCGCGCGGAGCGACATCGCGCTCGAAGGTTATGGTAATCTCGGTCACGGCTCTTTCCTTTCATCGGTTGGGGTTTCGATCATGCGGCGCACGTAGATGCCGCTGCGGGTCAACTTCTTGCAGCGGTAGCAAGTCTCGCTGATGTCATCGCTCTCGATGAGGCGCACCGGCTCGCGCCCGGGTTCCTCGACCATCCAGCACACATCGCAGATCGGAACGGTGGCGGGTTTCATTTCCTGAATCCCTTGTTCTGCGCTCGTGCGGCGATGCGGCGAAGCCCCTGGACGAGCCCGGCGACGTAGGAGAACTGCGCCTCGTGATCGTCGGGATAAACCCTCGTTGCGGTGTCGACCGCGATCGCGAACACCTCGTTCGCCCGGGCGAGACCCATCTCGTGGGCCTGCACCATGGCCTGCTCGCGATCGACCTTCCCTAGTGCCCGTGCCATGTCTTGCCTCCATCGTGGCTGTGCAGCCCGCTCGCGACCGTCTGCTTGCTGACGCCGCGCCCGGCCATGGCCTCGGCACGCTGGATGTGCATGCGGGCCACGGCATCGCCCGTCCGCATCAGCGTGCGGTAGGCGCAGGCATCGGTGAGCCCATCACGCGAAGCGGTGTCCCAGCCGGTGAAGGCGATCGCGCCCTGGGGGCCGACGACGGCCTTGACGCGCCCCTGGGCGAGCGCCTGGGCGAGGCGCTCGACTGCGGAGCGCACCTCACGGGCGCGCTCCTGAATCGTCTGGCGTGGCTTTAAGCGGGTGTCGCAGGCCATGGTCAGAACTCCACCACGCGGGTTTGAGTCGAGACGACGCCCAGGGCCTTCAGGTCGTCGTCCACCGGCTCGACCTCGAAGTCGACCACTGGCACTGCGGCCTCGGGCGCCTGCACCTCGACGGCGTCGTCCAGGTCGAGGAAGGACGTGCGTGCTTCGGTAATCCGCTGGATGGAGACCTCATCGATCTCGACCGCACCGGTCTCGCCGGCCTTCACGATCTGCTTGGCAGCCTCACGGGCGACCTCGATCGCCTTCTGCACGCGCTCCTGGGCGTTGGGGTCCAGCATGGCGCCAATGCTCTTGGCTTTCCTGGCGGCCTCGCGCACGACGCCGACGTCCATGGCGGCGAGCCCGCGTGCCATCGTATCCATCAGCCCGCGCACCTCACTGTTGATGGCCTTGACGGCCTCGACGTCGTCGGGGCTGATCTTGCCCACCAGGACGTTGACGTCGACGGTGGTGAGATTGGAGGTGGCGTTAAACTCCTCAGCGATCTGCCGAGCCTTGGCGATCGCGGCGTCGAGCTTGTCCTTCTTCCCCTCGGGGCAGAGCAGGCAGAACTTGCTCTTGGAGCACACCGTCTGGATAGCGCTCCTGGCGAGGCTGCGGGCCTTGGTGGCGCGCTTCTGCTCGTCCTTGTCACGGGTGAGGCGGTTGGTGATCCAGGTCGCCTCCTCGCCCTCTACGGTCTCCTGGGTGCCCTGGTCGACCACGTGATAGCTCACGTTGCCGGTGATCGAGGTCGAGACCGCCACCATGAAGCCGGGGCGGAGCGTGGTGTATTGGGTCATCGGTTATTTCCTTTCAGGGGTTGGGCACCCTGCCGCAGTGGCAGGGTGCTAATGTAATGTCATGTCAGTCGATGTCAAGCACCTGGACAGGCGCCTCTGTCGTTTTCTTGTCGCTGGTGGTCGCGGCCCGGGCGCGGGTCTTGGCCCAATCACGCAGGCTCTTGATCTTCTCGCTGGCGGTCTGCGCCAGCGGCACGACGCCCTCGGCAGCCTGGATCAGGTCAGCCGTGGTCAACGCGCGCTCGCCATCGGCAAAGGCGGTGAACAGGGCCT
>Ga0209811_10000255_pt1 | contig 24684 bp, 21 predicted proteins | sample Coa_R1_6_FD_187161 | JGI IMG/M metagenome (GOLD analysis project Ga0209811, IMG submission 187161) | Surface soil microbial communities from Centralia Pennsylvania, which are recovering from an underground coalmine fire. - Coalmine... | ecosystem: Environmental > Terrestrial > Soil >... | reverse complement strand
GTAGAGTATCTGCAACTATCGATGAGGGTAGTGCCTAGACCGGTGAGGCCAAGTCTGCGGTTGTTTTTCGAGTCCGAAAATGCACTGACCAGGCTTTTGCGGTTGGGTTGAAGTTTGACGCGACATGGGGTGGTTGTTATGATCAATGCGCGGGGTGGAGCAGTCTGGTAGCTCGTTGGGCTCATAACCCAAAGGTCGGTGGTTCAAATCCACCCCCCGCAACCAACCTCAAAGCCTTCAGGCTACGCGATTTGCGTGGCTTTTTTCATCGGCCAACGCGCTCCCCAAATTGGGTCCATTGGGTCCAACTTCGAGATTAAGCCCCGCTTTGCTTGCAGCCAGACGCCGATACTCAAGTTCCTCATGAGTGTGCGAGTACCTGTCCGTTGTTCGCAAAGAGGAATGCCCAATCCACTGCTTCTGTAAATCCTCTGGCGTGCCCCTCTTTCGCAACATGGTGACCCGAGAGTGCCTGAACGCATGAAGTCCAGCCCTCGGGATTCCTAGCTGCCTCAGAAGAGGAGGATGTTGCCGCCCGAAATGGGAGAACCGTTCCGAGCCTCGAAGACGCGGCCAGCCTTCTTGTCCCCAACATGCTGCTTCAATAGATCAGCAAGACCGGGGTCAATGTCAATCTCTCTGACAGCGTTCTTGGTCTTCGGAGACTGCTCTTTGCTTTTTCGCAAAAAAGGCGCATGATTTTGGGCACCAGTTCCTCCAATTCAGCATACTAAGGAGGGCAAGGCGATGATTACCAGCCCCTCGCCTCTTCGTTTTCCTGCCGAGTCGACCCCGAACGCTGTAAAACAGAACGCAAGCAAGGCCGCAGACTTTGAATCTGTGGCTCAACTTCTGGAAGACTTCATCCCGAGATTTAAGAACGAGCACGAAAGACAGTTCTACCGAGAAGCCGTGGACGCCTATCGAACAGCAGCACGCGACTTTCTTCGCCAAGGATAGTCAGACGATAAGGGCCAAGACATCGCAGAATACGCGGTCATGCTGGCAGTGATCCTTGTACTGTTGTTGGCACAATACGACTGGTTGGCTCCAACGCCAATACAGTGTCCTCGCAAGCTGCGAGTTCCATTCAGTGATTTCGACCGATGCCAAAGACCTGCGGTGTGACGGGGATCACAGACGCCAGTCCAGACCTGCCATACTCTCTGCCCATCTCAGGGGGTGAGACATGCAGCGACCGTCGGCGGCACAGGCCGTTTACAAGCTAACGAGTGCAGGTGAGCAAGCTGGGTTTACTGTCGAAGAGATGATCCAGATGCTGAACGCCGGGATCACTGTGGAGACCCTGCTCCACTTGATCGAGTGGCGACTTAGAGGAATAGACCCCAGCCCAGCCCGTTCTTCCCGCTGGATCATGTAGCCGCGAAGCATTCGAGAGAGCGGACCGATTAGCCCCCCGGCACTGCCGATTCCCACCGCGATAAGAAGGGTCGTTGCACCTTTCTTCAACGTGTAGTCGCCAACAACAGACAGCGTGTCCCACCCATCAGATCATCTTGCGAAGACCACTCGCGTTGACAGTCATACAGTATGTGAGATACACTTTAACTTGGGGTGGTTACCACCTTCTCCTCTTTCAGGTTCCCTGAACTAAGTCAGCTCATCTGAAGTTATCTCCCCTTAGCTGCTAATAAACCTTTTAGGAGGTTTCAATGTTTGCACGCACTGTCACTTTTCATCTGAAATCGAATACATTTTCTGATTACACGCGAACCTTCGAGAACGACACGCTTCCTATGCTTCGCAAGCAGAAGGGCTTCAAGGACGAAATCACGTTGTCGAATCCCGGCAGCCTGGATGTGATTGCCATCAGTCTGTGGGACAGCAAGTTCAATGCAGATGCCTACAACACCAGCGGCTATCCAGAAGTGTTGAGAACACTTGGACGAATGATCGACGGAACGCCCAAGGTTCAGACGTTTGAGACGGTTAGTTCTACCTTTCACAATGTTCCAGTAACAGCGTAGAGGTCTGCAAACATGTCGCGCGGGAGGGCGGTTCAATTCCGTCTTCCCGAGTGACAAGTGCAGAGTCAGTCTTTTCGACGCATGACTCTCGACCCAAAGGAGACGGTTATGACTTCTTCGGTGAGATTAAAACATCTCAAACGAATTGCATGTTATCGAACATTGGCGTGACCATTGGCCAGCACGTCGTTTCGGGGTAGGCCAAGCAGTGCTCGTCGGACTGGAAGGCTTTTCGTGACGTCTATCACCTTCATCGGTTTCGGCTCCGCATCTTAACAAACCGAACTGTAAGAATGACAATTGAGATGAGGCATAGGACCTCAATTACATTCGCTAGGCTCATTTCTTCCTCCCCAAGTCTTAGCTCGTCTTTCTCCGAGGTCCGGTCACCTCGGCCTACTCCGCGCCTGCACGCGAAGGGTATTTCCTGCTCGGGTCGCATCCGCACAATTGCCGCTCGTCCTGAAGTTCGTGCAGATGTCATTCAAAAAAGATGCGGCGCAGTGGTGGGGTTGGGTCGGGTCCAAGATGGTACTTGGGTCACAGACTGCGCCACATGGAGAGACGAGGCGACATACTGAGTCGCGCTCGTTCCCGTCTCGTTATGCATACAACTTACGATGGTTCCGCTTGTGCGTCTGCTCAGTATTGCTCAGAGTCTGGAAACATTCTGACTGCAACATTGTAGAAAGGATCGAACAGCTGCCTTGCAGCGGATCAGCAAAGAATGTCCGTTTCTGCGAGGAAGAGAATCGCAGCGGCCCAGAAAGCGCGTTGGGCGAAATGGAAAGCGGCAAAGGGGGAGATTGCGACCCGACGGTCCGCTCAATTGCTAACGGGTTCTTTGGCCGATTTCTTGCAGGAGACTTGAGCGAATGCTGCTTTCAGGATCCATTTTTCCCTTCACAATCTTGACAGAACCAACACGCTTTCGAATGACGCTAATCGCCGTTCACCGTATTCCAAGTGGGTCATTCTCCCTCTTATCCAGATCAGAGCAAAGAGGCGTGAGAGCGAGTTGAGCACAGCTTACCCCGTTTAGGCTCCGTCCTTGCTTGGTTATACTCCCGTCCTTGTTCACGCAAATGAGATCGGTGGTACGGCATGATCTCCCGTCATCTCGCAGAGCAATGAGACCACCTGTGCCGTCTACTACTGAAAACTGATGTGGCTTTGAGACGACCTGAGGAGGCGGCCCAGCGCCTTGATGATCTTGAAGACCTGGCTTTTCATGCGGAGGTTATCGTTCTGGACGACGCCGGACGAGGGATACACTTTCCGGCGGACCTGGAGCAGCATCTTCGAGATGTGAACCTGCAGCCCGGCGAGGTCCTGGTATTTCAGCGAACCATGCAGGACCAAACCTTACTGTGGTTCATGGATTCGCATCGATCCATCGTTTATAAGCTGGTTTTGACGTTTACGACTAATATCTCATCTCAAATACGGGACCGGTTGTGGACATGGCCGGCGGATCCCGATTCTGCGGTCGCAACAGCCCCTTCCTTTCCTTTGGGCGAAGCAGGGGAAGTTGTCGGGGAAATTCTGGCTGAACTGGATGGCAAGCTGGCTTCTCCCATAGTCGAGACACTGCAGAAGATGGGAGCGCGGATGGCCTTCCTCGTGGCCGGCACCGAGATTACAAGTCTGCCGATTGATAGTTGTGAATCATGGCGGAGATCGAAAATCAATCTATCGTATCTTCCCGGTGCTCGCGGGCTGGGCTTCAGCCGGGCGGGAAAATATGTCTCACCCGATGTGCCTTATCTTCACAATCGAGCTGGTCGTCTAAGATTGGCAAGAACGCACGCACGGCAAAGGGAACAGCGAGGTTTGGTCGTTGCTGACCCGACTGGAACTCTCAAATACGCGCATTTGGAGGCCGCCGTCGTGGCTTTGGAAGCGAACAGGTTCAGTATGAACACGCTGTCTGGCTCCGCAGCAAATGAATCCATTCTCAGCGAAGCCGCGGGCGATGTGGGTTTGTTTCATTTGATCAGTCACGGCGAGTTCGATGAGGCCAGCCCCTATCGCTCAGGAATCTATGCCGCAGAAGCTGACGGAAGTGATGGGATGTGGATGGTCGCGGAGGTGTTTGGCGATGTCAAAGCCGTAGCGGGGCGATTGGCATTTCTCTCCGCCTGTGACACGGGGAGAGTGCGACCCAACGTCGTGTCCGAAGATATCTCATTGCCTTCCGCATTTCTAGCAGCGGGCTTCTCGGCTGTGGTTGCAACCCGCTGGGCGATCGATGATCTCTCAACCGCCTTGTTAGTTGGGGAATTCTACAGGTGCTGGGGGACAGGACAGGTCGGCGTCAGTGAGGCGCTACGCCAAACCGTGGAATGGCTTCGAGGATTGGATAAGCTGGGCTGCAGATCCCACCTCAAAAAGTTAGGCGATCGACTGAAGCAATTGAAATCACCGGTGACTAGGAAAGCTCGCCAAACGTTGGCGGACGCGATGACCACTATCGAGAATGGGGACAACCGTCCGTTTGCCAATCCCAGGCACTGGGCTGCCTTCCACGTGGTTGGGGATGGCAATTTGACATCCGCGTGCTTGCCCTCGCAAAGGCTTAAGCCTATACCAGCACGATCAATACCAGGGCGTCACCACGTCGGGACGTCTTCCCCACGACAACGCCCCTGAGCAGGCCACAAGGGAAGTTACGAGCTTATTTGCAGGGAAATGCCGTAGGACGAGAAGAGTATTGGATCCGGCCGGGCCCATCCTCCGCGACGCTGGTCAAGATGCCTGGAGACGAACGGAATGCCGGGATTTTTGCGCGTGAAAATGGTTAAACCCGTAACCTATTGGAGCAGCACCTGGTCGAGCAGTTGGCCGACAGCGCGATGCGCCTCTCCGATGGCTGTACGATGATCTGGCGTGCCGGATAGGTCCGTATTCGCGAACGCGATTCGTCCAAAGGGTGCGGACCGCAAGATGGCCCGTGCTGGAGGCTTTCCGCTGCTGCCGAAAAAGAATCCGGGCTGAGGGCTCACATATGCATGTCCCCAGCGGTTCAGAACAATGCCGGCAATATCGCGAGCTGCATCGAACCCGTATGCCGAGAACATCTCGCTTAATTGTGTGCGGATCTGTCGCTCGTACTCGCGAAAAGGAGTAGTCAGCAGCTGACGGCGTCCCCAATCTCCCTGATGCTCGAGCGGCAAACCGTAGCGCGGGAAAAGAACTTTAAGCGTGAGCACGACGGGAGAGTCCGGACCCAGTGTCTTTGTGTCGGTCGAAAATGTCGGAACCTTTCGAACCGCCGTAAAGCTCCCCAATCCTTCAAACCACTGGCAGCCCGAGATACCCAATTTGTAAAGAAACCGCCAATTGCGCAGAGCTACATTCGCCATCATGCACGGTGAACGGTAGAACTGATCGTATGCTTTGCGATGGGTGTCCGGCAGGTCGCGAACCACGCGCTTCGTCGTCCAGCAGCCTCCCCCCATAACAACCGATCGCGCTTTGATGCGGTACAGCTTCCCGGCGCGAGTGTACGCGACAGTAACGAAATTCGAGGTGGACGGTTTGCCTTCATGCTGCACCCATACCGCGGTGCTCGCCAGTCGAATTCGAGTTGCCTGACCGGGACGATCTAGCGCTTGAAAATCAATGTCGTTCCGGCACACGGCCTCGAGCGAGTTGGGACCAGGAATCGAATCCGGGATGAGTCTCTTCACCATGTGCCGCGCAATTCCATCGTTTCCGCCCGGGAACGAGAGCGCAGGTTCATCCATGGAGCGATCCACATCGAAGGCATAAATGCAATATGCGGAAACCACGTCCGGTCCCGCTCCGAAGCCACCGCCTTCCTCGGCCAGAAAGGTTTGAATGGTCTCGCGGCTCAAGCCGTAGGTGTCCATCAAATAGCGTTCCATCGTGACACTATCCAACTGCCGCGATTTCTCATCGCCGGGATATGCAAAGGGTAAACCCGACCTTTGTTGCTCGTTGTACTTGAGAAGTTCAGTGCGCATCTTCTCTGGAATTGGCGCGCCTTGCAGCTTTTTCCTCCATGGATCAATCAGCCACATGCCCGGCTGATGCCCAAACTTCGCTCCAAAGTAAAACCCGATCGGATCCCTTGCATCTTCAAAACTATTCCCCAAAGGAATTTCCGGAGAAGAGCTATTCCACTTCTGATATTCGAACTCACGCCAATTCAGGCCGATCAGCTCGAAAAACCTCGCCAAGAAGCTGTGCGGCAAGGGCACCTGGAAATGATCCGCGCCCTGCGGACCCACGATGCGCTGCCCATCCACCAGAAATTCATTTCGTTTGGCCTCACCCCCGAACACAGGATGATCGTCGAGAACCAAACAAGTGAACTTCGGGCCGGCATACGTTTGGAAAAACACTGCTGCGGAGAGACCGCTGACTCCCCCGCCCACCACAACGCAATCAAATACCTCGCCTGTGTCTACCGTGTCCGACGGAAGTGATTCAAAGATGCCATCGCGAATCTGGTGGCCCGCGTTCATCACTTCCAGAGTGTTTCCGTTTGAATTGGCGTAGTCCCCAATGCCGCCGTAGCCCGTCCAGTCATCTGAGGCGGTGGCCAGCAGTTGCTGCGGGGTGAGGGAACCAAGCAAGACACCACCAGCAGCCAGCAGAGTTGAATTCAGGAAGTCGCGCCGGCAAATTGGTTGATGAACGCCCAGCGCTCGATCATGTCTTTTCTCGTCTGAAAACACAGTCCTTTTCTCCAGTTCTGGCCATTATTTTTCTAGATTTCAGGCAATGGTCGGAGAACAATTGCCAATGTCTGCTTGTTGTTGTCAGATTCGCGTGCGAAATCGCCCAGATCAGCATAGGCATGCCATGTTGCCTCCTCCGGTCGCTGATTTCTGCATATCCTAGTTCATTTGTCCGGCGGCGCTCTCAAGGTCTGAGTGCCGCTGTATCAGTCGCTGTCAGGTTTCTGAGTACCACCTTCTCCCTGTAGAGCGCGTCTAGTTTGTAGCCAGCAAGCCAATGACTTGCTGCAATTGCGGCAGAGGCAGTAATCGGGTTCTAATGCGCAAGTGCGCGCTCGGTCAGGTTTGCGTGACTCGAGTTCACATCCGCACCCGTCGCAGAGCGCTTTCTCCATTTTCTTTAGCCTATTCTCCAATTTCCACACTATTGTGAACCCTCCCACAAAAACCGAGAGTGAAACGACCCAGGCTATCCAAGAGGGTTCGTAAAAGGAAAACTGTTGTGCTGTACGCTCGGACCCAGGAGTGGCGGCGCTCGCTGCGTCGTTTGCCTTCATGAACGCCACAAATACCCAAGAAGCCAGGACCGCCGGGTAAATTATCCCAGCAGCCAGCGGTTCGTTGATGCGGCCAAGAACGGCATTTGGACGACGGACGAATTGTCCTTGATTATTCGCGAGCTCGATCTTTTTTCCGGTTCGAATCAGCTCGGCGCATTTCTCTACGCCGTAAATTTCGAAGCAAAACAATCCAGAGGTGATCAGGAAGCCAAAAACCGCAATTGGCAGAGAGAAGTGCTGCAACAGGGATGCGGGAACTTCTTTTGTTGCTATAAGTATTCCGGCGCCTGTTGCCAATGGCAGAAAACCAAGCAGCTTGGTCCGAAATTCATCAATGTAACGGTAGCTTTGGCATAGTTGGTCATAATAGATGTCGGACATGATTCCTCCCTCAGCAAATGCGCTCTACTTTGCCCGTCCATGGCCAGTTCCAACCCACAAAGTCCATCATCTGGGAGCGCAGCTTGTAATTATTTCCCCGTGGATCCAAGATTCCGCCCGAGAATGGTTTAACTCGGGAGATCTCCTCAATTCTGGAAGCAGTTCGGCAAAATCTGGTCGTTTATCTGGCCGCCAATCGTCGATCTTGCAGTTGCAGTTTTCCGTTTTATCGCGCCAGCATCTTTCAATAAAATCCTCGCTCTTTTCCGACGTCAGCATGAAGCACAACAACTTTCAGTTGCCTACGTGCGCCTCTATGGAGCAAGAAGGTTCCTTGGCAAGCAGTGGAATCTTGTCTTCAAGATACGGTGCCCCGAGCCGCAAACAAGACCCGGACCTTCCTGAATCAGAGTTCGTTTGCGGTCAATGTTCGGGCGGTTGGGCAACCTGCCCACACCGAGGCGAGTGCTTCCCACCCGTCAAAGCCAGTCTTAGCCAGGAGATGGGCGACGCGAAGGCCGTTTAGAAAATACACGTAGATGAGTCCGCTTTGCAGTGATGGCACTAGTAAACGAGTTCAAGTCCGAGGTGCCGGATCTACGAGAATATCGGTAGAAAGTGATAGTTTCTCCGAACTGTTCGAACGCATGGTGAACCAGCACACGATGGCGAGCGCGTTCAAGCCCGCCGCAATTCGAAAATAGGTTCCCGAATCACCCGTCCAGCGATGAAGCCAGGGGAAGGCGTTGGCGCTTGCCAACGCACCGAAGCTGCCCGCCATATTCATGGCTGCGGAAACACTCCCGGAGTTTTTGTGGCCGATGTCAATGCAATAGGCCCAGCTGGGGCTGATCGTCAGTTCAATTCCAAACGTGGCCGCGGCAAAAGCTGCGACTGCCGCCCCAGGGTTGTTGACAAGAGGTACGGTGTAAATTCCTGAGGCCGCCAGAAGAAAGCCGAAGATCGCGGGCGCCCGTCGTGACCATGGCCGGAATCTCGAACGATAGAGCAGGTCGACAAGGAAACCAGAAATCCAGTTGGCCGCTGCGCCACTGAGCAGAGGCACCATGGAATATCGCGCGGCTTGCGCGGGCGTCAGAGAATACCGGTCCGCCAGATAAGGGAACATCCAGGTAATACAGATGAAGAAGGTGAAGTTGCCGATGAAATACTGGGCCATCGCTTTGGCCATGGGCCAGGAAAAAAATGCTTGCAAGAGTGGAATGGGAGTAATGGTTTCGGGCTTCGGAATGACTCTGGTTTCGGGATAGTCACGAAACCAGACGAGCCAACTCAGTGCCCATAGAACACCCGGCACGCCCAGCAAGTAAAAGGCAATTCGCCAACCGTAAGCCGTCGAGAGCCACTGACACAGAGGAAAGGCCAAGCCCCCCCCGAGCAACGCGCCGGAAAAGAGAATACCGTTGGCAAGGCCGCGTTCCTCCGTCGGCAGCCAGTTGTAGAACGTCCGGGCGGAACCGGGGAAGGCGCCAGCTTCCGCGACTCCGAATAGAAATCGTACTAACAGCAGCCAAGCCAGCGCGTGGGCTGTTCCAGTCAGGGAAGTGAAGGCACTCCACAAGGCCACCACGATGGCCAGCGCCACACGCGGTCCCACGTGATCGGCGAACCATCCCCACGGTATTTGTGCGAAGGCGTAACCCAGCGAAAATGCGCCGAAGACCCAGCCCATGGCGGTATCGGAGAGGGCAAGGTCATGGGCGATCGCAGCCTTGGCCGAGGAGATCGCCGCGCGATCGATATAGAGGATGAGCGACAGTACAAACAGCCCGCCCACCACGAAGTGCCTTTTTTCGAACGGGATCTTCATGGCTGCATCGCGCGCCTACCACTTGATGTAAACCGTCTTGACGGTGGTGAATGCGTCTTTCACGGTAGGCCCGATGGAGAAGGCACCTTGCCCAGAATCCTTCACGCCTCCGAAGGGAACATGGGCATGGCTGGCGGTTCCATGATTGACGTGAACCATCCCCGATTCCACGTTCTGAATGAATTCATTCACAAGGTGTGGATTCGCTGTGAAAAGGGAAGCTGCCAGGCCGTAACGTGTACTGTTGGCGACTGCAAATGCCTCTTCCGCACCCTTGACCCGAATCATGGGCAGGACTGGTCCGAAGATCTCTTCGCGAGCCAAGGCGGACCCGGGCGAGACATGATCGAACAAAGTTGGGGCATAGAAATAGCCCTCACTCTCAGGTTTTTCATTCAGCGGTCGCCCGCCTGAGACCAAGGTAGCATCTTCGTCCAAACCTTTGCGGACGTAACCCGCGACCGTCCCCAATTGTTCCCCGCTTACTACCGGTCCCATGGTGGTCTGCGGGTCAAGGCCGTTGCCGACGCGTATCTTCGCGATTTGTGTCGACAAGCGCTCACGGAGTTGATCTGCCTGGGATTCCTCTACGATGACCCGACTGAGCGCGGTGCATCGCTGGCCACTGCACAGGAAAGCCGCTCCTACGATCTCTTGTGCTGCCGTGTCCAGATCATTGCACTGGACGACGATCGCGGGATTCTTGCCGCCAAGTTCCAATTGGATCTTAGCCATGCGACCAGCAACTTTTTCCGCGATGCGGATGCCTACGGCAGTCGAACCGGTGAAACTGATTCCACGCACGCGGGGATCCGAGATCAACTCTTCCCCACAATCGGCGGAACCGATCACCAGATTGAGAACGCCAGGTGGAAGGCCGGCCTTTTCGAAGAGACTGGTAATGAATGTGGCAGTCCACGGAGTCAATGACGCTGGTTTCAAGATGACCGTGTTGCCACAGGCCACCGCCGGCGCTATCTTCCGCACCGGGCTCACTACGGGGAAGTTCCACGGAGTAATCGCAACCACAATGCCGACTGGTTGCAGAACGGTGTAACAGGTGACCCCTGGGCGTTCGCTGGGGAAGGTTTGTCCGGACAGACGCAAGGCTTCGCCGGCGGCAAAGGCTGCCTCGGTGGCTGCACGCGTTACCTCGCCCATCGATTCACACAACGCCTTGCCCTGCTCGAGTGTGATGATCTTGGCCAGTTCGTCTTTCGAATCGAGCAAGAGCTGAGAAAAGCGCAACAGGATTGCTGCCCGCTGCGGCGCCTGAGTGTTGTTCCAGATCGCGCGTGCGGCTTCTGCGGAAACCAGAGCCGATTCCACATCTGCGGGCCCCGAGCGAGGAAACTCTCCCACAACTTGCAACGGGCAGGCAGGGTTGTGAGTTTGATAATGGCCACCGCTCGCGGCAGGAATCCACCGTCCCGCAATGTAGTTTTGATGTCGCGCCATTAAAGACTCAGTTCAAGTACAGCCGCCAGCTGCTCTCGACTGGTAGGCCGGGGATTCACTACCACATTGCCGCTCTTCATGGCTTCATCGATGATTTGCGGAATGTGGCTGGGATGAACGCCGTACTTTCCCAGTCCCTTGGGTATCTGAATGTCGCGAGCGAGCTCCTCGACGGCTTCGACTCCACGCCGCGCCGCATCGGACGGGGAAAGTTGATCTACAGCCTCTCCGAGTGCCCGAGCAATATGGGCATACCGCTCCGGCGCCGCCACGCAGTTAAATCTCATCACACGCGGTAGTGTCACCGCTATTGCAATCCCGTGTGGAACGCGAAAATTCCAGCTTCCAAGCGGCATGGCTAACGCGTGCGCTAGACCGAGGCGAGTGGGGTTCATCGCGATGCCCGCCATTGTGCTGGCGAGTAGCATCGCATAACGAGAGTCACGCTGATGCCCCTGCTGGACCGCATTTCTCAAGTGCTTGCCAATCAATTCGATTGCGTTCAGCGCCAACGCGGCGGAGATGGGCTGGCAAGCATTGTTGGTGTAGCACTCGATGCCGTGAGCCAACGCGTCCATGCCGGTCGCGGCGGTCATCATGGGGGAAAGGTTTAGCGTGAGTTCGGGATCGCACAGAGCGATCATCGGATAAACATAGACGCTGCCAACCGCAATCTTCAGGCCCGTATCATCATTCGTGAACACGGACCACAGACTTACTTCACTTCCCGTTCCCGCGGTGGTTGGTATTGCGATTACCGGCAAGAGGCGATTCTTCACTTTGTGAAGGCCGGCGTAGTCGAGAATCGTACCTGGATTTGTCAGCAGGGTTGCCACTGCTTTTGCAGTATCGAGAGAGCTGCCGCCTCCAATTCCGATGATTGCTTCGGCTTTCGATCGGCGAGCCTGCTCCGCCGCTTCGGCAATCAGCGTTGAGCCCGAGTCCGGTTTCACTTCGTCATATACTTCGCAGCCGATCTCTACCGCACGCAGAAGATCGAGAACCTGCTGCAGAATACCGGCGGCCCGAATCCCCGGGTCGGTGATTACGAATACGCGCTGCGCGGGAAGGGAATGGATTCGTTCCGGCAGCTTGGCCAACGTTCCGTAGCCGAAATGGATGTCGGTGGGAACGGGATAGAAGTTGAACGTCTGTTCCGGATTGCATCGAATCACGGTCGGGCCTCCGCCGCTTTCTGGCTTATCGCATGGGGGAAGCTGACATTCACTTCTGCTCCAAGCGCCGCGAGTTGATCGATGACGCTGGGCACTAGGGGTACGCCGAGCGCTTTGTTTTTGGCCTCGTTCTGGCTCTCAATGTCCCCCGGAGCAAGTACGTTTTCTGTATCTGGAGCTGGCGGTGAAGACTTAAGCATGCGCAGAATCTCGTCCATCCGCGAGGCGAATTCATCTTTGGTCATGAAGAGGTCGGTGCGCATCGCCATAAATATATGCCCCAGGTTTTGCTCTGCCTCGAGATTCTCGAGAGTGCTTAGACGCATGGCATAGGCAGATCCGGTCAGCACGCCGCAGAGAACATCAATGATCAAAGAGATTGCCGAACCTTTTGGGCCTCCGAACGGCAGCACTGATCCGGCAAGCGCCGCCTTTGCGTTTGTGGTTGGGTTACCTTCCGGATCGATTGCCCAGCCAGACGGGATCGTTGTGCCCTCCTGAGCTGCGACGATGATCTTTCCCCGCGCGACCACGCTGGTCGAGGCGTCAAACAGCAGAGGCGCTTCTTCCTTGGCTGGAATTCCGATGGAGAAGGGATTGGTTCCAAGGAATCGCGCACGGCCGCCGAAGGGGGCCATGTGCGGAGGCGCGTTCGATGCCGCGCATCCGATGAATCCCTGTTGAAGGGCCATCTGCACGTAATAAGAGGCGATCCCGAAGTGGTTCGTCCGGCGAACGCCTACGAAGCCGATGCCTGCAGTCGTGGCCAGTTCGATGGCTTTTTCCATGGCCCGGGAGCCTACGACCGCGCCAAGGCCATTGTCTCCATCCATAAGAACGGCGGCTGCGTGCGTTCTGATAATGCGAGGTATCGCGCGCGCGTTCACTACGTTCTTGCGAATGCGCTGGGCATACACGGGAAGGCGAATCACCCCGTGGGAATCGACACCGCGCAAGTCAGCCAAAACTAGGCAGTCGGCTACTTCCAAGGCGTCTTCTCGCGGAACATTCAGTTTTTGCAGCACGGCACAACAGAACTCGTGCAAATCCTCCGCGCGATAACGTTGCCGTTCCGTCACTCGCCGGCCTTCCCACCATGGGGATCCCATCTGGGAAGATTCAGGATCTCAATCGTAGTTTTGCCTTGGTTGAGTTGACGAAAGACTTCTGATTCGCGATCCCTTCTCGCGATGGCGGCTTGCAGCACCTGTTCGATCGTTTGGCTGGTGAGGATCACTACACCATCGCCCGTCCCAACAACAATGTCTCCGGAACGAACGGTCACTCCGCCGAGATCGATGGGCTCGTTCAATGTGCCGATCTTTTCTTTCTTGCATGCGCCAATGGCTAGTCCGCGACTGAAAACAGGAAAGCGCCGTTGTGTAATGGCTTCGATATCGCGCACGGCGCCATCAATGACCAACCCGGCAATACCACGCGCTTGTGCCGCGACACTAAGAACTTCTCCCCAAGCCCCGGCATGTTGATATCGTTCGGCATTGGCCACCAACACGCTGCCCGGAGCGGCAAGTGCTACCGCATGGTGCAGCATGAGATTGTCGCAGCGAGGGCAAGTCACGGTGATAGCCGGACCGCAGACATGAGCACCATTCCATATCGGCCGGATGGCGGGATCCACCATACCTCGCTGCCCGGCTGCCTCGTACAGGGTGGCGGCATCGAATTCGGATAACTGCCGGATGATCTCGGAAGAAATTGTCATGCCAACTTAGCCTTGGCTTTGCTGATGTCGATACCTGCGAGCGAGGCTAGAAACTGTGCGGCTGCCGAAAAGTCGTTGCTCCCCTTGCCAGCAGCACTGGCGGCTGCGAACACCTGTGCCGCTGCCGAGGTTAGGAGAAGGGGAGCGCTGGATGCCTTTGCGGATTCGAGTGCCAGATTCACATCCTTCTTCATCAAGTCCAATTTAAAGCCCGGTTCGAATGAACCTTCCAAAAGGAATCCGGGAAGCCGCAAGTCCATCATCTTGGAGTAGCCGGATGAGTTCTTAATTACCTCGTACAAGACATCAGGATCCGCGCCATTCTTAATGCCAAGCGCAAAAGCCTCGCCGATGGTGAGGAGGTGAATGGCTGCCATCATCTGATTCACGATTTTTACGATTTTGCCTTGGCCCACCTTACCGACATGCAATATGCGTGTTCCCATCGCCTGGAGCAGCGGGCGGAAACGCTCCAGCAGAGCTTCATCGCCACCAACCATGATCGTCAAGGTGCCCTGCTCGGCAGCGGGTGTCCCGCCGCTCACTGGGGCATCCAGAATCGCACCACCCTTCCTTTCGATTGCTGCGGCGATCTCTTGCACGGCCAAAGCGGTCCCACTCGTCATTTCAATCAGCGTTTTGCCGCTCGCCACGCCCCCAAGAATTCCTGTCGCTCCGAAAACTACTTCTCTTAATTCCGCATCGGCTGGAAGGATTGTGATCACGACGTCGGCAGCCGCGGCCACTTCCGCAGGAGTTGCGAGGATGGTCGCCCCCACGGCCCGAAGCTCTTCCGCAGGCTCGCGCCTCCGATGGAAAGTCGTGTACATCGTGTGGCCTGCGCTGAGGACACGTCTGGCCATCGGTAGACCCATCGCCCCCAAGCCGATAAAGCCTACGTTCATCTGAGTTCTCGCAGTTCACGTCCGATGCGGGATGGACGTGTAAGCTTGCGCCTCACGGCTTCACGCCTTTCTGCATCTTCTGATACCGCTCGAGGCCGACATTATCGAGAAACTGCATGGCGGCCTTGGCTACTTCTTCGGCGTGCTCGCGAGGCACGACGATGACGCCATCGCCGTCCGCCATGACCACATCACCGGGGCGGACCAGAACGCCGCCTAGATTGATCGGTCGATTTACAGATTCGATTTCGTTGCGGCCCGGGCGGAATCCGCGGCCTTTCCGTTTGTGATAGGCCGGAACCTTGTGGTAGATGATCTCATCGCTGTCCGCCAGACCGCCGCTGGTGATGACTCCCAACATTCCCAGCTTTTGCCAGTCCATAATGTTGGTTGAACCGATGCTGCGAGTGTCTCCGTCGCCCTCTGCATCGATCACCAGGACGCAGCCCGGGAAAAGCGCATCCATGAAGGGCTCTCCGGTAATATTGGCATACCAGTTGTCGACCTCTTCCGGCGGGGTTTTTGCCAGACGCTTATTCGTGGGCACGTAGCGAGCCGTGACGGCAATTCCAACAATGCGGTGGGTAAACTTCTCGGTGTCGCGCCAAAGTGGCTGGATGGCTGCGTCCACGATTCCGATGTCCTGTAAACCAATCACATCCATTCCGTCGGACACATCGGAGACGCGCAGCGGCTCGTAAAGCTTCAGGATGCGCTGGTTGTCTTCGCGAGAATATTGTTTGTACGGGATGAATAGCTGTACCTGGTCGGGCACGGTTTTCGGAGCCAGTTGCGCCGGCGGTGGTTCCTTCGGTGGAGTTTGCTGACTTTGGACGAAGGGCACCATGGCAAGACATGTCAGCAGGATTGTCGAAAATCTTGCGTGCAAAACAGTCATCAGAAACCTCCTCACGGAATGAGTTTTCGCGCCGGTACAACAGTACGAACGAACACGTTCCTGAACTCACTTCTCTATATTGAAGTAGAGCTGCGCGCTATTCTTGCCGTTTTCATCCTCCATGGAATAGAAGGAGGCATTCAGGGCACCTAATGGCTTGATGGCAATGCCCAGCGTCTTCCCATCGATCAGGCGCTGCAAGACGGGATGACCGATCGTGAGAAATGTTTTGCCGCTGTCTCCTTCTGTAATTGGCCAATCGATAATCATCTGCGTGTTGAGCGCTCGATTGAGAGGTTCGTAGTGGCAGAAGCTGTCGGTGGTCACTGTCGTTTGGTCCCAGTTGGGATCACCACCGAGAATTTCCACGACTCGCACGATTCCGAAATCTTTGAGGCGTTCGGCTTTCTGCTGAACGGAATGCGTGGTCAACTCCAGCAAGCCATGTCCGATCACTTTCTTCCCAGCAAACTGGTGCAGATCCCAACGCAAGATCACATAGTGAGTTCCATCAACCGTAAGCAAGTTGATTTTCTTGCCGGCTGCATCTTGAACATACCAGTCATTCATTCTTACATCGGTGTTTTCAATATCGATTGAACTGTCGGCTGCCACCTTGACTTTCTGATTGAAACTCTTCGGATCGGCGATGGGGGGATGGTAGGGAACTGCTTCTCCCAAGTCGGGACCTGCGGAGGCTGCATCTACTATGTCCACTTTGATGTAGTCCACATCGAGGCGATATTTTTCCAGTCCCCAATCCATCAGTGCCAAGTGGGCGAAAATTGTATCGCCGGGTTTGGCGTCGAAGCCGTGCGTAGTCATGCTGAAGGTGTGCCAGTTGGTGGTATCGGGAATGTCGAACTCCATCAAGTTGGAGTCATAGTCGGTGGTTCGCTGCGTCTGGATTTGCAGATTGATGCGGCGGGGCGCATGGCTGGAGCGAACACGCGCTTCAATACGGAATTCATGGCCGGGCTTCTGCATTAGACTCAGGTCCATCTTGTCCGATGCTTTTCGCTCCATAAGCGCCCACCAGATGCCTCGTTTGTCCGTTGTTCCGTCCACGAAGACTGATGCATAACCGGGTCCGCCTTGGTGGAGGTCCATGGTGGCGGTGCCATCACCAGCTTGAAACAGCCAACCCGCCGTTCCAGTGGGATCGAGTTGAACCGAAGGACCGTCGAAATTGTCCATGAACTGCGCGCAGGCTTGCCCTGTGAGCGTCGCGAGAGCAAAGCTGACGAAGAGACAACCCATACAAAAGGCGCGCGAGATCATTCGATCCTTCTTGAGAACGCCGGGTGCGTCGATCATTCTAGCGGAGGTGTCAATTCCTGGTGCAGGGGTGGGCGTACTATTCGCATTTCAGAAATCTGTCAGATGTAGGCAATGTTGCTTAAGAGTCCTGCGCTAGGCTTCCACACTCCGCATCCGCTCCCATTGGCGGTCCTGAGGGTATGTTTGAATTACCCGGCGTTGCCATCAGTGCCGCTGGATTTCCTATAATTACGTCGCGCCGGGCAACTCATAACCCAAAGGTCGGTGGTTCAAGTCCCCCCCCTCCGCGCGCAACCAAAGCAATCATAACGTTACGGGCAATTGTTAAAGTGTAGTGACTGTCCAACACTGTCCAACAAGGGGAACTGGCTTCACAGTTCCCCTTCTTTATTGAATCGAGAGCTGCTGATTCGCAGACCTTCTCAACAGTCGGCCGCTTTGAAATGGCCGATACCGGCACTCTCTTTCTGGACGAAATCGGGGACTTGCCTCTGGCTCTGCAGCCGAAACTTCTGCGCGTTTTGCAAGAACAAGAGTTCGAGCGGTTGGGTAGCGGCCGTACGCATCACATCAACGTGCGACTGGTCGCCGCCACTCATCGCGATGTGGATGACATGGTCGCGCGGAATGACTTCCGCAGTGATCTTTACTATCGGCTGAACGTATTTCCCGTCCTGGTTCCACCCCTGCGGGAGCGTCGAGAGGACATACGACAACTGGTCTGCATTTCGTTGAAGTTTTCGCGGCACAAGGGGAAGCACATTGAACAAATATCGCAGGCAACCATGAATGCATTCATTTCATACGAGTGGCCCGGCAATGTGCGTGAACTCCAGAACCTTATCGAGCGAGCCGTAATCCGATCAGACAACGGAGTGCTTCCGAATCCTCTCCCGACAACCGCAGGGGAATACAAAACCCTCGGTTGCCTCACCAGGTACACTGCGGGACCACGAAGCAGCTCTGATTTCAGAGACGATACGGGCTGCCAGAATAATGATAGGAGGGCCTCAAGGAGCTGCTGCCAGGCTAGGTCTTAAGCGTACAACGCTAGTGTCCAAAATGAAGCGTCTCGGGATCTACCGACCGCGGTATCAACGACCGATGAGTGAGTTCGGCGAAGGATCCAAATTGACGACCTGATGCCTTACTGGTAGCGCTATCGCAATGACAGGCCATTCCCGACGATTACTTCCAAGAAGGAGTCACATGTCAAAGAAGTTTGTTGGAAAGCTCGCGGTTGTCACGGGAGGATCTACGGGCATGGGCCTGGCTACCGCGAAGCGCTTTGTTCAAGAAGGAATGGATCACGTCTTCATTACAGGTCGTGGTCAAGGCGCGCTGGATGCTGCAACTGCCGAGATTGGAAAGAACGTGACGGCGGTACAGGGCGATGTGTCCAGTCTTGCAGACCTTGATCGTTTGTACGACACGGTGAAAAGGCACGAGCGCAAGATTGACATTATCGTCGCGAATGCTGGCCTCGCAAGGTTGGCATCGTTTGGCGCTGTGGACGAGAAGTTTTTCGATCTTCACTTCGACGCAAACGTGAAAGGACTGTTCTTCTCCGTTCAGAAAGGGCTTCCTTTGATGAAGGACGGTGGGTCCATCATCCTGACTGGATCCATTGCCGACATCAAGGGTTTTCCCGCGATGAGAGTGTACAGCGCCACCAAGGCCGCCGTGCGATCGTTCGCACGAACATGGATCAACGATTTACGGGATCGACGCATCCGGGTGAATGTGCTCAGCCCAGGTCACATCGATACTCCGATCCTGGAAGACCTTCAACAGGGCGATAAGCTCGTAAAGATGAAAAAAGAAATGGAGAGGAATGTTCCGCTCGGCAGGTTGGAGACCCGGACGAGATCGCCAAGGCTGTCTCATTCCTCGCGTCTGACGAGGCCAGCTATGTCTCGGGTACAAAGCTTTATGTCGATGGTGGCGTAGCTCAAATCTGAATGCGGCACCCCCGTTCTTTGCGGTTTTTAAAGGATGGGATTCTGTGCTGTGCACAGCGAATCGGATTACACATTTCGAGCCCAAATTTGGGCAGTGACATAAATCAAAACCTTTAAGACGCTGAGAATTGTTTTTCCTACCCTTTCCAAGACCGGGGAAGAGTGGGGCAGCCATTCTTGGAGTAAGGACAAGAAATCGAAACCAAAAGGTGGGCCAGCCTCCCAGGGTAGTAGAAGTTTTTGGACTAGACTCCTCTGCAGACCGGAAAATCAAATCCAAGCAAGTCGGGAGCACCGAACGTGAAAAAATCCTTGCTGTTCTTGCTGTTGCTGGTACCTGGGCTCCGCGCGCAAGAGCGGCAGACAGACCCCACATGGCTGCATCGCTACGTTCCAAACCTTTCCGAGACCAATGCGGATCTCGCCTCTCCAACTTGCCACTATCGAGCTATTTTCGGCGAGGGAGACACAGAGAACCGATCTCTCCAGGCCGTCACTCGTTTCGGCGAAGTCTCTTTGGATCGGAATGGCAGTTGCCGAACTGTCCTCTACGAGCGCCAGGAGGAGATTTATTTCGTCGTGGAAGGAACGGGCGTGCTGCACTACCAAGATCAGGCTCAGGCATTGCGCAACCATGACTTCACGTACTTGCCTCCGGGTGCGAAACATTGGATTTCCAACGATTCTGGCCAGCCCTTGCGTGTGCTGGTAATGGGATTCAAAATTCCGGCATTGATTTCCATTGGAGCGCCGATGGCACATGCGAAAGTCGCAAACCTCGCAGAGTCCAAGGAAGAGACGGTCAGCGGCCACCCGAAATCAGTTCTGTACAAACTTCTGATCGGACTGCACACCGGAAAGCGAGACTTGATCGATGAGGCCTATGTGATGGATAGCTTTTTCTGGATGGATTTTGCGCCCGGAGGTACGAACTGGCCTCACCACCACGCGGCCGCGGAAGAAATCTATCTAGTAATTGATGGCCAGGGCGAAATCGTGGCCGGCTCTGGGACAAACGGCGTCGAAGGCCGCTATGCCGCCAAGGCAGGAGACGCCTACTACTTTCGTCCCAACTGCACGGTGGGCTTTTACAACCAGAACAAACCGGATGCCAGGCCTATATCTTGGCTGTCCGAACGCGCGTTCCACTGCATGAGGATGACGAGTAGGTATTTAATTCAGAGGTGTGGAAACTGCATTGCGCTGTTCTTTGATCGTCAGCGGGCCCCGGTCTTGCCAGGTTCGTTGCAGGGCGGCGTTTTTTTAAGGTAAAACCCCTCCCAACTCCCTGCTTTCTGTAAAGAGCTAACTCGAAAACGCTGTAGCAGGTCACTGCTGCACGAAGTCCACGTAACCGTGCCGCTGCAGGAATTTAAAATAACCCACCCAGTCAAAATTATTTTGGGGGCCCAGCTCCATTTCCGTGTTTTGGATGACCTCGGCTAGATTGCGTTTGCCATCGCACCAGTAAAGTGCTGCGGTAGTTGGCGCCCAGAAACCGCTGTCAGGAAATCCTTCCCGCTGGGCGGGCGGGATCTCATCCAGTGGGAGAGCGCCCATTCGCTTGCGGCGAACGACGATCTTTTCGGCTTCGGGACCGAAGTTGGGGGCCATCGGCTGTATCGTTCCCAAATGCAGTCCCGTTGCACGCTCCTTGACGGCGCCTTCGATCCGCATTTTCTGCGCAGCGGCAAAGGAGGCAAGCGCGGCCAGCTCCTGCTGGAGATCGGCGGCCTGTTTGACCGCCTTGGTTTCGCGCGCTAGGTTGTAATCGACGCGAGCCGTCTCCCAATAGAACAGATGGCCCAGGCTGTCGGCGTCCTTTGCGGCAGCCACCAGGTCCAGGCTGTTTGCCGTCCCCGAATTGATCTGATCGTATCCGCGCTCCACAGCTAACTCAGCTATCCAGTGCATCTGCTCCGGTCCCGCCGATGCCAGAAAGTATGCGTAAGACGCGTTCATGACAGCGAGGTCGCGCAGGGATTTTGGGTCGACCTGGGCGGGGGTATCGAAGCTGGTGTGGTGGGCAGGGATTCCGTGGCCGCTATTCACCGAGGTCGTGGGAATACCGATCATCGACTCTCCGAGGTCATCGTCCGTTCCGCCGTAGTACGCGCCCCTGTTGTACTCGCTCCATAAATGGGGGCGGCGCACCATGGGGAAATATTCCGCGGCAAGGCGCACAGTGAATGCATCCACAAAAGAACTAGCCGATTGCGGATTCATGGACCAGATGAACTGCGTTCCTGCCAGGTACTGCCATCCGGCGGGTGTGTCGATGCACATGGCGGCAATGGTTCGCTTGGTTCGATCCTTGTGGGCATCGAGATACGCGAGCGTGCCATAACGCTCGCCCATGGCCAGGAGGCGGATGGTCCGCTTTGGCCTCGGTAATTTGCCTTCCTTAATCAGCCGGCTGAGGGTGGCAGTGGCTTCAAGAATGGATGCGACGCCGCTGGAGTTATCGTTGGCGCCCTCTTCATATAAATGTCCGAGTGAGAGCACCTCCTCCGCGCCAGCACCGTCGGTGCCGAGAATGGCGCCACTCACATACGGATACTTCCCGTCGTAGTAACGGGTGTCAACATTGGCGCGGACCTTCACTGGCCCCTTTTTGAGCAACTCGTAAAGATATTGCTGTGCTCGCGGCGTAATGGAGAAGCACACCGTAGGCGTGTCATTTTTGGTGAAGGCCCAGCCGTTATCTCCGAAATCATTCTCCCAGTCGCGCTCATCCAACAGCGTCGGGTTCACCTCGCTCTCGCGAACCATGCCCAGCGCACCGGCCTGCTTCAAGTCGGTCTTGGACATGCGGCGGCCAAGCACCCACTTGCCTTTCAGGTCCGCATTGCGAATGTCCTTCGGCCACAGCACGAGCTCACCCTCTACGCCTCCCGGTGGAGTGGGTCCGCTCCACTGGCACAACGAGGTAGGAATTTTCTGATAGTCGGCAAGAACGCGCATGTCCTCTGGGACGTGAGGCGAGACGATCTCCAACGTGGCAGAATGTGCGTCCCACGCGATCGGCTGCGTCCAAAAGCCATTCTGCGACACACCGTCGGCGGGCCCCTGGCCTATCTGGACGTCGTCCAGTCCTGCCTGCCGCATCATCTCCGCAACATTCTTTGCGGTCTGCTGAAATCTGGCAAAGTCAAAATACCGGTCGGTTGCCCACAGTGCTTCCATGTTCGTCATGGCTTCCGTCGAGTTGACGTTGGCCAGCAGCAACTTCAGCAGGTCCGTGACAGGACTCGGGCCCGAGGGGCCGGGGTCGTGTCCCGAGATCGCGTGTTCGGCGGTGGCGAGGGCGGCTGCGGTTGGCGCGGGAAAAGAAGTAGGAGGCGCGGACGAATCGGCGGCGCGCCCGCTGGTGCCGGTCTGTCCCCAAACCAGACTGACACTTATCAGCAGGAACAGAGCGAGTCGTTTTTCAGGCTGAATTTTCATGAGCCGCAATTATCGGGATGATCCTTCTTCAATGCAACGTCATCTTAGATTCCATATTTAAAACCAGGATTGATGTACCCTTTTGCCGGTCTGCTACGCAACTTCTTAGGTCTCCAAGCTTCAGCCTAACGGTCATCCTTATGCTTTCGCTGGGATTAGGCGCGACCGCCGCCCTTAAGCCGATCTGTTAAATTTCTTTTGGGCTCGGAATCGCGCGAAAGCGCGGGCCAGTGCCGATCGCGCAGTCATGGAGCAACGCTATGATGAACAAAATGTTCAGCCAATTCTCGCGTCGAAAATTCCTGGGCGCGGCTGGCGCAACAACTCTGCTATCGAGTGCACGGGGCTTTGGGGCGTACGCGTCCTCCCTGAACAACAGTGCATCGGACGGAGTACCGGCTTCCAGTGGCAAAGGGCGCATCGTGGACATGCATGTGCACTTCGATGCGAAAAAACCAAATTACATTGAAGATTTCCTGAAGGTGTCGGAGCGACTGAACCTGACCGCGCTGATGTTAACTCCGTTTGAGAATCGAAAGGTAGTCGCCGAAGCGGCAAAACAGCATCCGACCAGGATCGTCCCGTTTGGGTATGTGGATTTGGACGCTCCAGATGTGGTCCAGCAAGTTGAAGAATTGCACAGTATGGGATTTCGTGGGCTTGGCGAACTCGAGTTCGTGAAGAAACCATACATCGATCCGAATTATTTCCCTGTTTATGAACGAGCCAACGAGTACGGCTGGGTAGTGCTGTTTCATACAGGCATAGTATTGAGAGCAAAATTTAACGAACCCGAAGATGTGGCGTCCGGGCGGATGCGGCCGATTCATCTGGAAGAGATCGCACGTCGATTCCCGAAGATAACAGTGCTTGGAGCCCATTGCGGCAACCCAGAGTATCAATGGGCTGCCGAGATCGCGCGGTGGAATTCGAACGTGTTCTTTGACCTTAGCGGCTCGAGTTTGACGAAGATGCAGCGGCGGTTGTCTACGTTCCGGGAGATTTTCTGGTGGACCGGCGAAGGCGATTCTCAAGTGAAAACTCCGGACAACGATCCGAACGCGTTCGTGAAGATTGTGTTCGGATCGGACACCAGTTTGGAAGGCATCGAGAACGTTATAAAGCAATATCACGCGCTGTTTGATGCGTGTGAGGTTCCGGAGCCTACACGGAACCGGATTATGGGAGGAACCCTAATCAACTTGCTAGGTTTGCCCGGTTAAGCAAAGACGTCCGGACTGTTTGTCCGATAGGCGCGTACCGCGGGTGGGCCACCCGACAGATCCCTAAATCGAAAACGCTGGATTGCCTTCTATCACCTTCTGCTCGAGATTCGGACGTTCGCCCTTGCGCCAGAGCCTTGCAGCGTGTCGAACCCGATAGAGAATAGGACCGCCATCCGGTTGGTCCTGGCGAACGATGGGACGCGGCAGGCAGATGAATTCCGCCTCTAACCGGTCCGCTGCTGCGTGCACTACCGAATACCCATGGCCGCCCATGTCAACAAAAGACACGTGCGGTGACAAATCTCGGTTGGAAAGCTGGCGTGACTTGTGCACGTCACCACTCCTCGCATATTCCAGGCATGACCGAACACCGTGACGCACTAGCATATTAATAGTGGGTTGCGGACGGTTGTCACCAGGACCTTGCCCGAGGAACAGGGCCCGCAGCGGAGCGTCTTTGGGCAGGTGATGTTCCATTGACTCCACCATTCCGGGCGCGGAGACTGATCCAACCACGAATGCCACACCTACGGGGTCAAAGGGCTTCGGCGGGAGAGACTTCGCCGATAAACCAGCCCAGAAGCTATGCCGGTCGCCCGCCACCGAGGCAAACCCCGTAATCGCATGCTTTTGAATGAAATCGTAAATTTCACCGCGCTCCTTGACAAAAGCTTTCCTCGGAGAACTGCTTCCTCGCCAAAGTGAAAGCGCAAAAAGTGTCAGGCGACTCGCCGCGCAGTCCTCTTAGGGTGCTCGCGCAGGAGTTTTTCAATATAAACCTGTAGTTCATCTGCCATGTTTTTCTTGGCATCTTCGAAACTACTGCCACGAACCGTGAGTGACAGACTTTTACATAGCCCTTGCCAGCCGTCATCTTGCGACCAGAAATCGCAGGAAATCGGTATGGTCGCCATCACTTCGAGAGTCACTACTTCTGAAGTCATAATCCACCCCACTCAATTTTGGCTGTGCGAGTCGATCATCGAAACAACCGACAGCCTAGAACATTTTCGCCAGCAGTCGTCCGTGTCGCGCTCCATGCTAAGAGCAGTCAGCCCTAAGTTCGCACAGCACCAAACGGACTTGAAATTGAGCATGCGGGACTTCTTTTTTCTCTAGCTCAAGCGAAAACCATCTCACC
>Ga0209811_10000254_pt1 | contig 24729 bp, 14 predicted proteins | sample Coa_R1_6_FD_187161 | JGI IMG/M metagenome (GOLD analysis project Ga0209811, IMG submission 187161) | Surface soil microbial communities from Centralia Pennsylvania, which are recovering from an underground coalmine fire. - Coalmine... | ecosystem: Environmental > Terrestrial > Soil >... | reverse complement strand
TTGATTACCTGATCGTCACATGCGAGAACGTCGGCCAAGGAGTGCGGCAGTTCGCCCGTTACCTGCGGCTTAGCGAGGCACCTTTTAGCGTGGAAATCCACGATGCTGAAGATCCGGTTCGGGTAATTTATGTGGGTATTCAGGATTCGTTCACCGCTGAATTTGAAATTGCGCTGGCAATTTTTCACCTTCGTCGAGAAGCTGAATCCGAGTTGCAGCCCGAATATGCCTGCTTTACCCACGCACCAGATGATCTAAACGAGGCGGAGCAACTGCTCGGATGCCCCATGCGAACACAAAGGCCGTGGCTGGGACTAGCGCTCTCGCGCCAGAGTTGGGAATTGCCATTGCGCAGACGAGATGTTGTGCTGCAATCGTTGTTACTACGCAATGCTGACGAAATCGCGGACCGTCTCCCCAAGCCTAACGATGTTGTGTCTGATGTTCGCCGGATATTGCTAACCCGTCTGACGCAGGGCGACTCCAATATCGAATCCGTTGCGCGATCCATGGGCACATCCGTACGTTCGTTGCAGCGTCGCTTGACGTATAGAGGTAGCAGCTATCAGGACGTCCTAGATTCAATCCGGCGCGAGGCTGCTGGTCAATATCTCTCTAACCACGCTCTTTCCATTTCTGAAGTGGGATACCTACTGGGCTATTCTGAGCCGGCGGCCTTCCATCGCGCGTTCAAGCGGTGGCATGGGAGTACTCCCCACGAATATCGGCTAGCCCACCGTTCACCATCTTAAGGCAGGCGTTTGAGGTCCGGGTCACAGCTGTGGCAACTCAGTTCGTGGTTGGTCGGCCAACCTTACCGTGGGATTACTTCACGCTTGCCCGTCACTCGACCGTGATCGAACTGAAGCCGCCCGGCGAAGATAAACTCAGCAGCATGCAGCCCATTCGGAACCGTGGGCAGTGAGCGGATCCGCACACCCGTGGCATCGAAAATGGCGTTGCCGATGGCCGGAGCTTAGCCCGACCATTTTTGGCATTCGCCGGCGTCAGCCCGAGGGATGTCCTTGCGATCGAGGAGTACGGTCTCTATCGTCGGCACATCGCTTCGCGGTTTACGCACCACCTCATAGGGCCGAAGCCTTTTAACTACTGTCTTGCCGACTACCCGTTTCTCCCGTTTTCCGGCCAATCCAAGAACTCGTGGAACTTTTGAAGATTAATCACATGATTTGCGCCATTTCTTTAGTTTTCATGTTGTGCAAATAATTGTTCTGTATAGTTAATAGCAGACGGGCACGACTGCAACAGACAAGACAGATAACGAGAAACTAAGGAGAGACAAATTGAAAGCAGCGAGTTTTGCATTGATTCTCAGTGTCCTCGTAAGCGCCATGCCGGCATCCGCCGGTTCCGCCCACAGGGACATTGTTGACACCGCGATCGCCGCGGGCACCTTCAACACGTTGGCCAAGGCGCTGCAAGCCGCCGGTCTGGCTGACACTCTAAAAGGCAAGGGACCCTTCACCGTATTCGCTCCGACAGACGAAGCCTTTGGCAAGCTGCCGGCGGGCACCGTTGAGTCGCTTCTCAAGCCCGAGAACAAGGAGAAGTTAAAGGCCATCCTGCTCTACCACGTGGTGTCAGGCGACGTGAATGCAACGCAGGTGGTGAAACTCTCCTCGGCGAAGACCATCAACGGCCAGGACGTGCAAGTGACGGTCAATGATGGCACCGTCCTGGTCAATGATGCCAAGGTCGTGAAAGCCGATGTTTTAGCTTCGAACGGCGTGATCCACGTGATCGACACAGTACTTCTACCCAAAGACTAAATATTGGAGGAAAAGATGAAGATGAAGACGTTAGATGTGATTGCAGCTGTACTTCTAGTGGTAGGTGGACTGAACTGGGGTCTGGTGGGCGTTGCACACTTCGACCTGGTGGCCGCTATTTTTGGAATGAATTTTGGCGAAACTTCAACACTCAGTTCCGTTGTCTATGCCCTGGTTGCCTTGGCGGCGCTGTACCAGGCTGTTTCGTTCAAGGCCATTCAGCACCGCTGGGGACACGAGTTGGCTCCGGCCCGCGCCCGCTAGAGGAAGGTCACGAAGATCGGGGGAGAACGCCGCTGCGTTCTCCTTCCACTTTACTTGGGAGGGGAATCAAAACACTCAGTCTCGATCGCCGCATCACCGTGCAGAGCGAGGAGCGCCGAATCCCGAAGGAGAGTGGGTAGTCAACCGCCAGGGAAGTCCTGGAGTGGAGTCCGTTGGTTGCTACCGCTTACGTGCGACTTGGCTGAATGACCGTTTTGAGCTTGACGGGCGCGACCAACGGCTACGCAGGCATTGCGCGCGCGATCTTGGGCAAGCACAATGGCGCTTGTTTGAGCGTCCAGTGTTTGCACAGGTGCTATATATGTCGCTCGCCAGCGCCGGAGGCGAGTTCGACTCAAAGAGTTATATTGCGCGGATTGGCGAGCTGGAGCAGGCACATGTCTACGCACTGGATCGTTCTTATGATCTTCATACAATTTGTTTCGCGGTGGCTGCGAGCGGATCGGTATTCACGGCCAGGTCGGTGAAAACGACGCTTCCTAGCCGAATTTCGGAAGCTTGGCGCGTGAATAAGGGCACAGCATGAAGGTCCTGGTTACTGGTGCGTCCGGCTACATCGGCCGGCAGCTGGCGGAAAGACTCTCGGCTGCGGGTCACGACGTCACCTGTATGGTCCGTAATGGCGCGCGCAACTCTCACATTGACTACCCGCAAATCAAGTTCGTCGAGGCGGATGCGCTGCAAGTCGAGACACTACCGCCGGCGCTAAACGGAATCGATGTTGCCTACTACCTAATTCACTCAATGTCCGGGCGGGTGGAAGGGTTTGAATTGCGGGACCGCCAGGCCGCCCACAACTTCGCCATAGCAGCGAAGCAGACCGGAGTGCGACGTGTGATCTACCTCGGTGGACTGGCAGCGACTGGAGCCACAGTTTCAGCGCATCTCAAGAGTCGGCACGAAACGGGCGCGGTGTTGCGAAAATTTGGGCCGCCTCTGGTCGAACTGCGGGCCGGCATCATCGTTGGTAACGGCAGTACGTCCTTCGAAATCATTCGCTGCCTGACAGAACGGCTGCCGGTCATGATCTGTCCTCGTTGGGTAGTGACAAGAACTCAGCCAATAGCGGTCCGTGACGTACTCGCATACCTTGAAGCTGCGCTTGACCTGCGCGAGGTGGTGGAAGAACCCATCGAGATCGGCGGTTCGACCATCGAGACCTATCGCAGCATGATGCTTGCGTATGCGCGACATCGTGGGCTCCGCCGATTGTTGATTCGAGTTCCGGTGCTGACCCCGCGGTTGTCGTCCTATTGGCTGGATTTCGTCACGCCGGTGCCGCCAGCCGTATCCCGCCCGCTCATCGAGGGTCTCCGGAGCGAATCCGTTTGCACCAATGCGCTAGCCGCCAGACTATTTCCTTCGATCCGTCCGACCTCCTACGCGGCTGCCGTGCAAAGAGCACTGGAGCGGCCCGCACCTTCGATGTCGCTGCCGCACATGGGCGGAGCATCGCACCGGACAATTCGCGCCGAGGGGATCATCTGCGACGTAAGGGAAACGATCGTCGACGGTCCGCCCGAACGCGTGTTTGAGTTGATCGGGAACGTCGGAGGGGAGAACGGGTGGTTCTACGCGAGTTTTCTGTGGTCCGTACGCGGTTGGATCGATCGTGCCATCGGCGGGGTAGGCAGGAAACGTGGCCGATCACGAGCGTCTGGCATCGAAACCGGCGATGTCATCGACTTCTGGCAGGTCGAACGCGCCAACGCGGTGAGCGCTGTGCTGCTCCGGGCAGAAATGAAGCTGCCCGGCGAGGCATGGCTGCAATTCAACCTTACGCCCCAACATCATAACCGCACGCTTCTGCGATGCTGCGCATGGTTCCAGCCGCGCGGTTTGGCCGGAGAGATCTATTGGTCTGGGTTGTACCCAGTTCACGCGATAATTTTTTCCGGCATGCTCAGGGTGATCAGAAACCGCGCCAAACACGCCTCTTAAAGTTTGCGCTCATGTGTTCTACCGGTACAGTGACACGCATTACGCCATGCCGGTCAATGGGCTCATCAGAGGAGAACGGCTTGCACCGAAGCACCGCCGCGAAATCGCCGCAGCGAGCGTTGTTCTGTCGGCCGATCGATGGCGAGAGCCCGCTGTGACCCGGCCAACCGCAAGGCCACCCATCGAAGTGGATACGGCAGAGCCATGTGTTGCCACACTGCCGCGTCGCTCCACTCTGTACGACGGGCCACGAGTGCTCACGGTTTGCGGGCGCAGCCGGGCCGAATATCTTCGGAGTAGGAAGCCTTGCGGCTTCCGGATTACGTGGAAAGAGAGTGGGGAGTACTGTGTCCGATCGTCCGTCACACTCGTGGCAGGGCCTCCCAATCCACGGCTTTAAACAAGCGGAACCAAGTCGAGAAGAGGAATGAAGCGCTGTTTTACATATAGTCCGTGGTAACTAGTCGACTTCAGAAAATCGTACAAGGCGACTCTACGTCACCATGCCCTTCTCAGACTGTCCCAACGTTATCTGGTCAACACCGGCCAGCCCGGTGAGAATCACGCCAGCCCCTGAGCTGGCATCTCGACTGGTCCAGCGGGGGACTGAAAGAGCACGACCATTCCCCCGCTATGCGTTCCGGCGCATATGCATAGGTGTGATCTGTGACCAGCTTCGGCTTGGTTAGGCCCTGGGCTCCTTCTCTCTTTGTATCGGTTGTTCTGATTCTTCTTCCATTACAAGCACACACGCAGCAGATCGCCGCGTCCCCAACCGCTTTGGGCTTCGGCAATGTGCTTCTCGGGCGTAGTCTCACTCAAACGGTGAGTATTACAAACACGGGGAGCGCAGGCGTTAGCGTTGCCAGCGTAAGTGCAAACGGAAATGGCTATGCCGTTAGCGGACTCACCTGTCCGTTCACACTCTCTCCCGGGCAGAGTGCGCAACTAAACGTCACATTTACACCGCCCGCCGTCGGTACCGACACTGGCTCCGTTCTGGTCAGCGCCGCTACGCAAACGTGGAGACGCCATCGCAGGTGGGGGTACGCTTCCTCAACAACTACAAGCGCGACCGTGGCCTTATCCGGTTCGGGAATCTCCGCTGCGGGCCAGATCTCAGCCTCGCCCACAAGTCTGAGTTTTGGCAACCTCCTGCCAGGCACCTCTCAGACCTTGAATGAGACCCTGACCAACACAGGCACAACCAGTATCACGATCTCGCAAGCAAGTATGTCCAGCGCGATGTTCACGGCCAGCAGCTTGTCTCTGCCGTCGACTTTGGGAGCCGGTAATAGCGTGACATTCGGGGTGGTCTTCACGCCTAACGTTGCAGGATCGACAACCGGGAAGCTCTCGATTCTCTCTGACGCTTCAAATCCGCAGCTGAACATCGCACTCTCAGGCAGCGAGAGCGCTCCGGGCCAGTTGACACTGTCGCCCGCGAACTTGAATTTCGGCAACGTAAGCACAGGCTCGAAAACGTCTCTATCGGGCACGCTGAGCGCGACTGGTTCGCCCGTTACGATTTCCTCAGGTACCAGCAGTAGCGGCGAGTTCCTGCTCGGTGGCATATCGCTTCCTGCTACCCTCGGCGCCGGTCAATCGCTCCCTTTCACCGTGACTTTCTTACCACAAAGCTCAGGCAGCGTATCCGCTAGTCTGTCTTTCGCGAGCAACGCCACGAATTCCCCCGCAACGGAATCATTGAGTGGAAGTGGAGTGGCGCCGACTCAGCACAGCGTTGACCTTTCCTGGGGTGCGAGTTCTAGCTCGAACGTGCAAGGCTACAACGTGTACCGGGCGGGCGTTTCGGGTGGGCCCTACGGCGCCGTAGTATCCGCCAACTCGGGCACAACCTTCGTCGACGGATCCGTTCAATCCGGACAAACGTATTATTACGTCGTCACAGCTGTCGACACGAGCGGGACGGAAAGCGCGTACTCGAACCAGGTCCAGGCCGTCATCCCGTCTCCCTGAGGGCAGGGAGCAACACATTTCTCGGACATGCGGTGATAGTATCGCCGACAGTGGTCGATGGACTAGGCACGGCGGATCTTCAGACTCCCAGCAGATTAAAGCGGCGGGCTCGGGCACCTCGACGATATGCTGTTAGGGCCGTCTTGCCGGCGCTCGAAGCGTTTTGTGTCCTGCTGCCGGTGCTCGCACGAAGAAGCTCTTCCCTTCATGCGAGCATTAGCGTGACCCTCTCCAGAATGCAACGTCGCGAAGCGTCGCCAAGCGGTCGAGCATCTGCGAGTCCCCGTACTAGAAACTAACGGGGTCCACACAATCCCCTAAAAGTTAAACTTCATCCCCAACTGCACCTGACGGGGTCCAACCGACGTGTATGTGACCTTCCCGAAGTTGTCGTCGTCCACTGAGGTGTTCGGCGTGCCGAACACCGGGTGATTTAGTGCATTGTCAGCTTCGATACGAAATTCGAAGTTCATCGTTTCACGTATCTGAAATTGCTTGCCTAAAGACATACTCGTCGTGAACGAAGTTGGTGTGCGAACGTTGCCCAACGCTCGCGGAGCATTTCCCAACGTGAAGTCGTCCGGACGTTGGAAAACGGTGTTATCCACGAAGTAGTTATCCACCCAATCGGGGCCGTGATTGCGCTTCGGTGTTCCCACAATGTTGGGTCGTTGGTCGCCATAGGTTGGTATCGGGTTCCCGTCCGCGACGGAGAAAGATAGCGGCCGCCCAGCAGAGATACGCCAGACTCCGTTCGTTTTCCAGCCCCCAATGATTAAGTCCGCCCAGCGCGGCATGTTGCCTAGGAATGGCCGCCCGTGCCCAATCGGCAGATCGTAGCTGTAGCTGAGTTGAAACACATGGGGAATGTCGAAGGTGGACAGGCTCCGTTCCAGATTAGGTCTATTGGGATCCTGCAGGCTGTCGAAGCTGCCCAGCCAGGTTATGTTTTGATCCGCGTTTGAAGAATTGTCGATCGATTTCGACCAGGTGTAGCTAGCAAGGAACTGCAATCCGTTCGAATACCGCTTTTCCGCGATTAATTGCAATCCGTGATAGATCGAATTGGCAATGAGTTGGGGTTCCGTGCTGACCGAGGTGAATTGGGGATAGGGAACCAACAGCCGCCGGTACTGCACTTGCTGACTCGACAGAATGCTGTTGGGGTCGGTGATGATTCCGAAGAAGGGGTTGTCCACGAAGCTATTGAGGCAAGGAATCGTGAGCGTTTGGCAGGGATTATCCGGGTCGGCAGCCTCAGTGGGCAAGGTCTCCACCCATGCCCCCAAATAATTACGCCGGTGGCTACTAGTGAAAGGCAGATGGGTACCTTTTTTACCGATATAGTTCGCGCTGAGTACGATGTTGCGCGGCAGTTCGCGCTCGAATCCAAGACTCCAGCTCTGCTCGTAGGGTGTCTGGTTCGCCCCGGGGGTGCGTAGTGGGCCATTTGCGCCGAAGCCAACGTCGTTCATCAAGCCGAGTGTGTTGCCTGTGGGCTGAAGCAATCCGTTGGGGTACGGATTGTTCAGGTGCAGGTAGGGAGTGGCGCCATCATTCTGATAGGTGGTGACCACGTCGGTGTTCTGATTGAATCCCTGGCTTCCGTATGGCGCGACACCCGTGACGCCCGACCGCGATTGTCCGTAGTAGATGCCATACCCTCCGCGCAGCACCGTCTTCGGAACGAATTGATATGCGAACCCGAGGCGTGGTTGAAAATCGTGCCAGTCGGTTGCATAGTTCTTACGCTGGCTGGAGGAGGCAAAAACCTCGCCGCCTTTCAATGAAATCGTGACCGGCTGCCCTGTGACGGGATCAGTGTATGTCACGCCACCGCCATTCAATGGGCTGGTCACATTGGTATCGAACCAATTCTGGCGGTTCTCGCGTTCCGTGCGTGGCAAAGTGACCTCATAGCGAAGTCCCAGATTTAAGGTCAGTTTGGGAGTGGCTTTCCAGTTGTCCTGCACGAAGAAGCCGTACTGGTAATTTGTCGTGGCTGGCCGAAACTGGATTTCATAAGTTGAGCCGCTGCCATTACTCGCATCGCCTTGCGTCAACTGACCCATCATGAAACTGGCCATGGGATCGCCGCCGCACGCGTCCTGTCCCGAGGGGCAGGCATAGGAGCCATCCGCGTTGAAGCTGAAAAAGCCAACAGGCGCGTTCGTCTGAATGTAGTTGATTTGGTGAAGGCGCCCGTCAAAACCGAACTTCAAATCGTGTTTGCTATGGACCTTATCGATCGTGGCCGCTAGTTGACCCGTGTTTTGTCCTAGCCGGTAATTGCCGTATGGGTCGGTGCCGATGTTGGTGTAGCCGGCGGGAGTGTAAATGTCGATAAAGGTCGCCGGCACCCCCTTGAATCCATTGCTCTGCAGATACGAAGGGAATCCCAATGTGCCAAGCGGATCGTCCACGCCGTGAGGGTTATAGGCATCGATGTGCCATACCCCGCGAGTAAATCCCAAGGTTACATTGAGCAACAGCGTAGGACTGAACGTGTGGACGTAGTTGGTAGCAAAGAGGTGGGCGTTGTCCCAACCTGGACCGGCTGCACACGGATCGGTGAAGTTCTTGAAACAGTCAAAACCCTTGCGGTGGTCATAAAAATACGAAAACTTTCCCGAGATCAGGTTGTTTTGGGAAAAACGATGGTCGATCTTGATATCGAACTGATCTCTGTAGTAGCGACCTGAACCCGAACCAAACCAGTTGTCATAAATGTCGCCGCTCGAAGTCGGCTCCGGAAACAGGTTCATCATATTCTGTGCCACTGGATCAATCAGATTTCCTGCAACGCCCGGTGCTGGCTGAAGATTCGCCGGCAAATTTGGGCTTCCAGGGCTCACGTAGGTCGCGAGATTGTTGAATGGTATGAACGTGCTCCGCACTGCTCCCCCTGCGTTGGGATCAAAAGTTCCGGAGTAGGGATCCCAAATTTGGCCGGCGTCCACACTGCATCGACCGTTCGTGTCGAAGTCGCCTCCTTGTGCCGCGCAAACCTCGCCAAAATCGCCCGTTCGCATGAGATCCGTGGGAACGGCGGCATTAGCTGTGCTCAACCCCGTCTCGCGCACTGCGTCCCAATTGAAGAAGAAGAAGGTCTTGTTCTTAATGAGGGGACCGCCGAAAGTGACGCCATAATTGTTTCGGCGTAACGATGGAATGGGATCACCGTTCCGATTGGCGAACCAATCGTTCGCGTCCAGGCTGTCGTCGCGGAAGAAATCGTACACGCTTCCATGAAAACCGTTTGTTCCCGAGCGCGTGATCATGTTGACAACCGACGCTCCGGAAAAACCGTACTCCGCGCTGAAGTTCGTCTGTTGCACCTTGAACTCCTCCACCGCTTCCGGCGACGGAAGATACGTGGCCGAGGTGATGCCGCCATTGGGCTCGGAGTTCGTAACGGAAGCGCCATCGCTCAGGATGTCGGAGGTTGATCCCCGGCTGCCATTGGAAACGAAGTTGGTGCCCGTGCAGTCGATACCACATTGGTCGTCCATCGTGGTCACGCCCGGGGCTAATGATGTCAGGTTCACAACGTTACGGCTGATGAGCGGCAGATCGTTGATGAAGCGACGGTTTACCACCTGTCCGGTTTCGGCATCTTCGGTAGCCACGCCCTCCGCTTGTCCCTGCACCTCCACTGTCTGGGTGGAAGCACCCACCTTCAGCGTCAAATTCGCAGTCACATTGTCATTGACGTTTACTTTGATGTTCTGGCGCAGAGTCTTCTCGAAGCCAGACATCTCCGCCGTCACCGAATAGGTGCCCGGCGGAACAGAGCGGAACAAATACGTTCCGTTCGCATCGGATGTCGTCTTGAACGTGAACCCCTTTTCCTGATCAACAAGGACCACGTTGGCATGTGCCAACACGGCACCGCTGCTATCGGTCAGCACGCCAGTGACGCTGCCGAAATATCCCTGACCAGCAAGCCAGGTGGGCAGCGCCAATGATGCCGCGACGATGACGATAAGGGTGAACAGCGAGTGGAGACGGTGGTTGATTCTCGAAGTGGATGTACCCATCTGACCCCCTTTTGCGACGGAACGGGATACGACGCCCTGTGACTCCGTGAGCATTCGGCGGCATATTAAACCGATTTAAATGGGCTTGTCACGCATCTTTCTGAGGTATTCCAAATGAGGGCAGCCAAAAAGATGACCATAGAACCCTAACAGATTGAAAATACGATAGTGGGAAGACAATTCCGGCAATCGACATCTTTTTGAAGCGCATCGGATTCGCGAATTTCCCAAGTTGGACTGATTCCCAAAGTTTTCCGGCGACTGTTCTGCCTGTTTCGTCACGTCCGTGCGGACACAAGGGCTGTGCCGATTATTTCGCGGACAATTCCGAGGATCTCAATCCGCTCAATTATTCCAGCAGGGCTTCGCGACGCCTCGCCCGGTTGCGCCGCGCTGCCTGAAGTTGCCAGCTGCGTACTGCTTGTTAACGTCGAGCAGTCCCCAAAGGCGTCATCGACGTCCCCAACAGCCACCCGTTGAGAACGTCTGCATGGATGCGCCCCAACCAGTGTGATCTCTGTCCTTGCGAGCCTTTAGCGGCCAATGATGAACTTTCTACTGGCGTCGTGCCCCCCGCAATCCAGGCGGATGGACGCCACCGCGCGCCAATTCGCACGATCAGCCGCCCGCGGTCAGGAGGCTCTCGCCCATGCCCGAACTGGAAACCAAATCCCTCCCCGAAAGTGCGTACGAACTGCTGAAACCCGGCGAATCGTACCCGCCGATCGTGGCAGCAAATGTGAAACTGCCCGAACTAACAGTTCGATCCATCGGCTGGGGTATTTTTCTGTGCATCATCTTCACGATCGCTGCCGCCTATTCGGGCCTGAAAGTCGGACAGGTGATGGAATCGGCCATTCCAATTTCCATCCTGGCGATTGGCTTGGCCCGGCTCTACCGTCGGCGATCGAGCCTGTTGGAGAACGTGATCATCACGGGAATTGGCGGAGTCGCTGGCCCGGTCGTTGCAGGAGCAGTCTTCACGATTCCGGCGTTGTACATCTTGAAGCTGGATCCGCACCCCGTGCAGACCATTTTCATTTGCCTTGCCGGTGGGTGTCTCGGCGTTCTTTTCCTGATTCCATTGCGGCGCTATTTCGTACGCGACATGCACGGCAAGCTTCCGTACCCGGAAGCCACGGCCATCGCCGAAGTTCTCGTCACCGGGGAGAAGGGTGGATCACAAGCCAAGCTGCTACTGCAGGCTACGGCCATCGCTGGCGTTTACGATCTGTTCGTCACGACGTTCCAGGTGTGGAAGGAGTTTGTCGACTTTCGCTTCGTGCCCGTCGTTCGTACTCTCTCAGACCGTGCCCGGATGGCGTTCAGCTTCGATGCCATCGGCTTCATACTGGGCTTGGGTTACGTAATGGGTCTGCGCAGTTCGATGATTCTTTGCGCGGGCGGTGTTCTCTCAAACTTCGTGCTGGTGCCATTGATCTGGTTCATTGGCAGTCATCTCGACGGTGCAGTCTATCCCGCCACGGTTCCGATCTCGACCATGACGGCGGTGCAAATCTATCGCAGTTACGTGCGATTCATGGGCGTGGGCGCTATCGCGACCGCCGGCATATTCGGTATCGTCAGATCGTTGAGGATCGTGGCCAGTTCATTCCGCATCGCTCTTCGTGTTTTCTGGCAGAAGCAAACCGTTGCAGAGGAACGTACAGATCGCGACATTTCGATGATGGCCATCTTTCTCGGAGTTGCCATTGGCGCGATCGGAGTGGCCATATTGTTGGGCACTCTGCCGGTATCTTGGAGCGTGGTTGGAATTGGACTGGCACTGACTCTGGTCTTTTCCTTCTTCTTTACATCGGTAGCAGCCAATGCCATCGCGACCACCGCCCGCAACCCGGTTTCCGGGATGACGATGCTGACCATCATCATTTCCTGCGCCGTCTTGCTCAGGTTTGGAGTGTCCAGCACCAGCGGTATGTTCTTCGTGATGGTGATTGCCGCGATGGTGTGCACGGCGTTGTCAGTGTCCGGCCAGGCAATTACCGATCTCAAAACCGGGTACTGGCTCGGCTCCACTCCCTCGGCGCAGGAGAAAGTGAAGTTCCTCGGTGTGATTGCGGCGGCGGTCGCGGTGGGGTTCACGATCGTGATGCTGGCGCGGACCTTCCAGTTCGGCGAAGCCTTGCCCGGCGACTTGCGTCCAGTGCTGGCTTCTCCGCAAGCTTCGATCATGAAGGCACTGGTGGAAGGCTTCATGAGCCACCAGCCCATTGCGTATCTGTTATTCGGGGTCGGGGCCATGATTGCCTTGATCATGGAGATGCTCGGCCAGCCTTCGCTCATCTTCGCCCTCGGAATGTATCTGCCCCTCGAATTGAACACCCCGGCGCTGGTTGGCGGATTCCTGTCGCATTGGCTGAACAAAAAATCCGAAAAGACTGGCGGCGAACGAGGCAAAACGATTCGGGAACGTGGTGTGATCATCGCATCCGGGCTCATGGCGGGAGGTGCGCTGGGCGGCGTCCTGGGCGCGGCTCTGCGCCTAATCCCGGGCTATCGCGAAGACCTCATCAAAACGCCCTTCTACTCCAATGAGGCGGTGTCGCAGTCCTTTTCTGCGCTCCTATTCGTTGGCCTCTGCCTGTATGTTTGGTTTAGCTCAGTAAGGAAAACTTCTTTGCAGGTTGAATAAAGGAGATTTTTATGGACCAGGTCGGTCGGCTCGTCACGGATGCAGTGCTGGGCATCGATACCCTTTGGGGCGGTGACGTCATGTGCCCCTCGGGCACGGGACGGTTCATTGCGGACTCGTGGTTTTCCGATGAGCCGCTTCCGATCGTGTACACCGATCCGGCCGCCGCGGTGTTGCGTCAAAGCGGCGGCGTGACGGGTAAGAACCTCAACCGTGCAGCGGTCGAAGACTACCTGCGCCGCATCGACATTCCCAGAGCAATCTCAGGCATTGGCGATGAGGCGCGAAAAATCTCCGGATTGCGGGGAGCCTACTTCCTAGGCCTCTCGCTGAGCTTGGAAACGATGTGGGACCTTGCCCTGGAAGTGTTGGGAAAAGGTGATCTGGTGCCATACGAACGTTGTGTGGAAGCCTCGACCGGGCGGCCTCCGGAACCCTCGAAGCCAGAAGGGAAGCGCAACCGTGTTGCCGAACTGTTAGGCCGTGCCGGCTACTCCACCGCAGGTTCCAACGGGCTTTTGGGAGCCGTCGACGCATGGCGCCAGGACCGACTGGTTCCGATGGCCTCGGTTCGTGCTCTGGGCGCGGCAGTCATCGCTCAGTTTGATCGTCTGACTGAGGCAAATTTGTTGCCCCATCTTCCTGTTGAACTACGCAGGGTGCCTCGGGCGAACATCGAATTCCTCCCTATCAGAGACGCCTGGTTCTCGGGTTCCATGAATTACATCGGGAGGGCGCGAAAGCGCGACGGCACTCCCGAATACGAGGCCACCTACGAGATCAACGATTCGCTGCGGATGTCTGTTCCCGAATTCGAACAATTGGTCAGCCACGAGGTTGTGCCCGGGCATGTGACTACGTTCGCTTACTTGCAGAACCTCTGGGTCCGCGGCAAAGCGGGTTTTGAAGCAACGGTGCTGACCATGAATACGCGAGCGGCCACGCTATTCGAGGGCATTGCCAACAATGCGATTCTCATCGCGCACGGCGTAACGGAAGTCGAACAGCTCCCCGACGAAGACTTGCAGATTGGAGTCCTGCTTGCCCTCTTGCAGGATGACGCAAAGAACCAGTCGTCGTACTTAACCTGGGGACAGGGAATGGAGCGCAAGCAAGTGGCGGCGACCCTTCGCCGGGATTTTCTGGTCACCGAAGAACGCGCGGACAAGCTTTCCGGTAGCTGGGGAAGACACCCGCTGCTCGGTCGTATGTATTTGCCGGCCTATCGCGCCGGCACCGAAGCCGTTGCGCAGTTACGACGACTTCATCCGGCGGATGAAGTCCTGCCGGCTATTTATGGTTGTTCCGGTCTTGTGGATATCGTAACCATCGACGAAGTGTTGAAGTGCAATCCGGTGGCATAGATGGCTTGCCCATAGCTAGTGGGCCATCGCAGGCGGGGGAAGCGGATGCAGGCCGTCGGCCGATGAATGCCGTGCGCATCCGCACGCCGCCCAACTTATACTGACAGACCCTACTGACCAATATCAGTTCCGTCCGTCCATATATAGAATAGATGTGAGTGTTTCCGCCCTCGCGGGAGTCTAGCCTCATGAAGCAAGTTACCGAGCGCGCGCGCCGGTTGCTCTTGTTCCTTCCTCTGACTGCCGTCTCCTTTTTCTCTGGATGTGAAAGAAACGGCTCGGCTCAGCCCGCCGCAGCTTCCGGAGCGCGTCCACCGGCCCCGGTGGTTGTCGCCCGTGTGGAGCAGCGGGACGTGCCGGTCCAAATTCAGGCCATCGGCAACGTGGAAGCCTATCAAACTGTACTGATCAGATCCCAGGTCAACGGCCAGATTCAGCACATCTTTTTTAAAGAGGGTGACGACGTCCACCAAGGACAGCGCCTATTTCAATTGGATGAACGCTCCTTCCAGGCAGATTTGGAAAAAGCCATTGGCCAGATGAAACGGGATCAGGCACAGGCCGAGAATTCGCGGATGCAGGCCGAGCGTTATTCCTCTCTGGAAAAGCAAGGCATTGTCTCGCATGAGCAGGCTGGCCAGGTCCTTGCGCAGTCCAAAGCGGACGCAGCCGCGGTCGACGCCGACAAAGCCGCCATCGATGCCGCCCGTGTGCAGCTGCAGTACACCAACATTCTCGCTCCGATCAACGCCCGCGCCGGATCGTTGATGATCAATCTCGGCAATTTGGTCAAGGCCAATGACACGCCCTATCTGGTCCAGTTGAATCAGGTCACTCCGATCTACGTCACTTTTTCCGTGCCCGAGGCCAATCTTTCTCGGGTGCGACAGCGTTCGGCCGCCGGCCAACTCAAGGTGCGGGCTTATCCCAAGGGGGAAGGGAATCGGCCCGTGGATGGGCGATTGACCTTTATAGACAATGGCGTCGACATGAGCACCGGCATGTTCAAGCTTAAGGGCACCTTTGAGAATCACGATCGACGCTTGTGGCCCGGCGAGTTTGTAGATGTCGCCTTGGAACTCTCGACCCAGAAGAATGCCGTGCTTGTTCCTACCAAGGCGATTCAAACCGGGCAACAGGGCGAATACGTCTACGTGGTCGGCGCCGATAGTACGGCAGAGTCCCGCCCCGTCAAGACGTCAGGTGTGTATCAGAATCTGACCGTCGTTGCGGACGGTTTGAAACCAGGCGAACAGGTTGTAGTGACAGGCCAGTTGCGTGTGGCTCCGAATGCGAAGGTGACAGTTCAACGCACGCTCCCCGCAGACCAGACAGATACGGCAGCGGCCGGAAATCCTGCCGGGGGCGGACTGTGAGTCTCTCCGAACTCTTCATCAAGCGGCCCATCATGACCACGCTGGTCATGGCCGCGATTCTTATTTTCGGAATCTTCGCCTACAGACTGCTGCCTGTCAGCGATCTGCCCAATGTGGATTTTCCAACCATCCTGGTCAGCGCATCGCTGCCCGGTGCAAGTCCCGATACGATGGCTTCGTCGGTCGCCACGCCGCTGGAGAAACAATTCTCCACCATCGCCGGCATCGACTCGATGACGTCCACCAGTTCTCTCGGCCAGACCAACATCACGATTCAGTTCAATCTCAGCCGCAGTCTAGATGGCGCTGCACTCGATGTGCAGGCTGCCATCACCGCCGCCGGAGGACAACTGCCTCCGGAAATGCCGACCCCACCCACCTTTCAGAAAGTCAATCCCGCCGATTCGCCCATCCTTTATTTAGCGCTCAGCTCGCCGACCATGAAGTTGTCGGATGTGGACGAGGCCGCCGAGACCACCATTGCGCAAAACATCTCCATGGTCAACGGCGTGGCTCAAGTACAGGTGTACGGAGCACAGAAGTACGCCATGCGCGCGCAACTCGATCCCAGCGCGCTGGCCTCCCGGCAAATCGGGATCAACGATGTCAGCGCCGCGCTGCAATCAGGGAACACCAACCTTCCCACCGGGACCCTCTACGGACAGAATCACACGTTCACCATTCTTTCCAACGGACAGCGGGCAAACGCTCTGCAGTTCGGCCCAATGGTCATTGCCTATCGCAATGGATCGCCTGTCCGCCTGAATGAACTCGGCCGCGTCATCGACAGCGTTCAGAACGACAAGACCGCTAGCTGGTTCAACGGGGTTCGCGCCATCGTGCTGGCGATTCAAAAGCAGCCCGGCACCAACACGGTTGCGGTGGTCGACAACATCAAGAAGTTATTGCCCCGGCTCGAAGACCACATTCCCGCTGCCGTCCGCATCGACACTCTTTACGACCGCTCCGTCTCCATTCGCGCCTCGGTGAACGACGTCAAGTTCACGCTGTTGCTGACCATTGCGCTGGTCATCATGGTGATCTTCGTCTTCCTACGCAATCTCTCCGCAACCATCATCCCGTCGCTAGCCTTGCCCATGTCGATCATCGGGACCTTCTCGGTGATGTACTTGCTCGGCTACAGTCTCGACAACTTGTCGTTGATGGCCCTCACTCTATCCGTGGGATTCGTGGTCGACGATGCCATCGTCATGCTCGAAAACATCGTCCGCCACATGGAAATGGGCAAGAAGCCGATGGAGGCCGCCATGGATGGCGCCAGCGAGATTGGCTTCACCATCCTCTCCATGACGCTATCGCTGGCAGCAGTGTTCATTCCATTGCTGTTCATGGGCGGAATCGTAGGCCGTTTGCTGCACGAATTTGCCGTTACCATCGGCGCCGCCATCTTGGTTTCCGGCTTCGTATCCCTGACCTTGACCCCGATGCTGTGTAGCCGGTTTCTCCGACATCAAGAACGTTCCGGCCACGGACGCCTTTTCAATTTCAGCGAACGCGTCTTCGGCGCCTGGTTGCATGGCTACGATCGCAGCCTGAAGGCCGTTCTGCGCCACAAGTTCGCCACCCTCATGGTGTCGTTCGTCATCATCGGCCTCACGTTCTATCTGTTCTCAATCTCCAAGACCGGGTTCATCCCCGACGAGGATCAAGGACTGGTATTTGCGTTTACCGAAGCCCAGCAGGGAATTGCCTTTCAGGACATGATGGAGCTGCAGCAAAAGGTCGCCGATGTCGTGCGCTCGGACCCCAACGTCCTGAACCTCATGTCCTCGATGGGGAGCCCAACCAATCAGGGGCGAATGTTTTTCCGTCTGAAAGACAAAAAAGATCGCGTCAACCAGATGAGCGCCATGGAGGTAATTCAGGAGCTTCGTCCCAAGGTATCCCAAATCCCCGGCCTGAATGTGTTCATGCAGATTCCGCCCACCATCCGCATCGGTGGGTCCCTCACCAAATCGCAGTATCAATACACGCTGCAATCGCCCGACACCGCGCAGCTGTATGGCGATGCGCCCAAGCTGGAAGGCGCTCTCCGCGTTCTTCCGCAACTCCAGGACGTTACCAGCGACTTGCAGGTGAAGAATCCGCAACTCACTGTCGAGGTCGACCACGACCGCGCGTATGCGCTGGGACTCACCCCGCTACAGGTTTCCGACGCCCTCTACTCCGCGTACGGCACCCGCCAGATCAGCACCATTTACACGCCCAACAACGAGTACTACGTCATCATCGAATTGTTGCCGGAGTTCCAGAACAATCCTGACAAGCTGTCGCTCTTATACGTCCGCTCCAACGCCGGAAAATTGGTTTCGCTCGATACGGTCGCGAAGCTGGTTCCATCCGTGGGACCGCTGATGGTGAATCACCTGGGTCAGTTACCGGCCGCGACCATCAGCTTCAACCTGAAACCCGGAATCGCTCTGGGAGATGCCACCAAGCTGGTCGAGCGCGAGGCGAACCGGACCCTGCCCGGTGATATTCAAGGCACGTTCCAAGGCACCGCCCAGGCTTTCCAGAATTCATTTACTGGCATGGGCCTCTTATTGCTGGCCGCGATTCTGGTGATCTATATCATTCTCGGAATTCTTTACGAGAGCTTCATTCATCCTTTGACGATTCTGTCCGGTCTCCCGTCGGCCGGCGTCGGGGCGCTGCTGACCCTGACTCTGTTTCATCAGGAACTGAATCTTTATTCATTCGTGGGGATCATCATGTTGATTGGCATCGTCAAGAAGAACGCCATCATGATGATTGACTTCGCCCTGGAAGCGGAGCGCACGGAGGGCAGAAGTCCCGAGGAATCCATTTATCAGGGCGCGTTGGTCCGCTTTCGCCCGATCATGATGACCACCATGGCTGCGTTGATGGGCACGTTGCCGATCGCGATCGGCTTCGGAGCCGGCGCTGATTCGCGTCGAGGATTAGGTCTTGCCGTGGTTGGAGGCCTGCTTTTTTCCCAGGTCGTCACGCTTTACATCACGCCCGTCTACTATGTATATCTCGACAAACTGCAGACAAAGTTCCGCCACCGCCGCGGCGGGCGAAAGCCGGAGATCCGAGGCGAGGAAAGGCTGAACGAGGTAGCGCTGGTCGGCCCGAGACGCTGAAGCCATCGTGCGATAGGAAGCCACTCAGTGCATGCGGTAGCCGGGTTTTGCCGGCGATCACACTCCTCTTTGATAGCGACCAGCGACTGACGACTATCGACTGACTAAGGCGTCGGCACCACCGCCTGCGCCTGGTTCGAGTTCACGCTCTCGTTCCCACTGCTGTCGACTGCCGTCACCACGTAGTAGTAGGTCTGGCCCGCTTGCACCGTACTGTCCGTATACGTTGTGGAAGCATCCGCCGCGCTGTTCAAGACGGCATAAGGGCCACCGGACTGCGTTCCGCGGTACACGTTGTAGCCCACCACGGTCGACGTGCTGGCTGTCCATGCCAAGCTCACGGTGTGTTGCGGAGCCGCGGTCCCGGTTCCGGTCAACGCCGCTGTCACCGGTGGATTGGTGGCGTTGCTCGTAAACGTAAACGTTGCCGAAGCCGCACCGCTAGCCTGCGGTGCAAACGTCCAGGTAAATGGCGCGCTTTGCCCCGCCGCCAGGGTTACAGGCAACGACAATCCGGTTAGCGTGAACTCCGGATCGCTTGAAGTGACCGAAGAAATTGTAACGCTGGCTCCGCTCGCCGTCAGCGATCCCGACTGTTTTTGATTAGCGCCCACGGTCACGCTGCCGAAGTTTGCCGTCGCCGGGCTTACTGACAGTTGACCCGGCGTGGCTCCTGTTCCCGATAAAGTTACGCCCAGGTTGGGCACTGATCCGTCCGCAGTCAGGATCAAGCTGCCGTTAGCCGCACCCCCGCTCGTTGGCGTAAACGTCACGTTGAATGTCAGACTCTGTCCCGGGTTCAGCGTCGTGGGCACGCTCAACCCGCTAGTGCCGAAGCCCGCTCCCGACACAGTGGCGGTGGCAAGATGCAAGACGGTTCCGCCCGAGTTCGTTAGCCGCTCGCTTTGCGATTGGGTGTTGCCCACCTGCACGCTGCCAAACCCGATACTCGTCGGACTTGCGGCCAGCGTAGCCGCGGTAACGCCCGTCCCTGACAATCCCACGTTAAGTGATGGATTCGACGACGTACTGGTGATCGCGACACTTCCAGTCACGGCTCCCGCTGCGTTCGGATTGAAGGTTGCGGTGAACGTCGTACTCAACCCCGCACCCAGCGTGAGGGGAGTCGAGATCCCGCTCAAGCTGAAACCGCTTCCGCTCGCCGAGACCTGTGAAATGGTCACGCTCGAACTCCCGCTGTTCGTAAGCGTGATGATCTGGGCCTGATTGTTTCCCAACTGCACGCTTCCAAATACAACGCTGGCAGGATTGGCGACCAGCGTTCCCACCGCCTGCGCCGTTCCCGTAAGTCCCAGACTGACTGCCGCAATGTTGCTCGTGAAAGTAACACTTCCGGTTGCGCTTCCGGCTGCTGGCGGCGCGAACGCAACCGTAAAGCTGGAACTCTGTCCAGGTGTCAACGTCAAGGGCGTAGCTAGTCCGCTGATCGAGAATCCCGTGCCTGCGGCCGTGGCCTTGGTGATGGTCACAGAGCTTCCGCCAGAATTGGTGATGGTCACCGGCTGATTCTGACTGCTGCCGACTGTCACGCTGCCGAAGGCAACGCTACCCGGATTCAGCGCGAGCGCGCCCGGCGCCACGCCCGTTCCGGTTACGGCCATACTTAAATTGGCATTGTTGGCGGTCGATGTGATCGCAATGCCGCCACTCACGGTCCCTGCCGACGTCGGCGTGAAAGTCAGTTGAAATGACGCGCTCTGACCCGCTCCCAATGACAACGGCAACGTGAGCCCGCTGATGCTCAACCCCGCTCCAGTCACGCTGGCTTGCGAGATGCTCGCACTCGTGCCGCCCGAGTTGGTCAGGGTTACAGTCTGACTTTGAGTGCTTCCAGTTGTCACATTTCCAAACGACACGCTGGCTGGTGCGGCCACCAGTTGGCCCGGAGTGATTCCGTCGCCCGAAACCGACAAGGCTAAGCTCGCCGGGGCGGTATCTTGCGGTCCGGCCGCATGCTTCTTGGACTTCATCGTCAGGGAAGAAACTCCGTTAAGAGTCACACTGCCGTTAACCGCTCCTGCAGACTTGGGCGCAAAAACCACGTTGAACGCGGCACTCTGCCCGGCATCAATCGTCACCGGCAAGGTCAGGCCGCTGATCGAAAAGGCTCCGCTGCTGACCGACGCTTGCGAGACGGTCACGCTCGTCCCCCCGCTGTTGATCAGGGTCACAGCTTTGGCCTGGCTTTGCCCGACTCCCACGTTTCCGAAGGTCAGCGAGCCCGGGCTTGCGGCCAGTTGCCCTGGGGTAACCGCACTTCCCGACACCGCGATGTCGATCTTTCCTCCCCCTGACGTGTTGACGGAGATCTTCCCGGCGGGTTTACCTTTAGCTTTCGGCGAAAATGCAATCGTCAGGGCGGCTGACTGTCCCGGACTCAGCGTGAAGGGCGGAGCGGGCGTCATCAATTGGAATGAAGCGTTCGACGAACTTGCGCTGGATACCGTCACGATGTCCGCCGAACCATTGGTCAGGGTGTCGGTGACTTGGGTCGTGGTGCCCACCACAGCGGTGCCGAAATCCAGAGTCGTACTGGCGGCCGAAAAAGTACCGCTCTGTGCAGTAGTGTTACCGGTGTGGAGGGGTAGGCAACCTGTCATCGCGCTGATGACAAGGAGCAGGATAAAGAAACCTGCAAAACGATCCCAACGCGAGCTGAGATCCATCGGTCGTCCCCTTCCAAGCCGCGACTCGCGTGCGCGCGGCGGGAGAATTGGAATTGACCACCCTGGCTGTCAGTTCGTTCGTCTTTCCATTCGACAGTCGCAGGGGAGGTGCCTCCCTATATTCGTGCGAGCGTAGGGTATGCGACCAGATATCGGAAGTTCAGGGCAGCGTGCGGCAGAGGTTCAGCAGAGCGGTCAATCGGTAATGAATGTTTAAAATCACAACACCCTATTCACGCGGCATTTGTCGATATCACAGCCGCTTGCCGCTCTGGTGTGATTGCATCGACACGGATCGCTCCCGTAGTGCTTACAATTGTTTTACAAGCGGTCGCAGAGCGACATCCTGCTTAACCAGTAAGAAGAGAGCTCAGCAGGGAGGGGATTCTTCGCCACCTACGGTTCATTCGCCAGCGTCTCCAGTACTCGCTGAACACCATCCACCACCCTGGCGGTTTTATCGAAATCAAGTTTGTCGAAAGTGTCACGCGAAGTGTGATAGTAGGGATACCTGAACACCGCTGTATCGGTGATCATGATCGCCGGATAGTTTTCCTTCCAGAAAGACCATTGATCTGACCATCCAACACCGGGCCATTCGCCGGGCGCAGCAACTCCCTCCGATGGAAAGCTTGTTGATTCGCGGAACTCACGAATACACATCCGCACTAAATCTCTTGCCTTAGAGTTCCCCACGAATCCTATGAAATTGCCTCGCTTGGGGTAGAAGAGCCCCAACAGCGGAGGATACTTTTGACTATCCGCTGCGTCGGAGTAAAAGCCAATCGTCTCAAGAGAAACCATGGCTGAGATCCGAACACCCTCGCGTCGAAGTTCATGTGCATATACCCGGCTTCCCATGTTTTCGGTTTGGAAATATGGCGGCTCCTCATTGACGAAAAAAAGAAACCGTACTGTTCTGTGCGGTCTGCTGCCCTTCAAGAGTTGCGCCAACCGCAATGTGGCTGCGATGCCGGTGGCATTGTCGTTCGCACCAACAGTACCCGCTAGGCTGTCATAGTGTGCTCCAACGATGATGGAGCTTGATTCGGGTGCCGTTCCGAGGAGAATCGCTTCGAGATTGTGTACTGGCTGCCCTGCGAAAGAGTAGGAATGGTCGGCAACGGCATAACCTGCGCCTTGGAGCGTTTCTCGAATGTAATCCACCGTCTTTGCTAGTGACCCCAACCGATCTATGCTTCGTTCCCCAATCGTCTCGGAGAGATATTTCACGTCGGAAGACAGTAGATCGCGCAATTGAGACTGTTCCTGAGTCAAAGGAGGGAGAGGTCCTCGATAGGACTTGAGAGGCATTTGCGTCATCCGCAAAAGCCAAAGGAGCCCTCCTAATAGGGACAAGACACCGATACTGCATATTATGCGAAGCTTCCAATTTGGACGGGAGACCAGTTCTACTGATTCAAACATTGGGACAGGCGTTCGCAATCCGTAAGAGTAGCACTGCTTAGTCACAGATCGTCCGGCTGCTGCAGGTTGGTCACTCCGGCGGAAGCGAACCGTCGCACAACCATCGGCGCCGGTCGGATAGCCGTCGCAAGTCGGACGTGCACGCGCACGCCACGCGTAAATCATCCATGAGCGCGGACGCAAGTACACTCACGACCTCACAAAGCACCCGAAATCCCTGGTTCAGGAATGTCCAAGGGCGCGCCGAGCCTTGGAGTAATCCCCCGTGCGACTCGTCCAGTTATTCGCCAATGTCGCTAACGCCCAGCCCGATGCAAACAAACAAAACCACCCGCTCCGGGGAACAGCCCAGAGCCATGCGCACAATGCTGCAAACGTCGGAATGATGGCCGAGGAGGTCACACCCGCAGACCACATCAAGGCTTTGGCACCGGGACTGGCGCTCTCCATCGAAACCTTGTCAGTCTGCACGCCGAAGAAAGGGAGATGCTCGAAGACCCAGCGAACTCCCCAGGGCCAGCCGTCGGGATTGCCAGTTCCACCCACTGTATAGAACAGAAAACGAATGCCTACCAACCGCCCGACTAGCCAGTGCGCAATCGCGTGCGAGCACAAGTAAAGAAGAACCCATGCAAGAATCATGGTGGCGACGGCGAGTGCAGGTAAGTTTGCCGACCGAGACGCCGTCAATGCGAAATACGCAGCCACCATTCCGGCGATCTGCACCGCATTGCCCATGGCAATTGAGAGTCGCGCGAAGATTTTACGTTTGGCGCTGATTGCTGGACCCATGGTCTCCCTTCAGATAGCCCGGCAGATTCTATCGTAGCGATTGCTCCAAGTGCCGGGCCATATAGAAGCAATCCTGTCTACAATAGTTCGTCTACGAAGCATTCTGTGGAGCGAACGATGAGCACTCCTCTAACTTTCGTTTTCTATGTTGCGGTGAAGCCTGAAAAGCTTTGGGAGGGCCTGTTCTCAGCGGAGTCGAACCGCATTATCTTTGCTGGCGCTGACTTTGAAGCCGACCTGAAACCCGGCGGCTCGATAAAGTGGGTCGGGCGTGGACCTGACGGCAGCCCAGCCACTTTGGTGGGAGGCGAGGTCCTTAGGTGTGAGCCTCCCGAATTGCTTGAATACACCTTTCAACTCGGCCAGAGTCCCTTCAAATCTCGAGTGATGGCCGAACTAGAACCCGAGACGGAAGCCACCAAGCTCACGATCCGTCACGATCAGTGGGATCAATCGGATCCCGCGCACGCTTTTTGCGCCGACGGTTGGCCGCGCATTCTCTCACGCCTGAAAACCCTGCTGGAAACTGGCAAGACATTCCGCCCGCACTGATCGTGCGTTCCGATCTCGAATAGGCCGCCAAGCCTCTCGCAACGGGCCAACGCGGGTTAACAATTAAAGGTAGTCGATTACCACTGCAAACCTCTGAGTCTTTTATTGTTGTGGGATTTTCCGGTTCGGCGAAACTTATTTTTTTCTCCAGTGTTCAGCAGACGTAGGACGTACCGACGCGGAACCTTGCCAGGAGGAGGTGCGTCGCCACGGGCACGAGCGCCACTGAACCGCCGCTTTTCGAAGTGATCGACGAAGGCAAGGCCGAAGACTCGGTTGCTCTATGCGTATATGGCACTGGGTAATTACCGTTTCATTGCTGCTCACGTTAAGCGCGAGCGCCCGGCAGTCGGTGAACTCGTCTTCATCCTCAGTGACGGAGCAGACGCCAGAATCGACCGCGCCTAGCCCGGCTTTCTCGCGCCGGCAACCCCAGGGCCCATCACCGAACGCTTCGCCGCAGTGGGTAGTACCAGCCGCCAACACCGCGCCCGTCGCGGTATCGTCCACCACGGTGGACGAAGTGGTGGATCGCGCGATCGGGCGAGAGCACGCCCTGATGGACATGCTGAAGGCCCGCACTCCGCTGGTTGAGACGTACCTGCAAAATCTGAAGTTCGACCCGAAAGTTGGACCGGCACCGGTGCAAGACCATTACTTCCTCGGCCGCCTGGATCTGGGCGAGCGCGTAGATCGCCGCGACTATCTTTCCA
>Ga0209811_10000253_pt1 | contig 24767 bp, 20 predicted proteins | sample Coa_R1_6_FD_187161 | JGI IMG/M metagenome (GOLD analysis project Ga0209811, IMG submission 187161) | Surface soil microbial communities from Centralia Pennsylvania, which are recovering from an underground coalmine fire. - Coalmine... | ecosystem: Environmental > Terrestrial > Soil >... | reverse complement strand
CAGATCGCCAGGTCGGAAGTCGCGGACAGGTCGATCACGACCGTCGCTCCCGCCATCGGATTGTTCGCGAGGTCGCGGATCACGACCACGAACGCCCCGCCCGCTGATGCGATGCCGCCGTTCGAGCCGACGAGCGAAATGCACTGCGGCGCGGTGCTGTTGGCGGGGGTGATGCAACTGCCACAGACCTGCGCCGAACTGGGGGGCGCGATGATCGGCGTGGCGAGTGCCGCGAGCAGCCAGAGCGCGTGGTGAGAACGCATCGGGCACCTCCTCTTGGGACCGGCGGAATTCTCCATCCGCGCCGGGCGCGATGCCAGAGGAATCTGGCCCTGGGGCCCCTACCCCGCGACCGCCGCCCGCAGCCCGGCCAGGGCCGCGCGCGGATCCGCTGCTCGGAACACGCTGTTTCCGGCCACGAACACGTCGGCGCCCGCCGCGCGCGCCGTGGGGGCCGTATCGGCGCCGATGCCGCCGTCCACCTCGATCAGGAACGACAGGCTCTTCTTCGTCCGCAGATCGCGCGCGGCGGAGACCTTGTCCATCGTCTCCGGCATGAACGCCTGGCCGCCGAAACCCGGCTCTACGGTCATGACCAGCAGCAGGTCCAGGTCCGGCAGGTAGGGCGCGACCGCGGCATACGGAGTCGCCGGCCGCACCGCCAGTCCCGCCTTGGCCCCGGTGGCGCGGATCTGGCGCAGCACTTCGCGCGTCTCGCGACAGGCCTCGAGGTGCACGGTGATGCGGTCGGCGCCCGCTTCGCGGAACGCGTCCACCATCAGCCACGGCCGCTCCATCATCAGGTGCACGTCGAGCGTCGCGGTCGTGAGCTTGCGCACGGCGCCGACCACGATCGGCCCGAACGTGAGGTTCGGCACGAAGTGGTTGTCCATGACATCGCAGTGCACCCAGTCGCGAGCCGGGTCCACGATCGCCAGCTCGTCTTGGAGCTTCGAGAAGTCGGCGGACAGGATGCTGGGTGCGACGATCGGCGACGTGGCGGTCATGGGCTCCCCTGGTCCAGCGAGACGGATGTGGCGGACGCGAGTCAGATTAGCGGATGAGGCGCCCCGAGGCTTGCAGCGTGATGTTGCGGCCGCGGGTGAGGCGGGCGCCGGGGGGCGGGTCCTGGTTCGCGATCGGCCCCCTGCTGGCACCGGCCGGCGGCGACAGCACGATGAACCCCTGCGCCTCGAGCTGCTCGCGCGCGCGCCCGATCTCGCGACCCTTCAAGTCGGGCATCACGAACACCTCCTCGGTGGCGCCGGTCGAGAGCAGCAGCGCCACCTCGCCGCCGCGCGGGAGCACGCTCTCGGCCGGCGGGTCCGTGGAGGCGACGAGCCCTTCCGCCACCGCTTCGCTGGGGGCGCGGGTCACGCCGGCCACGCGCAGGCCGGCGTGCTCGAGCAGCAGCTCTGCGCCGCGCCTCGTCTCGCCGAGCAGCTCGGGCACCGAGCTGAACTCCTCGCCCAGGCTCACGGTCACGCTGACCCGGCGGCGCCCGCGCACCGGCGTGCCCGCGGCGGGGTCCTGGACGACGATGCGGCCGCGCTCCACGGAGGCATCGAAGCGCTCGCCGGCGCGCGAGAGCACGAGCCCGGTGGGCTCGAGCGCGGACTGCGCCTGCCCGACGGTGAGGTTCTCGATGTCGGGCACGATCACCTCGCCGGCGCGGTGGACGATGCGCGGCATGAGCACGCTATTGAAGAGCACGATCCCGACCGCGAATGCGAGCAGCGCCACCGCCGTGGTGCCGAGCGTCTGGCGCACCCGGTGTTGTCCCGCGGTCGCTGCGCTCACGGTTTCCGGATCCTCGCCGCGAACGCGCCGTCGCAGCCGTGCTGGTGCGGCAGCGTGCGCATGAAGCCCTCCGGGGTCACCACCGCGTCGGGCACCGCGCCCGCGACGCTCTCGATCCTCCACCCCGGGTGCTCGGAGAGGAAGCGCGCCACCACGTGCTCGGTCTCCTCGGGCTCGAACGAGCACACGCTGTAGACCAGGAGCCCGCCGGGCACGAGACGCTGGGCCGCGGAGCGCAGCAGGTCGAGCTGCACGGGCGGCATCTCCGCGAGCACCTCCGGGCCTTTTCTCCAGCGCGCATCCGCCCGGCGCGCGAGCACACCCATGCCGCTGCACGGGGCGTCCACGAGCACGCGGTCGAACGGCATCGGGAACTCGTACGTGCGGCCGTCGCCGTGCACCACGTGCACCGAGTGCGTACCCAGCCGCTCGAGCGTGGTCTTCAGCGTCTCGACGCGGTGCGCGTCGCGCTCCATCGCCCACACCTCGCCGTCGTCGCGCATCAGCTCGGCCAGGTGCGTGCTCTTGCCGCCGGGAGCGGCGCAGAGGTCGAGCACGCGCTCGTGGGGTTGCGGCGCCACGACGCGGCCCACCAGCGCCTCGCTCTCGTCCTGCGCGGTGCAGAGCCCGGAACGGAAGCTGTGGAGCGCGCCCGGCGAGTGATGGCCCTCGACCCAGATCAGGTCCGGGGACAGCTCTCCCGGCCTCGCCTCCACGCCCTCGCGCGCGAGCATTTCCATGAGCTGGGCTCTGGTGTTCTTGAGCGTGTTCGCGCGTAGCCCCGTGGGCACGGTGCGGTTGTCGGCGGTGAGCAGAGCGCGCGTCTCTGCGGGGCCGAAGCGCGCGAGCCAGCGCTCCACGATCCACAGCGGGTGCGAGCCCCACGCCGCGAGCGACGTCGCGTCGTCGCCTTCGGGCCAGCGGATCGTGGCGCGGTCCTCGGCGAGCCGGCGCAGCACGCTGTTCACCAGGCCTGCGGCGCCGGGGTGCGCGTACTTGTGCGCGAGCTTCACCGACTCGTCCACCGCCGCGTGCGCGGGGATGCGATCCAGGAACAGGATCTGGTAAGCGCCGAGCCGGAGCACGTTGCGGATCCACGGCTGCGTGTTGGCGAGCCCCACGTGCACGCGTGCGTCGAGCGCGGCGTCGATGCGCCCGCGCCAGCGCAGCGAGCCCTTCACCAGCTCGTGGAGCAGCGCGCGGTCGCGCGGGTCGGCGCCGGGACGCGCGTGCGCGCCATCCAGCAGCCGGTCGCTGAACGCGCTTCGCGTGTCGACCGCGTGGAGGATGCGGAGCGCCGCCTCGCGCGGGTCGGCCGGAAGCGAGGGGCCGTCGACCGCGGGTCCCACCGCGGGGCGATGGGGGCCGCGCGTCGCCTGCTCGCGCACCTCGGGGCCGCCGTTGGCGTGCCGCGGCCGGTCGTGCGCCTGCGGCCCTGCCCAGCTCTCCTTCCGCGGCGACGCCTTGCCGTCGCGGCGCCAGCGCACGTTAGGGCCCTGCGGATAGACCGGCCGCGAACGGTTCACCGCGCCGGTCTGGTCCCCACCCTCGTCGTGGACCGGGGGACGCTCGCTCCGCGGACGCTCGAAGCGCGGGCGCTCGGAGCGAGGATGCTCGGAGCCCTCGACGCGCGGCCGCTCGCGATACGGTCGCTCGGGGCGACCGCGCTCGAAGCGTGGCCGCTCGGACCGCGGACGCTCGGAGCGAGGATGCCCGGAGCCCTCGACGCGCGGCCGCTCGCGATGCGGTCGCTCGGAGCGCGGCCGGCCGGAGCCCGGGCGCTCGACGCGCTCACGCTCGTCCCGTGGACGCTCTCCCGGTGGCCGCTCGGCACGCGGGCGCTCGAACCTCGGGCGCTCGAATCGCTGCCGCTCCGAACCCTCCCGCGCGGGGCGGCGCTCGAACCGTGCGCGCTCCGCGCGCGCCGGCGGCGCGCCACGTCGATCGCCCCGCGGCGCCGGCCGCTCGCCCCGCGGCCGGACGCTCCCGCGGTCCTCGCGCGACCGCGACCGGAAGCCTTCGCGTGCGCCGTTCGCTCGCGGCCGCGGCGCATAGCCCTCGCGCGGAGCACCCGCGCGCCCGCGCGGCGCATAGCCCTCGCGCGCAGCACCCGCGCGCCCGCGCGGCGCATAGCCCTCGCGCGCAGCACCCGCGCGCCCGCGCGGCGTGTAGCCCTCGCGCGACGCGCCCGCGCGCCCCCGCGGCGTGTAGCCCTCCCGCGACGCGCCCGCGCGCCCCCGCGGCGTGTAGCCCTCGCGCGCAGCGCCCGCGCGCCCGCGCGGCGTGTAGCCCTCCCGCGACGCGCCCGCGCGCCCCCGCGGCGCGTAGCCCTCGCGCGGAGCGCCCGCGCGCCCGCGTGGTGCGTAGCCCTCGCGACGCGACCGCGTCTCACCGTCACGACGCGGTCGAGCATCGGTACCACGCTGGGGACGCGCATCGTTGTCGCGACGCGACCGTGTCCCGCCCTCGCGCCTCGGACGCGCGCTTGCCGTGCCCCGCCGTGCGCCTGATGAAGATCGTCTGCTCTCGTTCACGTCGTCTGCTCCTTCAGGGTCTCGAAGCGTTCTCCCGGCTGCGGCCGCGCACCCCGCGCCCACTCGGCGGCGTCGAGTTCCGCGCGCCCTTCCGGCTTGAGTCTCAACACGCGCAGCGCGCCTTCAGCGCAGGCCACGCGGATGCCATCGTCTTCGCTCCCGAGCAGCGAGCCCGGCGCGCCGCCCATGGTCGCGACCTCGGGCCGCGTGCGCGTGAGGATCACGCGCTTGCCGCGGAACGTCGTCGCCGCTCCCGGCCACGGCGTCACGGCGCGCGCGTGCGACCACACGACGCGCGCGGGCAGCGACCAGTCCACGATGCCGTGCTCCTTGCGGAGCTTGCCCGCGTAGCTGCCCGCGGCGCGGTCCTGGGGCGCGCGCGGCGCCCGGCCCGCGGCGGCCTGCGCCACGCTCTCGGCGAGGAGCGGGGCGCCGAGGTCCGCGAGCCGGGCGGCCAGCGAGGCCGCGTCGTCGTCGTCGCGGATCGCCTCGCGCCGGCAACCGATCACGTCACCGGTGTCGATGCCCTCGTCCATGAACAGCGTGCAGACGCCGGTCTCGGCGCGCCCGTCCCACAGCGCACGCTGCACGGGAGAGGCGCCGCGATACTCGGGCAACAGCGAGCCGTGCAGGTTGACGCAGCCGGCGCGCGGCAGCGCCAGCACTTCCGGCGTGAGGATGGCCCCGAACGCCACCACCGCGAACACGCTCGCATCCGCCTCGCGCAGCTCGGCGATGACCGAGCGATCCTTCATGCTCTGCGGGCGGCTGACGGGCAGCCCGAGCTCGTTCGCCGCGCGCGCCACGGCGGACTCGTGCACTTCGAGCCCCCGGCCGCTCGGCCGGTCGGGCTGCGTCACGACGCGCACCACGTCGCAGGACGCCGCCACGGCGCGCAACGCCGGCACCGCGAACTCCGGGCTGCCCATGAACACCACGCGCGCCTTCACCTGCTTCACCTGCTCCCCCCTCAAGACTTGCTCCCCCCTCAAATGTCCCCCTCGCGCGAACCCGGGTGGTAGCCGGCGGGCAGCTCGCCGCGCGCCAGCGCGTCCAGGTCGCGCTTCAGGAACTGGCGCTTGAGGAGCGAGAGCCGGTCGGTGAAGAGCACGCCGTCCAGGTGGTCGGTCTCGTGCTGGATCGCGCGCGCCAGGTAGCCCGTCACCACGCGCTCCAGAGGCCGGCCGTGCTCGTCGAGCCCGCGCAGGCGGACGCTCGCGGCGCGTTGCACGTGCTCGAGGATGCCCGGCATCGACAGGCAGCCTTCCTCGGCCGTGTCCTTGCCCTTCTTCTGGTCCAGCACCGGATTCACCACCGCGAAGCGATCGTGCGCGCCGTCTTCCTTCGGCACGTCGATCACGAACACGCGCTGGCCGACGCCGACCTGGTTCGCGGCCAGACCCACGCCGCTGTACGCCGCCATGGTCTCGTAGAGGTCGGCGACCAGCGCGCGCAGCGTGTCGTCGAAGTCGCGCACTTCGCGCGTCTTCAGGCGCAGCACGGGATCGCCGTAGATCCGGACCGGACGCACGCTCACCCCTTGGGCTCCGGCGTCAGCACCTGCGCGATCGCACTCTTCGCGAACTCCACCTTGGTCTCGTCGGAGATGCGCAGCACCGCGCGATCGGCCTCGATGCTCACCACGGTCGCGAACATGCCGCTCGTGGTCAGCACCTTGTCGCCCTTCTTCAACCCGTCGATCCGCTGCTGCAGCTTCTTCCGCTCCGCGTTCTGCGGGCGGATGACCACGAAGTAGAGGATCGCGAACATGAGCGCCATCATCACCGGGAAGCTCATGCCGCCGCCGAAGAACCGCGCCATCGGCGAGCTGTCCACCGCGGGCGCCGCAGCCTGTGCCAGGAACGCCATCACGAACATGCCGCTTCCTTTCATTGAGGGGACGCCGGCGTCACGACGCCGCCGCCGCGAGCGTCTCCCGGCTCGCGAACTTGTCGAGGAAACCCGAACGGAACGCCGCGAAGCGTCCCTCCAGCACCGCCGCCCGCGCGCGGCGGACGAGCGAGATCATGTGGTGCACCGCGTGCACCGAGGCGAGCCGCATGCCCAGCAGCTCGCCGGAGATGAACAGGTGGCGGAGGTAGGCACGCGTGTATTTCCGGCACGTGGCGCAGTCGCACTCGGGATCGAGCGGGCGCTCGTCGTGCGCGTAGGCAGCGTTCCGCACCACGAGCCGACCGGTACCGATGAACACCGTGCCGCGGCGCGCGTTCCGGGTCGGCAGCACGCAGTCCATCATATCCACGCCGCGGGCGATCGCCTCGACCACGTCCACGGGATGGCCGACGCCCATGAGGTAGCGCGGCTTGTCGCGCGGGAACTCGGCGCAGTCGCGCTCGATCATCTCCAGGCCGAGCGTGCGGCCCTCGCCCACCCACAGCCCGCCGAGCGCGAAGCCGTCGAACGGCATCTCCGCGAGCCCGGCGAAGCAGCGCGCGCGCTCGGCGGCCGTCGTGCCGCCCTGGTTGATGCCGAAGAGCGCCATGCCGCCGCGGCCCTGATCACGCAGCCGCGTGCGCTCCTCGAGGCCGCGGCGGGCCCAGCGCACCGTGCGATCCACCGCCTCGCGCACCTCGTCGGGCGGGGCCGGCAGGCGCACCAGGTGATCGAACGACATGGCGATGTCGGTGCCGAGGTCGTCCTGCACGCGGATCGCCTCCTCGGGCGAGAGCATGTGCCGCGAGCCGTCCAGGTGCGAGCGGAACTCCACGCCCTCCTCGCGCACGCGGTTCAGCTCGTTCAGGCTCATCACCTGGAAGCCGCCGCTGTCGGTGAGGATCGTCCCCGGCCAGCCCATGAAGCGGTGCAGGCCGCCGAGCCTGCGCACCGTTCCGGCGCCCGGGCGGAGCATGAGGTGGTAGGTGTTGCAGAGCAGGATGTCGCAGCCGGCGGCCGCGAGCTCTTCCGGGCTCAGGGACTTCACCGTGCCCTGCGTGCCGACGGGCATGAACGCCGGCGTCAGCACCTCGCCGTGGGGCGTGCCGAAGCGCCCGGCGCGCGCGCCGGTGGCAGCGTCCTCCGCTTGCAGCTGGAACGAGAAGGTCATCGTGGGGTGCGCCCTGGAGGCGCTTGGGGGGACCCGTCGTCCCCGGGACCGGCAGGGCCCGCGCAAGGCGCGGGCTCAGGTGACCGCCGGGTACTGCGAACGTTCGCTCGCGCAGGTTACGGGCGCGCGACGAGGGGGGTCAAGCGCAAGCGGCAGCGCCCCCGGCCCGAAAACGGCGCGGCCACTCACGCATGAGCGGAGTGGCCGCTGGCCTGGCACATCCCCCGAGGCTCTCTCGTTCCCCGGGTGGCCGGCGCGCGTTCAGAACGCGCTTCCGGCCCTGATGCCGGAAGTGACCCTGCATCACTTCCGACGGGTCCCTCTCCCCACGATAGGGACACCCGATAACCATGGAAGAATCGGGCCAGCGCCGGGTTGCGCTCCATTGTGCGGCCATCCTGCCCGGAACCGCGCTGGATCCGGGCGACCTCGCCCGAAACGGGGGGCGGAGCAGCGTTTCCGAGTGCTTCTGCAATGCGCCGGCCGTCGCATCAGCCCGCGCGCGCAGACGTGCGGTGCGCAGGATGCGCGGCGTGCGATTGCGAGCCGCACCGCCGGCAGGCAACACCCAGGCGCAAATGACTGCGGCCGCTCCGCGTGACTCATCGGAGCGGCCGCGTGTGGCGCCCGTTTGGCGGGCGTCAGTGAAGCAGGAACAACCGCTGGCTCGTGCGCTCGCCGCCGATGGTGCCGGCGACGAAGTAGGCGCCGGCGCGGACCGCGCGGCCGTCGTCGTCGCGGCCGTCCCACGTGAACTCCTGCGCGCCGGCTGCGAACATGCCGCTCACGAGGTGGCGCACGCGACGTCCGCTCACGTCCACGATGGCGAGCTCGACCTGGCTCGCGCGATCGAGCGTCCAGCGCATCCGGGTCGGGCCCGAGAACGGGCCGCTGCTCCCGGTCGAGCCACCGGCGGTGAAGCCGGCGCTGGGCGTGTCCGGCTCGCCGCTCAGGTCATCGTCATCGTCGTCGGCCATGCTGCCCGACTGGCCGAAGCAGGCGCCGGAGCGCGCGCCGGCGTTGATCTTGCGCGCCTCCTTGCGGATGCGCTCGAGCGCGTCTTTGCTCCTGCGTTCGTGGCCATTGCTCGCGCTCAGGCTCAGCAGCGCCTGCTCGGTGGCGGCCGCCCACTGGCCCACGGTCATGCCGGGGGCGTAGCCGCGCATGCCGTCGAGACCGTGGTTGGGATCGATACCGATCGTCTGCCCGTTGCCATCGACGATCCCGAGCGCCGCGGCGGTGAGGTTGGCGAGCACGGCCGCGTACTGGCGCCGGGTCGCGGACATCTCCCCGCCGTGATGCCTGCGTTCGAGCAGGTCGCAGAGACCGCTCGCAGAGCCGTTGTAGTCCCAGAGCGCCGAGCGCTGGTCCACACCCGCGGCGACGCGCGCGAACGCGTCGGACGAGAGGGGTGCGCCGTGGTCCGAGCAGCCCCAGGTCCACCAGCGCGCGTTGCGCGGGCAGACGTCGGTCGTGTGCGGCGCCGAGCAGTCGACCACGCGCAGCGTCAGCGTGCACGCGTCGCCGGTGGCGCCGTTCGACATGTCGGTGAGTCGGAGCGAGTAGGTGCCCGCGGCGCTCACGTCGACGCACTGGCTGGTGGCGCCGAAGCCGCTGGGACCGGACCAGGCATACTGGTAGTTGCCCACGGGCGCGCACCAGTGCGCACTGCTTCCGGCGCACACGCTGTCGACGCCGTCGATGGAGCACGAGGGCCCGGTCGGGGGATCGCCGACCAACTGGCTGCAGGGGTCGCCCCAGGTGCCGCTGGCGGCATCGAACACCCGCAGCGTGTAAGTGCCGTTGACCGTCACGGTCACGCACATGTCGGTCCCGGAGAAACCACCGGGCCCGGTCCATTGCCAGGCGTCACCGTTGCCGGCGCAGAGCATGGTCGCGCCGCCGACGTCGAGCATCGTGATGCTGCACTGGGCGAACGCGTCCTGCGCCCGGGTGGCGATCAGCGCGCACACGGCGATCGCGATCAGAACCCGTCTCATACCGGACCTCCACCGCTCGAGACTCGGGCCGGGCCGCGATGAGGCGCGTCGGGGCCACCCTGCGTGCCGCGGCGGTCGGCCGCCGCGCCGGGCCCCACGCCGACGAAGCGTGAAGCCCACCCGAGCTCTTGGAAGTTCCACGCCACGGCGGTGGCTGGGCGACCGCGCCCAGGCGAGCGATGCGAGCTGAACGACGGCACGGGGCGGCTGAGGCGGAGCGCCCAGACTCGGCGCGGGCCGGGGGCTCGCACGCGATCGCGCAATGCCGGCTGACGAGGATCGAGCGAGACCCCGGCAGCGTTCCGCATCGCGCCGCGACGCATCCCGCACGCGAAGCGCCAGCAAAAGACCGCGGCGGCCACCTTGCGATGGCCGCCGCGCGGGCGGGGATCGACTGCCTCCCCGGGAGGATCCCGTGGGCTTCAGTCCTTGTTCTTCCCCTCGTGAGGCGCCCACATCTCGCCCGGCCCGCTGCGGAGCTTCTTCAGCTGCTCGGGCGTGAGCACCGCGCGCGCCTGCATGAACGTGTCGAAGTGGGCCTTCATGCCGTCGGCCTGGAGCCGCGAGATCTTGTCGATCTGCGCGTTCACGGACGAGGCGCTCGGCGACTCCCCACGCATCAGCTTGCGCAGGTCCATGCGCGCGAGCTGCATGTCGGCGCGGCGCTGAACGCTCTTCCGCGCCGCCGCCTCGTGGAGGTCGCGCAACTTCTCACGCTGGGCATCGGTGAGGTCGAGTGCGGCGAAGCGCGCCGCGGCGTTCCGACGCATCATGCCACGATGGCCGGGACCCCCCCTGTGCGCATGCGGGCCATGCCCCTCGCCGGGACCGCCGTCGTCGTCGAACGCCCTCGGCCCGGGCGCACCCGGCGCGTCGGGCGCATCGCCGATCTCGCCCAAGGCGACCGGTGCCGGGTCGGGCGTGTCGAACGCCGACTCGAGCGCATCGCCCGCTCCGAACAGGTCGGCCAACCACATCCCGTCGTCATCGTCCGCCGGGGCCACGGGGGCCATGGCCGGCGGGGCCGCTCCGGGATCCGTCTTCGGCGGCTGCGCCGAGGCGGCGAGCGGCGACAGCAGCAGGGCTGCCGCCCAGATCCACTTCACGTGCCGGTTCATCTGGACTCTTCTCCTTCCATTCCGGGCTCGGCCCGGTGCGGACGTCGGGGATCGCGTCCACGGGGTTCTCCTGGGGGTCCTTCCTTCACCATCTGCCGCCAGCGATCGCGCTGCGCGGGGGTGAGGTGACGTTCGATGCGCGCGTGCAGGCTGTCGCGGACCTCGGCGAAGTCCGCACGCGTGGATTCCACTTCGGTGCGGATCGCCTCCGCCTGATCGGGCGTCAGGTCCAGCATGCGCTGGAGGTGCGGAACGATGAATCGCGGCGAGGGCTCGCCCGGCGGGCCACGCCGCTCCATCCCGCCGCGGAATCCGCGACCACCCATGCGCGGGGCACCCAGCGCAGCTGGGTCCTCCGCCATGACGTGGTGCGAGAACAGCACGCCGCCCGCGAACCCGAGCGCGCTGCCGAGGCAGAGCGCCGAGATCACGGCGACGATCACGGTCGTGCGCGTCATCGCGACACGGCCCCGCTGTCGGCGCCCGAGAGGCTCGCCGGCTCGTCCGCCTGCGTCCCCAGCCCGAAGCTGCCGTCCTCGTCGAGCAACGCGCTCACGAGCGTGGCGCCGTCCGGCCGCGCGCTCACCGTGGAGGTGACCCACGCGTCGCCCGCCCACGCGCACACCACGAGCAGCGCCACCGAGGTCGCCAGGGCAGCCGGGCGCCCGAGCCAGCGCACCCACGCGGGCTCGCGTTCACGCGCCGCAAGCCGCTCGCGCACGCGCGCCAGCGTTCCGGGCGCCGGTTCGGCCTTGAGATCGGCGGCGAGCCTCAACCAGCGCGGCTCGTCGTTCGAAGGCTCGTGGTGCTCGTTCATCGTCCGCTTCCTCACCGATCCCAGTCCTCGAGCTCCCGGCGGAGCGTCGTGAGCGCCCGCGCGAGCCTCGACTTCACCGTCCCGAGCGGCACTCCCAGCGTTGCACACATCTCTTCGTGCGAGAGTCCCAGCCGGTGCCGCATCACCGTGACCTCGCGTTGCTCCTCCGGCAGTCGCGCGATCGCGGCGTCCAGCCGCTCCGCCATCGCCTGCCGGTCCATGCGTTCGTCCCACTCGCCCACCGGCTCGAACCGCAGCCCTGGATCCTCGATCGGCGTCGGTCCGTCCAGCGAGCCCGCCGTGAAGCGCCGCCGGCGAAGGCGGTCGCGGCACAGGTTCGCGGTGATCCGCAGGACCCAGGTGCGCACGCCGCGCTCGCCCCGGAAACCCGGTCCGGCCTCGTGCGCGCGCATCAAGGACTCCTCGACCACGTCCTGTGCCTCGGTCGCGTCGCGCAGCATGCTCCGCGCCAGGGTGGCCATGGCACCGCCGAAGCGCTCGAGGAGCTGCTCCAGCGCGGCCATGTCCTTCCTGCGCAGGGCGTCGATGAGCTGGCGCTCGCCGGCGTCGGCCAGGGGTCGCTCCTTTCCAACGTTAATGACGAACGGGGGGTACGAAGGTTCCCGCGGTCATTATGCCCGCCCGTGGCCCTCGGCCGGTCCTTGACCCGGCGGCGCCGCTCCGTTGAGATGGTGGTCACGCACCGGGCGTCGCACGACACGAGGGCTCGCACCCTTTGAACCCGTTCCTTGCCGTGCTGCTCGCCGCCGCCGCGCTTGATTCCAGCGCCACCGCGCCCGCCGACACGGCACCTGTCTCGGTGCGCGACACTTCCCACGTGGTGCGCCGCTTCCCCGCGGTCGAGGTGTCCGCGAGCCGCGTCCACGACCTGCGCTCGAACGCGACCGTGCACACGGTCTCGGCCGACGCGCTGCGCGACCTGCCGGTCACGAGCCTCACCCAGGCGCTGGCGCTCCAACCCGGCGTGGTCGCCGTGGGCGAAGACCTGCACGTGCGCGGCGGACGCGCGGGCGAGACACAGGTGACGCTCGCCGGGCTCACGCTCAACGAGCCGCTGCGAGACCGCGCTCCCGAGTTCCCGCTGCTCGCCGTGCAGCGCGCCGACCTGCTCGCGGGCGGGCTCGACGCCGAGTACACCGGCGCGCTCGCGGGCGTGCTCGACGTGCACACGATCAACCCGGGCGAGCATCCGAGCGGCGCGCTGCGCTGGCTGTCCACGGGGCGGATGGGCACCGCGTACGACTGGTTGGGCGGCCGTGCGTCCACGCCGCTCGAGATCGCCGGGCTGGGGATCGCCGGCGCCGCCGAGATGCGGCTCGACGACCAGTTCCTGCCGCAACGCCCGTCGCGCGGCCGTGAGGAGCTGTTCGGGGGCCACACCGTGGGCTGGAGGAACGACAACCACGTGCTGGGCTGGGCCAAGCTCGCCCCCGTCGCATCGCCGCAGTCGTTCTCGATCGAGGCCATGGGCTCGCGCGTCGTCACCATGCCGTACGACCCGATGATCACCTGGAACGACAGCCTCATCTACTACTTCTACAACGTCCCGTGCGAGCTGTGCCCGGGCTACATCGACAGTTTCACCACGTTCTACCGCGCCCCGGACCACCAGCCCATGACCGACGCGCGCCGGCTGACGATGCTCGGGCAGGTGAGCCGGTTCGGGCCCGGCGCGCAGTGGCGGCTCGCCGTGTCCTGGCAGCACGCGACCGAGCTCACGTCGCCAGGGCTCGTGAAGGAACCGCAGGACGTGAACCCCGCGGACAAGGTGCGCTTCGGCGACACGATGGATCCCGTGCGTGACGCGTTCCGCGCCTATGCCGGCGTGTGGCCCTACTACAAGCGCACGCGCAGCGATCGAGTGCAGGCGGCGCTCTCCGGCTCGTACGTTGTGTCGCCGAAGAGCCGCTGGGGGTTCGGCGCCGGCGTGCTCTGGGACGACGTCGACTACTTCGAACTGGACAGCGCGCTGCCATCGAACGTGCTCATCGACACCGTGCGTGCGTTCCACACCATCGCGCCCGGCGGCTGGGCCTACCTGCAGAATCGCTACGAGCGCGAAGGGCTCGTGGTCAACAGCGGCCTGCGGCTCCAGGTGTTCAGTGCCGGCGGCGACGCGAGCCTTCCGCTCGGCGTCCCACCCGGCGGCACGGCGCCGGCGTTCGCGGGCTCGCCGGGGGCGATAGCGACGGTGTCGCCGCGGCTCGGTCTCGCGTTCCCGATCTCCGTGCGTGACGCGATGTCGTTCAGCTACGCGCGCATCCACCAGCCGCCCGGGCGCGAGTACCTCTCGGACAACCGCATCATCATCTACGCGCGCCACCCGCTCGGGAACCCGGCGCTCGAGCCGAGCGAGCTGGTCACGTACCAGGCCACGGTGAAGCACTTGTTCAACGAACGCTGGGCGGCACAGGCGTCGGCGTTCCACCGCGACCTCTATGGGCAGATCGGCATCGTCAACGATCCCTTCTTCGCGAACACGTTCCGCGCCGAATACTCGAACGCGGAGTACGGCCACGCCACGGGCATCGAGCTGGCGCTGCTCGCGGGCCCACGCCGCGCCGGCGCCGCGGCGCCCCGTCATGGCGGCCCGCTCACCGCGTTCTTGAACGGCGAGTTCTCGCTCCGCTACACGTACATGGCCGCGTACGGCACGATCTCCGGGCCCGACGGCTGGTACTACGGCCCGCCGTTCGGCCCGCGGCCGCTGCCGATCGGCGAGCACCCGCTCGACTGGGACCGCGGACACATGCTCGGCTTCGATGCGGTGTGGCGCGCGCCGCACCTGTTCACGTTCGCGTGGGTGACGCAGGTCGCCTCGGGGCCGCGCTGGACGCCGACCACGTCCTACACCGGCCAGACGAGCGGTCCGCTCGTCACGCCCGACCTCTCCGCGGTCAACTCGCGGCAGCTGCCGTGGACGGAGCGCACCGACATCGCGCTGCGGCTCGAGCCGGCGATCCTCCACCGCGCGCGGTTCCTGATCGACGTGCGGAACCTGTTCGACGGGCGCGGCGACGACATGGTGAGCGTCGCCGGGTTCCCGAACCCACTCATCAACTCGCAGCGCGACGACTACGCCGGCTACCGCACCGAGACCGGCAACGGCGGCGGTGGGTTCTGGGACTCGCGGTTGAACGGCGGCGCGGGCGGCTGGGTGCCGGTGAACGACCCCCGGCTCGCGCGCAACCCGCGCTCGGTGAGGCTCGGGATCGAGGTGGGGATGTAGTTGCTTCGCACGGACGGCGTCCCTAGATTCGCCGTCTTCCGCACCCCACTGCACGCCCACCGGAGACCCTCGTGCCCGTTCGCGGCATCGGCATCGACGTCTGCAAGGTCGAGCGCATCGCCGAATCGCTCCAGCGGTTCGGCGCTCGCATGGAGCGGCGGCTGTTCACGACCGACGAACTGGCCTACTGCCGCGGCTTCAAGGACCCGCTGCCGCACCTGGCGGCGCGTTTCGCCGCCAAGGAGGCGGCGAGCAAAGCGCTCGGCACCGGCATCGCCGGCGGCATCGGCTGGACGCAGATCGAGGTCATCCAGCCCGGCGGGCGCGTGCCGCTCCTGAAACTCTCGGGTGCCGCGCTCGAACGCTTCCATGCCCTGGGCGCCACGCGCTCGTTCCTGACGCTGTCGCACGACGGCGGCCTGGGCGTGGCGTGCGTGGTGCTGGAGTAGCGATGCCGCGCCTGCAACGCGTGCTGATCGCGAACCGCGGCGAGATCGCCGTCCGTATCATCCGCACGCTGCGCGAGACCGGGCGCACGGGCATCGCCATCTTCAGCGAGCCCGACCGCACCGCACTGCACGTGCTGATGGCGGACGAGGCCTACCCCGTGGGCCGGGGGCCCTCGAGCGAGAGCTACCTCAACATGGAGCGCGTGCTCGAGGTGGCGAAGCGCGTGCGCGCCGACGCGATCCACCCCGGCTACGGCTTCTTCGCGGAGAACGAGGCGTTCGCGAGGCACTGCGCCAGGGCCGGCATCGTGTTCATCGGACCCACGCCGGAGACGATCGCGGCGCTCGGCGACAAGCTCGCGGCGCGGAAGGCGGCGCTGGCTGCCGGCGTGCCGGTCGTGCCGGGCTCGCCGGGACCGGTCGGCTCGCGCGACGAGGTGAAGCGCTTCGGCAAGGAGATCGGCTACCCGCTCATGCTCAAGGCCGCGGCCGGCGGCGGCGGCAAGGGCATGCGCGTGGTGCGGAGCGACGCCGAGCTGGACGCGGCGTGGGACCTGACGCGCGGCGAGGCCAAGGCCGCGTTCGGCGACGAACGCGTGTTCGTGGAGCGCTACATCGAGCGGCCGCGGCACGTGGAAGCGCAGATCCTCGCCGATGGCACCGGTCGCGTCGCGTTCCTCGGCGAGCGCGAGTGCTCGGTGCAGCGCCGTCACCAGAAGCTGCTCGAGGAGACGCCCAGCCCGGCGTTCGACGCCAAGACCCGCGCCGCGTTCGGCGAGGCGGCCTGCCGGGTGGCGAAGCAGGTGGGCTACGTTTCCGCGGGCACGGTCGAGTTCATCCTCGATGAGTCACGGCAGTTCTACTTTCTCGAGGTGAACACGCGGCTCCAGGTCGAGCACCCGGTGACCGAGATGGTGACCGGGCTCGATCTCGTCGCCGAGCAGCTGCGCGTCGCCGAGGGCGACGAGCTGTCGTTCGGCGACGCGCCGCCCGAGCCGCGCGGCTGGTCGATGGAGGCGCGCATCATCGCCGAAGACCCGGCGCGGAACTTCCTCCCCAGCGTGGGCCGGATCGAGCGCGTGCAGTTCCCGCAGGGGCCCGGCGTCCGCAACGACTCCGGCATCTATCGCGGCTACGAGGTGCCCGTGTTCTACGACTCGCTGCTGGCGAAGCTCGTCGTCTGGGGCGCCGACCGGGAGCAGGCGCGGCGGCGGCTGGTGCGCGCGCTCGACGAGTTCGTGCTCGAGGGCCCGCGCCACAACCTCGCATTCCATGCTTGGCTCGCGCTGCACCCGGAGTTCGCCGCGGGACGGTTGTCGACGCGATTCCTCGAGGAGCACTGGCGTCCCGCGGAGTTGAAGCCCGGCCCCGAGGCGGCGAGCGCGGCGCTGCTCGCCGCGGCACTCCACGAGCGCGCCGAGCGCCAGCGCGTGCAGGTGGGAGGGCGCGACGCCACGGGCGCGAGTACCGCGAGCGCTTGGAAATGGCTCGGGCGCGAGCGGGGCCGCCGTTGAAGCTCTGGGTGACGCTCGAGGGTCGCGAGGCCGAGGTGACGATCCACACCCACGGCGACAAGCTCGTGGTCGAGAGCGACGGCCGCCACATCGAAGCGGACTTCGTGCGGCTCCCCGACGGCGAGGTCTACTCGCTGCTGATCGACGGCCGCTCGCACGTCGTGCGCGTGTCACCCACTGAAGAAGGCCTCGAGGTGGAGCTGCGCGGGACGACGATCCCGGTCGAGGTCAAGCACCCGCTCGAGAAGATGCTCCAGGCCGCGTCCGGTGGGCGCGCGGCGTCGCGCGGCGAGACGGTCGCGGCACCGATGCCCGGTGTCGTGGTCGCGGTCAGGGTCAAGGCCGGCGACGCGGTGAAGGCCGGGCAGGCGGTGATCGTGGTCGAGGCGATGAAGATGCAGAACGAGCTCGCCGTGGCGCATGATGGCGTGGTGCGCGAAGTCATGGTCGTCGAGCGAGCTGCGGTGTCCGCGGGCCAGGCGCTGGTGCGGGTGGCTCCGGCTTCTTCTGGCGGTTCGGGAGGGTCGGCGTGAGGCGGCGATCGACACGCAAGAACTCGCGCGTGCGACCGCCTGCCGCTGCCGCGGGTCAGGGTGGTTCGACGAGAACCACACCCTCGGACCTGCCGGTTCGCGTCACGTACTCGGCGGCGGACCTTCCAGCGGATCTCGACGAGCGCACGCCACCAGCAGGTGAGCCGCCGTACACGCGTGGGATCCATCCGGCGATGTACCGGTCGCGGCTGTGGACGATGCGGCAGTATGCGGGGTTCGGCTCGGCGCGGCAGACGAACGAGCGCTTCCGCTTCCTGCTCGGGCAGGGCCAGACCGGGCTCTCGGTGGCGTTCGACCTGCCGACGCAGATGGGCTACGACAGCGATGCGCTGCCGGCGCGCGGTGAGGTCGGCCGCGTGGGCGTGGCGGTCTCCTGCCTTGCCGACATGGAAGATCTGCTCGCCGAGCTGCCGCTCGACAAGGTCACGACGTCGATGACGATCAACGCCACGGCGCCGCTGCTGCTGGCGTTCTACGTCGCGGTGGCCGACGCCCGCCGCACGCCGCGGGCCGCACTCGGCGGCACGGTGCAGAACGACGTCCTCAAGGAGTACATCGCGCGCGGCACGTACATCTATCCGCCGGGCGCCTCGCTGCGGCTCATCACCGACGTGTTCGAGTTCACCGCCCGCGAGGTGCCGCAGTGGAACAGCATCTCGGTCTCCGGCTACCACATGCGCGAGGCCGGCTGCACGGCGGTCCAGGAGCTGGCGTTCACGCTCGCGAACGGCCTCGCCTACCTCGCCGCCGCGCGCGAGCGGAAGTTGGACCTGGTCACGATCGCCCGCCGCATGTCGTTCTTCTTCAACGCGCACAACCACCTGTTCGAGGAGGCGGCGAAGTTCCGCGCCGCGCGGAAGCTGTGGGCCGAGCTGCTCACCGAGCGCTTCGGCATCCACGACGCCGAGGCGCAGAAGCTCCGCTTCCACACCCAGACCGCTGGCTCGATGCTCACCGCGCAGCAGCCGCTCAACAACGTCGTGCGCGTCACCGTGCAGGGGCTCGCCGCCGTGCTCGGCGGCACGCAGTCGCTGCACACGAACAGCTACGACGAGGCGCTCGGCCTGCCGTCGCAGGAGTCGGCGCTGCTGGCACTGCGGACGCAGCAGGTCCTCGCGCACGAGAGCGGCGCCACCGATACCGTGGACCCGCTCGCGGGCTCCTACTGGGTGGAGGCGCTGACCGCCGAGCTCGAGGACCGCGCCCGCGCGCTGCTCGACGACCTCGAGACGCGCGGCGGCATGCTGCGGTCGATCGCGGACGGCTGGGTGCAGCAGCAGATCCACGACGCCGCCTATCGCTGGCAGCGCGACGTGGAGAGCGGCGAGCGCGTGGTCGTGGGCGTCAACAAGTTCGGCGACGCCCGGCCGGTACCGCCACCGCCATTCCAGCACGATCCGGACGTGGAGCGGCGGCGGGCGCGGTTCCTCTCCGAATGGCGCGGGTCGCGGAGCCGCAGCGCGTGCGAAGGCGCACTCAAGAAGCTGGAGGCCACGGCGAAGGGCACGGCGAACCTGATGCCGCCGATCCTCGCCGCGCTCACCGCCCGGGCGACGCTGGGCGAGGTCTGCGACACGATGCGCCGCGTGTTCGGCGTGCACCGGCCGGGGGATGGCACGTGAGCGACGGCATCAAGAGCCTTTCGCACGTGGCGATCGCCACGCGCGACGCGGACGAGCTGGCGAAGACGCTGGTCGACGGCCTCGGCGCCAGGCGGGGTGCGGAGGAGCTGATCGACGGCGGCGCCCTGCGCGTGCTGTTCGTGCACCTGGGCCCGGTGACGCTGGAGCTGCTCGAGCCGAAGAGCGCCGAGCACACGGTGGCCAAGTTCCTCGACACACGCGGTCCCGGGCTCCACCACGTGAGCCTCGAGGTCACCGACATCGCCGCACACCTGGCCGATGCCAAGGCCGCGGGCGTGAAGCTCATCGACGACACGCCACGCCCCGGCGCCCACGGCACGCGGGTGGCGTTCCTGCACCCGAAGAGCCTGGGCGGCGTGCTCGTGGAGCTGTGCGAGGCGAAGAAGCCCTAGGCTCCGTTGCCTACCGCGGCACCGGGCGGCGGTTCATGCCCCACAGCTTCTGCAGCACGAAGTCCACCAGGTCGATCGTCTGGCTGCGCTGGAAGTACCAGATGGGAAAGCCCGAGAACACGAACAAGGGGCTCTCCTTGCCGTGGTACACCGTCATCACCGGCCAACCGCTTCCTGCTTCGCCGCCCTGGGTCTCGTAGAGCGTGTCGAGCGCCGAGGCCGGTGTGAATACGCTCGGGTCGGGGTCGATGTCCTCGAGGACGATGTTGGGCTTGTCGAGGTGCTCGGCGGCGTACGAGGTCAGGTAGAAGTTCGCCGTGCGCAGCGGCGGCAGCGGGTCGGTGGCGGGCGTCTTCGCGAGCAGGAGCGGCGGCAGCTGCGAATAGTCGGGGGCACCCGGCCAGCCCCCGACGGCGCGCTCGGATCGCCCGGCCTGCAGCGAACGCAGCACCCGCACCTCGCTCCGCCAGTGAGCCTGGTCGTACATCATCCGCCCCGGGCCGAGCACGCCGTTGCTCGAGGAGAAGACGTTGTTCGGTGTGATCGCCTTGTCCCACGGCCGCAACGACGCCAAAGCCGCGCCGCCGCCCATGAGCCACAGCCTGCCGCCCTGGGCCAGCCAGGTCGCGAGCGGGTTGAGGTTGTTCGGGCTGCTCCACAGGCGCAGGAGCGGCATCGGGCGGAACGAGGTGTTCGGCAGCTCGTTGTACGTGAAGGCCGACGTCAGATCGGTCATCCAGATGATGTTGCGGTAGCGGTCGAGCTTGCTCAGGGTGGGTGCGCCGGGGGGCTGGAAGTGCCCGCCGAGCGTGTCGATGTCGTAGCCGGCGAAGACGCCGATCGGGCTGCGCGTCCCCGCGGGATAGCAGCGGTACGGCTTGCCGCCCGCGGCGTAGAGGAACGTGTCCAGCTCAGCGGCCGAGGGCCAGACGCCGGGCGGCGACGCCACCACGCAGCCGCCGGTGGCTCTGCGGTCGGGCGAGAACCAGGTGTCGTCCACGACGAGCAGCGCCTTGTCGAACGACGGCCGGACGGCCGTGAACTGGAGTACGACCAGGCTGCGGAGGTGGATGTCGTCCTCGGCCTGGAGGTAGAACAGATGCGTCTCCGCGCCTCCCGCCGGGGTGTACGGCGGCAGCACCAGGTCCGTGCCCGTCGAGAACCGGCTCCAGTGATGGACGTCGGTGACTTCATCGGAGCGCGGGGTATCGTCGTCGAGCCTGGCGAGGTCGATGGCCCAGCGGTAACCGCGGATGAAGCCGCCAGGGGCCGGCTTCGCCGACCATCCGAGCTGCAGCGGAATGTCGGCGGCGACCTCGGTCTTCGGCACCTGGCCGGGATCGATGAAGATGCCACCGCTCGGGAACGTGTACGCGAACCCGGGCGCCTGGATGCTGATCTGCGGGCCCAGCGTCAGCGTCGGGTCGACGTGGAATTGCAGCATGTTCACGTCGGCGCTGAACACGGGAGAGTAGGCGCCGGCCTGGTCGATCGCCACGACCACGAACAGGTACTCATGCCCAGGCACGAGGTCGTGAAGGATGGCGAAGCTCGTGTCGCCACCCACGGAGTCCCAGCCCGCGAACGTGGGGGCGTAGAACCGTCGCAGCGCGTCCGGGTCGCCCAGCGCCTGCACCGGCGTGAACTCGGAGCTGGGTCCGAACAACTTCCAGCGATAGGCGACCGGCCGCGTGGAGTCGAGGCCGTCGGGGTCCTCGCCGAGCCAGTCGACGCGCAGCACCGGCGCCACGGAGCGGGCGAGCAACTTGTTCGGTGCCGGCACCAGGATCTGCACCAGCGGCGTGATCGTGGTGCTGGTGAAGGACGCCGTGGCGAGCGCGGAGAGCGCACCCCGATCGTCCTCGCACTTCACGGCCACGGTGTGGAAGCCGCGCGCGCGCGTGGCGCCGCTCGAGCTCACGCTGTCCGAACGGAAGATGAACTTCTCGCGGTTGGCCGTGGTCTTCACCCACACGGTCTCGGCGTTCGCGCGGCTCGGGGGATCGACCGAGTACCAGAAGCGCACCACGCGGCCGTCGGGATCGAATCCCGACCACCTCACCTCGTAGGCGTAGGTGCCTTCGGTGTCGGCCGGCGCGGGCACCTGCGTGAGCTCGACGGTCGGCGACTGGTTCGGGAGCAGCGTGCCGCCGAGCTTCGTCTCCCCGCAGCTGGTCGCGGCGAGTGCGGCCCAGAGGCCGAGCGCTCCCAGCGCCATGGCCCGCGATTCCCAAGCATGATTATGGATGCTCACCCCCAGCGCCCGGTCGGTCCATGCGATTCTGCCAGCTTCGTGGTGCCCTGTCAGCGCGCGAATGGGATTGTGGTGGACTCGCTGCCTCGGCTACGGTGCGCCGGACCGGGAGTTGCGCCCGTATCGGGCGGGAGGATTCCCATAGCGCGTCGGGCTCCCCATCGCTGGCGACCGCGATGCCTCGAATTGGCACTCGTGCTCATGGCGGGCGCGCTCGCGCGACCGGTCTCGGCGGTCATGGACATCAACGACCGCGGACCCTTGCTCGATGCCGGGCGTTTCGCGCTGCGCATCACGAACATCGGCGTCGTGGGCAACGCGTTCTTCGACAAGGGCCTCTCGTTCGATCCCTCGTTCGAGTATCCACGCGGCAGCGGCCACGAACTCCTGAACCACGCCGATCTCTGGGTGGGTGCCCGCAAGGCCGACGGCACGCTTCGCGTTTCGGGCGGGCCGATCCTCGAGTGGCGCCCGACGCTCGACCCTGCGGACACGGTGCGCGTGCGGAATGCCGGTGACCCGGGGACGCGCTCCTATGCGGACGACGACGGCGACGGGCGCATCGACGAGGAGCTGCTGAACGGCCGCGACGACGATGGCGACGGGCGCGTGGACGAGGACGTGCTCCTGCCCGCCCAGCAGATGCTGGCCGCCGACTACACCGACGACCAGCCCGAGGCCGTGAACTACACCTACCCGACCGGCGAGCGCCACGTGCCGTTGGGGCTCGCCGTGCACCAGGAGGCCTACGCCTGGACGCTGCCCGGCCATGACGGCATCGCGGGCCTGCAGTTCACGATCACGAACAAGGGCAGCGAGGAGCTTCGCGACGTGCGGCTCGGCTTCTACGCGGACCTCGACGTGCGTACCCGGAACGGCACGGCCGGACACCTCGACGATCTCGTCTCTCGCGTGCCCTTCTCGGTCGTGATCAATTCCCGCCTCGACACGCTGGGAGGCCCCTACGAGAAGACGTGCATCACGACCGTCAGCGGCGAGGCGGCCCTGGTGCGTGACGCGAGCCGCGCGACCGGGGCTCCCGCCGTGGCGATCCTGCCCCTTTCGCACACCACCGACCCGCTCGGCTGGTTCATCAACGACGCGTTCCCGGGTGTGCGCGAGGCGCGGGCACTGGCACGCGCCCCGCGTCGGGACACCACGTTCCGTCTCCAATTCTTCGTTCCGGACGCGCCGCCGGGGCAGGGCGGCCCTCCGCTCGTGGACGCGGATCGCTATCGCGCGCTCGCGGGCGAGTACCCGACCGCGAACACGGACGATCCGCAGGACTACGCCGTGCTCGTCTCGTGTGGCCCGTTCTCACGCCTCGCCCCCGGGCAAACGCTCGACTTCTCGCTCGCCATGTTCGCGCTCTCCGATCCCGACAGCGCCGCGCCCCAGGCGTTCGAGACCGCGATGCTCTATCGCGGCCAGCGCCTCGACCTGATGCCGAACCTGGGCCCGCGAGGCGCGTCCAACCGCGGGGAGACGGGGTGGAACGGCCACGAGATCTGCTACTCGCCGCCGCCCGGGATCGTCTTCGACTACGATCCGCACTGTCCCGAGCAGTACCGCGACGGCATCCACGACGGCCTGCTTCGCCCCCTGAGCCCGTTCTCGATCCCACCGGGAACCGCCACGGAGGTGACGTACCGGAACGGACAGCCGTGCATCTGGACAAACCTCGACTGCGACTTCTGCACCGGTGACGATGGCGTGGACACGATCCACCACTGGGACCTGGACCTGAGGCTGCCCCCGTCACCCACCGTGCGTGCCGTGCCCGGCGACCACAGCGTGCGGGTCGAATGGGACAACGCTCCCGAGCAGATGATCAACGCCGCACTGGTCGGCAGCTCCGACTTCCGCTTCGCCGGCTACAAGGTCTACCGGCTCGACGACTGGCATCGCGAATCCGAGCTGCCCGAGCCCGAGCGCTGGCAGCAGCTCGCGGCCTACCGTGCCGACCCCTCGCAGGGCGGAAAACCGCTCGCGAACATCATCGACCCCACGATCCCGCCCGACGGCACTGGCCCTGGCGGGCCCCACTACCCGGTGGGCCGCTACCACATCGAGGACGATCGCGCGCTCAACGGGTTCGACTACCACTACGTGGTGACCACGATCCTGCGTGGCCACCCGAACGGCGCGATCGCGCTGCCGGCCGTGGAATACGAGAGCCCGTTCGCCGCCTCGTTCGATGAGCGCGTCGTGCCCCACACCGAGTCGCGGGCCGCCTCGGGCGCCGTGTGGGTGGTGCCGAACCCCTACCGCGCGAACTCGTCGTGGGAGCGCCAGCCGGTGGCGGGCGATGCGTTCACTCGCCACATCGATTTCATGGGCCTGCCGAAGGCGAAAGCGCGCATCCGCATCTACACGCTGGCCGGCGACCTGGTGCAGACGATCGACCACGACGGCTCGAACGGTGATGGCGAGACGCCGTGGAACCTGATCTCACGGAACGGCCAGGACGTGGAGTCCGGCGTCTATCTCTTCACCATCGATTCGCCGCTCGGGCACCAGATCGGGAAGTTCGTGCTGATGCGGTGATCGTCATCCGCCCCGGGACGGATGCGCGTGACCAGTCCTCGACCATCACGGCGCGATCAGCGCCCGCCCCACGGCACACTTCCCTCCCTGCGAGACCCGAACCAGGTAGATCCCGGCGTGGAGTCCGCGAGCCTCCGCGAGCGGGATCGCGTTCCTGCCCGCAGCGGCGGGCGTGAACGAGCGATCCGCGAGCCGGCGGCCGGCGACGTCGAACAGCTCGAGACGTGCAGGCGCAACGCTCGGCACCGTCACCTGCAGCAACGGAACGCTCGAGCCCGGCGTGAGGCTGACGCCCGACACCGCGAGTCTCGGCTCGCCGGCAACGATCGCCACCGGAGGTGGCAGCAGGATCGGGTTCCCGAAGCTCAGCTGCCAGAGGTCGCCGAACGGATGGCCGTCATTGCCGCCGAAGAGCAGGAAACGATCTCCCCCCGGGTCGTAGGCCACGGTGTGGAAGTCCCTCGGATCCGGTTGCGTCGGCGTGTCGAGCGCGGTCCAGCGGCGCGCGCCGTCGAGCGCCAGCGCGAATCCGTCGTTCAGGTAATGGCCGTCGTAGCCGCCGAACACGATCATCTGGCGACGGACGGGATCGAGCGTCGCGGACGCGCCGTATCGCGGGCCGGGCCCGACCCCCGTGGTATGCAGCTGGACCCAGTGCTCGTGGCCACCATTGAACGAGAGCGACCACACGTCATTGAAGAACGTCACGTCGTCGTAGCCACCGAACACCAGCACCTCGTCGTCGACGGGGTCGTAGATCATGTTCTGGCCCCGGCGCGCGGGCGGGAGCTGGCCCGTCGGCGAGAGCTGACGCCAGGTGGGAAAGCCGGA
>Ga0209811_10000252_pt1 | contig 24774 bp, 20 predicted proteins | sample Coa_R1_6_FD_187161 | JGI IMG/M metagenome (GOLD analysis project Ga0209811, IMG submission 187161) | Surface soil microbial communities from Centralia Pennsylvania, which are recovering from an underground coalmine fire. - Coalmine... | ecosystem: Environmental > Terrestrial > Soil >... | reverse complement strand
AAGCTTTCGTCTCAGTCAATTCCGGGAATTCTTTTGCCATATTGGCTCTAGTTCGTGTCCGGGGGAATAACGCTAAAGGGTCGGATGTTTTTCTCTGACTTCCCCATGCAAGGCTGGTGCCAAGCCCACGCCTTCCTGTACCCCGCCCAAGAAGGATCTATGCGTATTATTTTCAGCAGCTTGGAGGAAGGCTGCGGTACCGCTCATTAGCTCGTTCGAATGTCCCACAGCCTACTATATGGGCATGATAAGGGAAAGTTTTTACCCACTCCACAGTAACCTTCGGTGGTTACTTTTCCCCAAAGGGTTCTCAATATCACTTAAATGTCTCGGATTGAAGGAAGTAGCGTTGGTCATTTGTGCCGCGCCTTCGCCCATCACGCCGGAAAAGCTGCGATCTCAAGTGCCAAAGTTTTTCCCACATCAGACGCTTCCAATGCCTTCAACGGATGGGTGGAAAAAGACTCATAAGCGCTTGATTTTTAGGACGCGGTTCGGGCACAAGTCGGCAATTGGTGGGGAACGAATTGGGAAAGAAACTCACCAATTTTGCTGACGGATCTGTTCTGCCAGGCGGGAAGTGTAGTCCGACGATCCCTGTTGGTTCAGGTGGTAGCCATCGCTGTAGAGGCTTCGGGGATATTCTCCCGGCGGTGAGAGCACCCACACGGGAACGCCAACCTCCGCTCCCACCTGCTGGATATCGCGCGAGTAGTCTTCCCTCAACGCCGGGGGAACCATCAGCACGATTTTGACGCCGTAGGTGCGCGAGAGCTCAGCCAATTCCGGCAAGCGCTTCTTCGCCATGCCCACCAGTACTTCCTGCTCGTGGATGTGCGCGCCGTGGTCCGCGATGCGTCCAGCCAGCGCCCGAAAGTTCGGCACAAGGATAATTAGTACACGCTGCCGGATCACGCCTTTGTCCGCCAGCCAGTTGCTCCAGTGGGCAAAGAAATAAGTGCTCGCGGTGGTGCGGTCGAGATTGGTTTCCTGAATCGCCAGGGGCAAATCGCGTGCGCTCATCTGCCGGTGCGCGAACTCTTCACCCAACGTGAATTTCGAGGCGAGTTGATCGGTTCCCAGCGCGAGCACGATGGCGCTGGGACGCGCTCCCTCCTGCAAAAGGCGGCGCAGCCCAAAATACCAGTCGAGAAAATGCGTCTGCTCAATTCCCAGCCGGCTCACTTCGTACTTGGACGCAAGCTCATCGTGAAGCTTGTCCAGTTGCACACCCTCCAGGAGCAGCGAGTTACCCGCCAACAATACCGTCGGACGTCCGTCTGGAGTTGTCGGCCGCAATGCCCGCGCCGCCTTGAGCTCCACCTCGACGCGATGCTCGGTGCGGCTGAGATGATCGAGGACGATGGGCGATCCCAACTCAAACGCCAGCAGAATCAGCGCCAGTCCCACTACCAGCACAATGAAACCTGTGCGCGCATTCCAGCCGCCTTTCTCTTGCATCGGCGGAGCTAGCACGGGCTCAGAACTGGAAATAGATGAATGCATTCGCTTGATTCGCCCCCATCAGGGCAATGACCACGGCGCACGCCAGCCCGAACGCAACCCGCCACCGCACCGGCGAGTACGCGAAACAGTATTCGGCTCCGCTCGTTTCCAGATAGATATCGAGCAGCAACAGCGGGATTGAGAACACTGCCAGGAACAAAAATGCCGCCGGGAATTCCGGCCGCCAACTCCACTTGCCCAGTCCCTTCAGCATTTCCCACGCTGCACCTAGTGACTGCGCGCGGAAGAAGACCCAGCTGATGCATACCACGTGGAATATGAAGATACGCTTGAGCCACTTCCACACAGCACCGGAGAAGACCGGCGTGTCTCCCATTAACTTCCGTTCCACCGCCAGGCTCGCCCCATGCTGTCCACCCCAGAACACAAATGTCCAGTTGGCGCCGTGCCATAGTCCGCCCAGCAACATCGTAAGCAGCAGATTGCGGTACGTGTTCGCTTCACCCTTTCGGTTGCCGCCGAGCGGAATGTAGAGGTAGTCGCGCAGCCAGGTGCTCAAACTCATATGCCAGCGCCGCCAGAAATCCTGAATGCTGTCCGCGAAGTAGGGCTGGCGGAAATTCACCATGAAGTGGAAGCCCATCAGTTGCGCGCTTCCTCGCGCAATATCGCTGTATCCGCTGAAGTCGCCATAGATCTGCCATGCGAACGCATACATCCCGAGCAAGGTCACGACCAGGCTGGGCTTGCCAAGTGCGCCCGAGAATGCCGCGTTCGCCACCAACGCGCAGTTGTCGGCAATCACGCATTTTCGAAACAGCCCTTCCATGATGAGCAGCAGTCCATCGAACGCCTTATCCGAATCCCAGTGCCGCGGTTTCTGCACTTGCGGTAGCAAATGCGCGGGCCGCTGGATCGGTCCTGCAATCAGATGCGGAAACAGGCTGATGAAGAGTCCATAATCGAGAAACGACCGCGACGCCGGAAGCTTCCCCGAATAGACGTCAACGATGTAGGCGACTTCCTGAAAGGTGTAGAACGAAATCCCGGGCGGAAGAATGATTAGCAACACAGGCAGCGAAGCCTTGATTCCTACGCCGGCGAGCACATGCCCCAGCGAGTCCGCGAAGAAATTGAAATACTTGAAGAATCCCAGAATCGAAAAATTGATGACCAGCGACAATGCCAGCAGAGATTTGCGCACCCGCGGATCTTCAGTGTCCGCAATCCGGATCGCGATGAAGTAGTCGATGACCGTCGACCCGATCATCAGAAGCAGAAACCGCCAGTCCCACCACCCATAAAAGAGGTAGCTGGCGGCGAGCAGAAAGCGGTTTTGATTGCGGAAGCCCAGCCGCCAATACGCCACTACTACGATGCACAGAAAGAGGATGTAAATCGGCGTATCGAAAAGCATGCGATTAACTTACGGACTCTCGGGATCGGCCTTGGTTTCTCAGGATATCGCAGGTTCGCCTGTTATCGGATGGTCGTTTTGGTTCATTTTGCTCACCCCACCAAGCGCTGCACCCGTCCGGCGCTCATAGCATCTTACTTTTTGCTCGCGGACCAGCGCTGGTGCATAGTCCTTCGTAGGGTGACCAAAGTCACACCCGGTGCATAGACTGATTGCGCCCCGACCCCAGTTCGCATATGCTTTTTATATCTCCTTCAATCATTTGAGTTTTGAGCCAAGCCGTCCAAACCGCGCCGTTGCCTGTTGAATCGCAGCCTTTTCCACAGCAGAGAGTGCCGTGGTGGCAGATATTCGCTTACGTTGCTGTCCTCGGATGGTTGTACGCTTCGGTACTCAGACACCTGGTCGGGCAGTGGGCGCACGATCCGAATTACTCGCACGGCTTCTTTGTTCCGTTTTTTTCACTGTTCGTCATTTGGAGTGAGCGCTCTAAGCTTCGCAAACTCACGTGGGAACCGTCTTCCTCCGGGTTGATCGTGCTCTTCTTCGGCCTGCTGGTGCTGGCCGCGGGCACACTAGGCGCGGAACTCTTCCTCTCGCGGGTCTCTCTTTTGCTCACCATCGCCGGACTGGTCGTGATCACCTTCGGGTGGAATTACATGCGGGCCATCTTCTTTCCGTGGATCTTCCTGCTCTTCATGATCCCGATCCCCGCCATCGTCCTCAACCAGATCACATTTCCTCTTCAGCTACTCGCCTCGAAGGCGGCTGCGGTTACTCTCCCGCTGGTGGGTGTCCCCGTTCTGCGGGAAGGCAATATCATTCAATTGCCAGCCATGGCGCTGGAAGTCGCGGAAGCCTGCAGCGGGATACGTTCCCTGATGTCGCTCGCGACCCTGGCCATCATTTACGGATACCTGCTCGAGCCGCGCACATCGATCCGCGTGATTCTCGCATTGGCGTCGATCCCGATCGCAGTTCTGGCAAATAGTCTGCGCATCATCGGCACGGGATTGCTCGTGCAATATTGGGATCCTGACAAGGCTCAGGGATTTTTCCACGAGTTTTCCGGCTGGGTGATTTTCGTCGTGTCGCTGGTCATGCTTTTTCTGCTTCATCGCGCTCTCCAGTGGTTGTGGCCGGAAGGAGCGTCGCACGCATGAAATCCCAGATGCGTTTCGTAATCGCATTCTGCCTGCTGCTTGGCACCGCGCTGTTCCTGCAGGCGCGCAATCGGGGCGAGGTTTTTCCGCCGCGCAAGCCGCTCTCCGCGTTCCCGCAACAACTGGGCGACTGGACTGGCACCGACGTTGAGATTGGCAAGGAAATTCTCGACGTGCTTGGCCCCGGCGATTTCATGCTGCGGGTTTATCGTCCGGACGATAACGGTGCGCCTGCCACCGATCTGTTCATCGCCTATTTCCCTAGCCAGCGCGCGGGCGACACCATTCACTCCCCCAAAAACTGCCTGCCGGGGGCGGGATGGACTCCCATTGATTCCTCGCGCATCTCGCTTTCGGTCTCGGGCCACGCGCCCTTCCCGGTCAATCGCTACGTGATCGCGAAGGGTACCGACCGCTTGCTCGTTCTCTACTGGTACTGGGCGCATGACCGCGCTGTGGCAAGTGAATATTGGGCTAAGGTTTATCTGGTCACCGATTCGATCCGCATGAATCGGAGCGATGGCGCCCTTGTGCGCGTTAACACCCGCATGCTGCCCGGCGAGTCCGTGGAAGCTGCAATGGCAAGGCTGAGTCCTTTTGCCGGACAAGTGGTCCCGTTGCTGAACGAATACATTCCCCAATGAACTCCCGGAAACGCATCCCAACTTCAAGTCGATATTCGTCCGCTGCGCGCAGCTGTGGCCATGCAATGGGCGCGTTTCCGAATGCTCAAGTTCCGGTCGTCATCACTTCTTACAACTCGGCGCGGGCGACTCGCCCGCTCCAGGAGACTTAGCCATGAGGCGTGCTCCCTCAATTCTTTTGTTGTTCGTCCTGACTCTTACCCTCGGCGTGCTCGCCGGGTGCTCGCGCGATCCCAACGTTCGCAAGCAGAAGTACTACGAGAGCGGACAACGCTACTTCGAGAAAAATAAGTTCCGCGAGGCGGCCATCCAGTACAGCAACGCCATCCAAGTGGATCCGCGCTTCTCGGACGCACACTATCGACTCGGCCTGACCTACCTCCGCCTCGGTGAGCCGAACCGCGCTTATCAGGAGTTGCAGCGCACCGTCGAACTCGATCCGACCAATTACCCGGCCCGCGTCGATATGGCTAACATGCTGATCGCCGCCAAGTTCTACAAGGAAGCGCAGGAACAACTCGACGTCCTCACCGACAAGCAGCCCAATAATCCCGACGTTCACATGGCGCTGGCGAACTTCAAAGCCCGACAGGGAGACCTGCCTGCTGCCCTGCTCGAAATGCAGAAAGCGATTGCACTCGATCCCAACCGCTCCGAGGCCTTCCTGAACCTGGCCATGTTGCAGATTGAAGCCCAGCAGTACGACACCGCGGAAGCCAGCCTCAAGAAAGCCGCAGCCCTTGATCCCAAGGCGATGAACGCACAACTCGCCCTCGGTGGTTTCTACCAGACGCGCGGCCGACTGCCGGAATCCGAAGAGCAGTTCAAGCACGCTATCGCGCTCGATCCCAAAAGTCCCGATCCGCGTTCCGCACTCGTCCGCCTTTACATGATGGAAGGCAAGAAAGCAGAGGCCGAGTCGTTCCTCAAACAATCGAAGCAGGACCTGGCCGACAATCCTGTGGGCTTCCGCATGCTGGGCGACTTCTATTTCGCCAGCGGCGACCTTGACAAGGCGGTCGCGGAATACGAGTCCGTCTACAAAGATCATCCCAAAGACATTCAGACGAAGAAAAACTACATCCAGTTGCTCATCCTCAAGAATCGCCTGGATGAAGCCCGCAGGCTGGATGATGAAATCCTGAAAAACAGCCCGCAGGACAATGAAGCCCTCATCTACAAAGGGCAAATCAAAATGCGCGACGGCCACCTCGACGAGGCCGTCAACGCGCTGCAAGCGGCGCTCAAAAGTGATCCCGACAACGCGGTGGCGCATTACCATCTGGGCCTGGCGTTCGACCAGCAGGGCAGCTTGTCGCGCGCCGAAAGTGAATGGCGCAACGCGGTTCGCCTGAAGCCCGATCTCATCGAGGCCCAGCGCGCGCTGGCCGCTGTCTCGATTCGTAAGAATGATTGGGACAATCTCCGGCAGATCGCCACCACCATCATCCAGGCGCAGCCCAACTCTCCGGACGGATACGCCATGCGTAGCATCGCGTACGTCAACCAGAAACAATTCCCCAATGCCGAACAGGACATCAACAAAGCCATGTCGGTGGCCCCGCAGAGTCCGATCGGATTCGTTCAGATGGGCAACCTTCGCCTGCTGCAAAAGCAATACGATCCGGCCATCAAGGCCTATCAGAAGGCTCTCGAGATCGATCAGTCGAATTCCGATGCGCTCAGCGGCCTGATGAACACCTACCTCGCGCAAAAACAGCCCGATCAGGCCATCGCAGCAGCCAAAGCGCAGATCGCGAAGGTTCCTAACAGCAGCGCTTTTTACGACCTTCTCGGCACGGCCCTGTTCAACAGCAAGAAAGACTATGCAGGCGCGGAAACTGCCCTACGCAAGGCTGCAGACCTCGACAAGAAAAACTCAGATGCGCTTCTGAAACTCGGGCAGGCACTGAATGCCCAGGGATCGACCGACAAAGCCATCGCTACCTTCCAGCAATCCCTCAAGGACAATCCCAACGAGGTCTCTTTCTACATCTTGCTGGGCGAACTGTACGAAGGACAAAAGAGGTGGGATGACGCGCGCGGCATGTATCAGAAAGCTCTGACCATTCAACCCGACAATCCGGTGGCGTCCAACAACCTTGCGTATGTGATGCTGCAGCAGGGCGGAAACATCGACATGGCGATCTCGCTCGCACAAACCGCGCGCCGCTTGATGCCTGATAGTCCGAACGCCGCCGACACGCTGGGTTGGGCCTACTACAAGAAAGGCCTCTACCCGACCGCGATTGATTTGTTCAAAGAAGCTTTGAAGAAGGTGCCGAACGATCCCACCTTCCAGGAACACCTGCGGCAGGCCCAACAGGCTCAACCGCAGCAATCCGGCAGCTAAACTTTAGATTGTTGAAAGTAGCGCCGGCGTCTCGCCGGCAGTCGGGAGGACGCTCCCCCTCGCGCTTTTGCACGTTTACGCGAATCGGCGACACTCCGGCAAACCGCGCATTATCACGATGAGTGGCGAGAGATCAGTTCGAGTTCCGTGCTCGAGAGTTCTATCTTTCTCTCGTTCGCTCGAAGCTCAAGCCTTGCAAAAACAAAACCCGCCGCATCCCCGCGGCGGGTTTCGTGGTTCAGGAGTCGATCTACTGCGTGTCGAACTAGGACAAGCTCAGCTTGCGCCGAATTGCACCAGCCAGACCAATCAAGCCAGTTCCGAACAGGCTCAGCGTGCCCGGCTCAGGAACGGAAAGGCTGGTATCGCCGCTCTCAAGACCGACGGAGCCATTGAAGAAGCCTTTGCCCGTATTCACTGTGAGTTGCGCCGTGGCCCCGACTTGTCCATTTGCACTCACCAATGCGCCACTCAACGTGTAGTTGTGGGTGCCGTTGGCAAGTAACGTCGGCGTCCAACTTACAGGGCTGCTGAAGGTGCCGCTGAAAATCACCCCATTCGGAACACCATTGGTTCCGTTGCCCGTGACTACGAAGCTGCCGCCCGCCGCAAAGGTGGCACCCGTCTGAAGGTTGCCACTCGTTAACGCACCTGTGCTGAAGGTGACGGAGCCGAGGTTTGATCCGACAGCGCTGCCGTAGATCTCCAGCGTGGAGCCGGTCAACGTAAGGCCGCTTGCATTCCCCGTAAGCGTACCCCCTTTATTGGTGAGACCGATGCTGCTGTCTGCAAAAGCTGCCATTGGCAGGGCCAGTGCCAGAACAGCCAGCATTAATACTTTCTTGAACATGAATTTACTGCCTCCTAGGAAGGTTCCGAATCGCCGGCCTCCGGGGGAGTGAGACCGCTTTGGGGCACGCCTCTCTATAGGGGTTAAGAGATACAACCGTACCCGCACACAGTAGAGCATCCAGCATACCAAAGAGTACCGGAAAGAACACACATCTAATCATGTATTTAGGGTAGGTAACGTTACTTCGTTGATACTAAAGATGCAAAGCACTGCGCAGGAACACAACTTCCCTTCGTCCGGTTTCCGTCTTCGCATAGCCAAAAACAAAGCGCAGCAAGGCTTTTGCTTGACCTTGCTGCGCTGGTTTTTCGTCTACCGTTGTTAATAAGACAGTTAATCGCTTGCGTTAGTCGGCGGCGATTCCCGTATTTGCGCCCTCGCGGCGTCGAAGTGTTCGATTCGACGGCAGTCCCGCATCGCGAATCTTGTATAGCAGCGCGCGATAGCTGATGCTCAGCGCGCGGGCTGCCTGCTTGCGGTTCCAATGATTCGCCTGGAGCACTTTCAAAATCACTTTGCGCTCAAGTTCGCGCGTCGCCTGCCGGGTCAGTTTCTTCAGAGAAATCGGCCCGTCGAGGTTGATTTCGGGATTGAAGTAGTCCTGTTGCTTCGTCACCAGGTCGCCGGAGATCACTTCCTCCGAACCGAGAATCACGTAGCGCTTCACCAGATTCTCGAGCTCGCGGATATTGCCCGGCCAGTGGTACTTCTGCAGCACCGTCATCAACTCGTTCGAGAGCGGTTTAGCGCGGCAGTTGTATTTGCGGTTGTAGTACTCGAGGAAGTATGTGACCAGGTCCTCGATATCCGCTCGCCGTTCCCGCAGAGGCGGCATGGCGAGGTTCACGACATTGATTCGATAAAACAGATCCTGCCGAAAAGTGCCGTTCTCAATTTCCGTTTCGAGCACCCGGTTGGTGGCGCAGACGATCCGCACTTCGACTTTTTTGTCTTCCTGCGCGCCGATCCGGCAGAACTGCCCGTCCTGCAGAAGCTGCAGCAGTTTCGATTGAAGCGCCAGATCGAGTTCCGAAATCTCGTCCAGAAACAATGTGCCGCGATGCGCCATCTCGACTCGGCCCGGCTTGGTGCCATAGGCGCCGGTAAACGCGCCCTTCTCGTAACCGAACAATTCGCTTTCCAGCAAGGTACCCGGGATGGCGGGACAGTTCACCTTGACATAGGGACCCGACTTCCAGGGTGAGCGCCCGTGAATCATGCGCGCGATGATGTCTTTGCCTGTGCCGCTTTCCCCATGGATCAGCACGGGAACGTTGGCGGCGGCCACTTTGTCCATGCGTGAGCGCAACGCCTGCATGGCGTCGGAACGCCCAAACACAATAGGCTCGGGGGGAATCTCGCCAATCGATTGCACAAGAGAACTGACAGAATTTGTCGTTGTCATAGCTTAAAAGCGGGACTTGTCCCGTCCGGCCGTTATATGTGCACCCCGCACGCCAAACATCAGACGGAGGAACTTGGAATGAGGAAGCCAAGCCTATGCCGTTTGTTCTACAGGGCTTATGGGGTATGGCGACAGAGATTCCCCAGTCCTCAAAACCTCCGGCATCGCTACGAAAAACGGACAAAACTGTAGGAAAAAATTTTCACACCGCAGAACCAAGTTTCCCTCGGCGGGATCCGACCTTGGGGGTGCCGTTGAGGAGGGGACGGGAGAATTTCAAGCCAAGCAGGTGGTATCCGTCAGAGTGGTTGATGCGTACGGTTCGCGCGCGCAGGGTCCGAGCCGCCCTGGGAAGGCCCGTGGCCGCCGCCAGCGGCGCACTGGGGATTTCGAGCAATACCGGCGCCGCCTTTGGCAAGGACCGGCGCACCGCCACCAGCGCCCCCCCCGCGCTGACGTTCAATGCAGTGGCGAACTCGAGGAACTCCTTGCCCTTGTCGTCTCGGCTGCGTACGAACACAGGAATCGCCAATGGTAATCGAGTCCACTTCCGACGCTCCTTTTCGGGCCTGAGTCGAACCAAGGTGTTGCTCCTGAGACTCGTGATTTACACAGACTGGTTCGCACCTGATGGGCCAAATGTATGTACAACCCTTTGAACCACCCCCTTCCGCCCCTGACTGCCCCGAATTCGCACACGAAACGACGCTCTCTGCACCGGATTCGGCCTTTTCGTGGGCTTTCTTCCGTGTTTCGCTGGGTATTCTGGAAGGGAATCTCTAACCTGTTGAAAAGTGCAATCATTTACCCTTGTGTGGCAATTCCGGTGCATTTTCGTTGACTTTCGTGGGCACCCATCCTACGATTTACTCACGTCATCCCCAAACGTGCTGTGAGTGAGTTCTTTTTGTTCCCTCCCCGTTAACCAAGCCACGAGTGTCTCTGCCTATGGCTGCGAACCCGGATAACGTATGTCTTTCCCACGCAGTAGAGCCGGAAAGCGGGACTGATCCTCGCTCCGACGCTCCTGCTCCCCTGCAAGGCGGGGAAGGTATGGACTACCCGCAGGATTTGCTTCAGAACTACAACCAGCTTTCCGAGCGATACCGGCGCACAACCAACGCGCTCGCCTCGGCGGCGCATGACCTCAAGACACCTTTGGCCATTTTGAATGGCTACGTCGAATTGCTGCAGAGCGAAAAGCTAGGTCCGCTCAACGAACGCCAGCGCGAGGTCATCGGCGACATGCAATCCAACGGACAAAGGCTGCAACACTTCATCCAGGATTTCCTGTCTTACACCGTGCTCGAGACCGGGGAACTCCGGATGCAATACGAGCAGGGCGACGTCAATGCCTGCCTCTCGGAAGTGTGTCGCTTGTGGTCGCATCGCTTCCAGGAGAAGGGCCTGGCGCTCTACTTTCTCGCCAACGATAAGCTGGTGCCGTTTCCGTTCGATTCGGCGAAGGTTCAGCGAGTGATTTCGAATTTGCTGGAGAACGCTTCCAAGTTCACGCCCTCCGGCGGCACAGTCTGGTTGCATGCGGAACCCTACATGTGGGAACGTCGCGGCGCCACCAAGCCGGGCGTGGAAAAAGAACGCCGCCGCCAGCCTCTTACTACTCCCAACGCTGTGAAGGTCAGCGTGGCCGACACCGGCCCCGGCATTCCACCGGAGTATCATGTGGAAGTCTTCGATGATTTCTTCCGCCTGCCCAGCAATGAGAATCAGTCCGACGGAATGGGCCTTGGCCTGGCCATTGCGCGTCGGCTGGTGAACGGCATGGGCGGCAAGCTCTGGGTGGAAAGCGAAATCGGTGCGGGATCCAAGTTTTCGTTTCTCGTGCCTCTCAAACCGTCCCTCAACAGCTCGACCAAAGGGAAAACGAAATGACTGAAACGACCAACATTCTGCTGGTCGATGATGAACCGGGAATGCTCCGGTACATCCGGACCTTGCTCGAAGTGGACGACTACAAAGTGGAAACGGCCGCGACTGGTGAAGAAGCGCTGCAGCGCGTGGAGAAGGGCCTCGACCCCGACATGGTGCTGCTCGACGTGCTTATGCCCGGCATCGACGGCCTGGAGACACTCGAGCAACTGCGCCAGATGAAGCCCGGCGTGAAAGTCGTCATGCTCTCGTGCGTGAGCGATACTCGCAAGGTTGTGCAGGCCATGCGCCTGGGCGCGCAGGATTACCTCACCAAGCCGTTCCAGAAGGCAGAACTCGACGCTGTCATCGATCAGTGTCTCGGCAAGAATCAACAGGCGTACGCGGGTGAAGTCGAAGAACTGTGCGACGACGTATTCTTCGTGGCCGCCAGCCCTGCGATGCGCAAGATCCGCTCGCAAGCCGCTCTAGTCGCCAATGTAGACATTCCCGTGCTCATGCTCGGCGAGAGCGGCACCGGCAAGGAAGTCCTCGCGCGCCTCGTGCACAAGCTGTCGCCACGCGCACATCGCACGTTCCTGAAAGTGAATTGCGCCGCCGTGCCCGCCGACCTGCTCGAAAGCGAGTTGTTTGGCTACGAAGCGGGAGCGTTCACTGGTGCTACGCATCCCAAACCCGGCAAGTTCGAGCTCTGCAACAAAGGCACGATCCTGCTAGACGAGATCGGCGAAATGCCGCCCAGCCTGCAGGCCAAACTCCTTCACGTTCTGCAGGACCAGCAATTCTCGCGCCTGGGCAGCCGCACCGTGATCAAAGTCGATGTGCGCATTCTGGCGGCGACCAACATCAACATTCCGGAAGCTCTCGCTACCAAGCGTCTGCGCGAAGATCTCTACTATCGTCTCAACGCATTCACACTCAGCCTGCCGCCGCTGCGCGAGCGCAAGGAAGAAGTCCCGATCCTGCTGAAGCATTTCATGTCGCGCATGGCCGAACAGTACGCGCGTGCTCCGCTCCCGCTTTCGCCGACCATGATGAACGCCTGCCTCGAATACTCCTGGCCGGGCAACCTGCGCGAACTCAGCAACTTCATCAAGCGCTACCTGATTCTTGGCGACGAGAAGCTCGCCATCGCCGAACTCAACCCCAAGAACGACGTCAACGGCGGCCAGCGGGCCGACGCCGGCGGAAAGGCTGCTGCCGATTCTTCGGTAGGTGGGCTCAAATCCCTTTCGCGCAACGCCAAGGACGAAGCCGAGGCGGCCGCCATCACGCAGGCCCTCGAGCAGACCAACTGGAACCGCAAGCAGGCTGCTGCCTTGCTGAAGATCAGCTACAAGGCTCTGCTGTACAAGATTCGCCAGTACGGCATCGCCGAGGCTCGCGGGCACCACAAGCTCTCGGCCGGAGCCTAGCCTGCGCGCTGCTTTACTTGGCTCGCTCCCGCAGTTACAGTTACGGGACCTGCTTGTATTCCCGGGAAGCGAACGCCGATGCGCCCCGCACGTTCCGCGTCAGACAAGCCGCGCTTCCCACTGTCCCCTCTCATGAGTGAAGAGACTTTGCTTTCCAGCCAGTTCCTCGAAACCATTCCGGACGCGATCGTAGCAGTACAAAACGACGGAACCATCCTGCAGGTCAATTCCCAGACTGAGCAGCTCTTCGGATATGCCAAGGGCGAGCTTATCGGACAAAAGATCGAGGTTCTCGTCCCGCAGCGTTTTCGCGGAGCCCATCGAGGCCATCGTTCCTCATTCGCCGAGCAACCCAAGACGCGCCGCATGGGTGCTGGATTCGATCTAAAAGGCCGCCGCCGCGACGGCTCCGAGTTCGACGTCGAAATCAGCTTGAGCCCCGTTAGCACGGAGGCCGGAACCATTGTGCTGAGTGCGATTCGCGACATCAGCGACCGCAAGCGCATCGAAGCAGAACTGCGCCGCGTGAATGAAGAACTCGACAAGCGCACCGCCAAGGAGATCGGCGAATACCGCGCTCGCCTGGCCTCCATCGTCGACTCTTCCGAAGATGCCATCATTGGTAAGGATCTCAACGGCACCATCACCTCGTGGAATCGCGGCGCACACCGCATGTACGGCTACGAGCCGGACGAGGTCATCGGCAAGAACATCTCACTTCTGACTTCCAAGGATCGTCCCGACGAAATACCCGCCATCCTCGAGCGCATCAAGCGCGGCGAACACATCACGCATTACGAATCGATTCGTGTCACCAAAGACGGCCGGCGTCTGAATGTGTCGATCTCGATTTCGCCCATCCGCGATGCGGGAGGCGTCATCATCGGCGCATCCGCTATCGCGCGCGACGTTACCGAGCAAAAACGCTCCGAAGAACACCTGCGCCAGGCGCAGAAGATGGAGGCGGTCGGCCGCCTGGCGGGCGGCCTGGCCCACGATTTCAACAATATCCTTGGCATCATCACGGCATGCACGGAGCTGCTTCGCGGGAAGATCGAGGTGACCGAAGAGTCGACGCCCTATATCGCAAACATTCGCAAGGCCGTCGAACGCGGCACCTCCCTCACCCGCCAACTGCTCGCCTTCACACGTAAATCCGCTGTTAATCCCCAGCTCATCGACCTGAACACGCATCTCAGGGATGTCGCCAAGCTCATCCGTCCGCTGATGGGGGACGACGTCGAAATCGTCGTGCAGCCGCGCTGCGAATCCGCCATCGTTGAAATCGATCCTGGGCAGTTCGACCAGGTCGTGGTGAATCTCGGAGTCAACTCGCGGGATGCCATGCCCCGCGGCGGAAAATTCATTCTCGAAACTTCCTCCGTCCAGCTCGATGACGTCTTCACCGAACAGCACCGGCCCATGAGGCCCGGCCACTACATGGTGCTGGCCGTCAGCGACACCGGTGTCGGCATGGATCAGGCCACCGCTTCGCGTATCTTCGAGCCCTTCTTCACCACCAAGGAAGTCGGGAAAGGCACCGGTCTTGGCCTGGCCAGCGTTTACGGCATCGTGCAACACAGCGGAGGCCACGTCTGGGTCTACAGCGAGCCCGGTCGCGGCACGACCTTCAAGATCTATTTGCCCAGCGCAGAAGAGAAACTGGGCGCCATCAATCAGCCTGTCGTGGAAGCTCGCGTGCGCCGCCGCGACGGCACAACCGTTCTGCTCGTCGAGGACGACGAGATCATGCTCAGCCTCACCCGCCAACTTCTTGCTGAAAACGGATTTACTGTGCTCGAAGCCAAAGACGGCACGATTGCCCTCGAGCTAGTGCGCTCGCATCCGGGCGCCATCCACGTGTTGCTGACCGACGTGGTCATGCGAGGCATGAGCGGCCCTGAGTTAGTCACCGCCGTCAGCGAGTCCCATCCTTCGGTGAAAACCATCTTCATGTCGGGCTATACCGGTGAGTTGATCGCGCACGGCCAGCCCGCCGTCCTTAAGGTGCCTCTGCTGGAAAAGCCCTTTACCCGGGCTGCCCTGTACAAAATCCTCGACACCACTCTGGGGTAACGTGGATGAAATCACGGGCGTCCAGTGATTGAGATCACACATAACTGTGCGAAATGACCCACCTTGCGACGCCCCTGATGATCGCAAGCAGGTCTTGAATGGATGGACGGACAGAACCAACTATAACATTACAAGGCATTTAACTTTCGACGTCCCGATTTGGTAGCCTTTTCCCCGAGTTGGCCAGAGGGTTGCCCTTCCACTCTGCGTGCAAGGGAGGCAGTCACGATGGCAACCCAACCGATCAAACCCCCACAGAAACTCAACGCAGCCCAGTCGGCATTCGGTGAACTGTCTCCCGCCCTCGTTCGCGAGCTCGAAACCATCTCGCTGACCAACCACTACCCCACGGGAGCGGTGCTGTTCAGCGAGGGCCATCCTCCGCGAGGAATCTACCTCATACAACGCGGACTGGTGAAATTGTCAGTCTGCGCCAGCGATGGACGCACTCTCATCCTGCGCATCGCGCGCGACGGCGAGGCGCTGGGCGCGGCCTCCACCGTCGGCAGCCGCGACTACGAAGCCACCGCCGAAGCCCAGCAGCCTTGCGACATCACTTTTATTCGCCAGTCCGACGTACTCCGCATGATGCGCGTGCACGGTGAGTTTGCTCTCTGGATCACACAGTTGCTCAGCCGCGACTACAACTTTACCTGCCGCGAAATCCGCACCCTGATGCTTTCCGGTTCCGCGACTGAAAAACTGGCGCGACTGCTGGTGGGCTGGCTCGACGAGAGACACGTCACGCACAACCCCGACCGCATGAAGGTTCCCCTCACGCACGAAGAAATCGGCCAGATGATCGGCACATCGCGCGAAACCGTAACCCGCCTGATGGCCGGTTTCCGCAAGCAGCGTTTCATTGAGACGGAAGGAGCGACACTGGTGGTGTCCAATCGCGTCGCTCTGGAAAATCTGATTACCGCGTAGAAAAAAATTAAGACCCCACGTCAGGAGAATTCCCGTTCAACATTTCCCCTGACGTGGGGCCTGCGCCACTTCGTCTTTCGATAAGCTACGCCTTCTATCAAAACCTTCAATACAGCGAAATCCGTAGAATCAAGCCGGAACCGCCCGAGTTTTTCACACCGCCGCAAAGTTCGCGACCGCGTCTTCCACATTGGCATGGAATGGAACAATTCTTGGGATTTGTGACGAGTGCGCAATCTCAGCCACGATACCCGTGGCGCCCGCGACCCGAAGTTCTCCCCCCGCTTTTTTTAGCTTTCCTGAGTTCAGCACGATCGTTCCAAACCCCGTGCTGTCCACGCGATCCACATGCGTAAGGTCGAGCACGAGCTTCGACACGTGCTCGCGGATCAGTTCGTCGACCTGAGCGTCAATGTCCTGACACGGTTTGCCCATTGCGATCCGTCCTGAAAGATGCAGCACGGCAACATCCGGACTGATGAGTTCTTTCTTCATCTCAAACATTCCGCGCATGCCTCCGAGAACACCGGCTGAGTATGAATGCGAAGCATCCACTGTAGCAGACGAATGTTTCAAAATTTATCCACCTCGCAAACCTGCGGAAGGCCAGCGCGTCTAGTCCGCCAGTATGAACAATTTCCGCAAGCCAGATTTAGCGAAGAAGCGCCCACGTCAGCAAGCCAGATTCGACGAAGCGGCATCGCCGTGCGGGCACGGCGCAGTTCCATATCAGATGAGAGATGACAACAGGAGAGTCAAAAGAATTTCCAGGCGGCCAGCGATCCTGACCGCCCTGTCATCCTGAGCGCAGCGAAGGAACTATGCACCAAGCGGCGGCTCCAATGCACCACGGGTCAAGGCAGGAGCAGCAGAGCCGGCACGAATCAGCCGACGACCAACGACCAGAAGCCAACGACCGCGATTACTGCACCACCAGCGTAATCGGCGTGGTCTGCGAGAAGGATCCCGAACTCGCCGTCACGTTCACCGTATAGGTTCCCGCAGGCGTGCCGGTGGTCGTAGTCGAGTTGCTGTGGCCGCTGCAAGCTGGCTGTAGCAAGACCAGCGTCGCCACCACCACAAAGAGCAAGCCCCCCAGCACGCGCCGTCCGGGACGCAAGCGGCTTCCCACGCCGATGCCCAAGAAGGCGATCCCGGTAATCGGAAGCCAGCTCGCATAAAACAATCCGCGGCCAGGTGAGTTGCTCGCGGTGGTTGTCACACGGGGGGTGGTGCTGATCACCAGCGTGACCGTTGACGGGCTCGTGCCCTGCAACGTGACCGGAGTTGTCGACGGAGTGCAGGTTGAACTCGCCGGCAGCCCGGAGTTGCACGAAATCGAAATCGAGGCCGTGAACTGCGAGAGCGGCGTCAGTTGAATCGTATAGCTCGCTGGATTTCCCGCCACCACCGTGTTGCTCGACTGCAGCGCTGCGACTTTAAAAGTGTTTACCGTTACGGCCGGAGCAACGGCCGTCGTCGAATACGAGCCCACGGTCAACGTTCCGCTGTTGCCTACCGTCCCTCCCCCAGTCGGTGTCAGGTTGATCGTCACCGATGACGATCCGCCGCCCCCCTTGATCGTTCCCAGGTTGCAGATGACCTTGTTGTCCGTCGGAGTCGAAGCGCAACTGCCGCCCGAAACCGATGCGGACACGAACGTCACCGGAGCACTGCCATTCCCGCCCGAGAGGTTGTCGGTGAAGGCTACGTTCGACGTGGTGTCACCGTTGTTCGTAATCGTGTAGTTGAATGCGATCTGGTTTCCAGCGTTCACTGAGTTCGAACTCGGCGCGTGGGCATCCACTTTGAACGTCAGGTTCGGACCAAGCTTCGTCACGTAGGCATCGGGAATTCCCGCGCCGCCCTTCTTCGTGGCCTGGAATGGATTCGCAGTCGGAAAATCGGTCGAAGTCGTTTCGCCCGTGACGTACACGTTCGAATCGCTGTCGAGCACCACGCCCGTCCCGGTTTCGGTGCCAGTACCGCCGAGGTACGAAATGTATTGGCCGTTGGTGGCGGTCGCAGTTGTTCCCAGAGTGTCGAGGCGCGCGACGAACGCGTCTTGTGTGCCCTTCAAACTCGCTTGAAATGCGCTTGCGACGGGGAAGTTCGGGGACTTCGTCGTACCCACAACTTCCGCACCCTGCACCGTGTCGACGGCAACCGCATTGCCCACATCGTCGGCCGAGCCGCCCAGATACGTGAAATAGAGAAACTGCACGTTCGTGGTGCCATTGCTCGTGCCGGTGGCAGGATTGCTGATCTTTCCAACAAACGCGTCAACTCCCCCGCCCGCACTCTGTTGCGGGCCTTTGATCGTCGTGTTCGGAGCGGTCTGCAGCGGGAACGCCGTCGAGTTCGTGGAGCCCGTCACGTATGCGTTACCGGAAGCGTCCAGCCCGATCCCCAAGCCAACATCGGTGCCGGTGCCCCCAAGATACGTGCAGTAGAGCAACTGCGCGCCCGTCGTGGTGCCGGGATTCAGCTTGGCAACGAATGCATCTGGCAATGTGACATCCGTGGGGCAGGTCGTCTGCGGAGGGTTGGTCGGCACCGTATCCAGACAGGGCTGGAAAGCATTGCGAATGGGAAAGTCAGTCTGGCTGTTCTGGCCCGTGAAGATGTAGTTGGTGCCGCCCGTGAAGTAGATGTTCGAGACGTTCGCGTTGTTATCGACCGCGATCGCGCCGCCCGTTACAGTTCCGTTCGTGGGGAAGCCGCCACCGAAGTACGTCGAGAAATTCAGGCTGTTGCTACCGGTCGAGGTCGGTGCGACCTTGCTGATGAAAAACGTGTTCGTACCCTGCAAGGTCGATTGGAACGTCCCGGCTGCTGGAGCGAGCGGGAAGTCGGTCGAGTTTGTGATTCCGATGACGTAAACGAATCCCTTGTTGTCGAGCGTCATGCCCGAAGCGGTATCGGTGTTGCTGCCGGAGAGATACGTCGAGTAGCCCAGAGTATAGGCATTATTCGCGGGATTGTTGAGCACCGAGACGAAAGCATGCTGATTCCCGGGCGCTTTGGGCGCTGTTTGAAAGGCAGAGGTCGAGGTCGGAAAGTCAGGCGAGTTCGTCGTTCCCGCAACGTAGATGTTGGTCGCCGCGTCGACCGCGATCCCTACCGGCGAGTCCGCTTTCGTTCCGCCGATGTACCCAGCGAACTGGAGCGTCGCGCCTGTCGGATCGAACTTCGCAACAAACACATTGGTGGTCGCGCCGCTCTTCAGGGTGCTGCCATCGGTGACCGGGAAATCGGTGGAACTGGTGGCTCCCGTCACGTACATGTCGAGCGCGGAATCGACCGCGATCGACGGCCGCAATTCGCTCCCGGTGCCTCCCAGGTACGTGGAATACGACAGCACGGGGTCGATGACCAGCATTTTGGTCCGGTCATAGTCACCGATCTCGAACCGAACGCGATCGGCAGCCAGTAACGCAAAGTGTCCGGCAACTGGTTTGCGGACGTTTCCATCCAACTGGTAGACGCGCGGCGCTTCCAGCCGGACATCCCCGGCATCGGTCGCAAGAACCAGATCCCCGGAATCAACTTTTACGGAGCGCGCTCCCTCAAACCCAAGCTGAATCGCGCGAGTATCAGTGCCCGGCGCAATCTGGAAGTCGTACTCGAGATGCCCTTGGCTCCCGTAGTAAACAAGGTCGATGCCGGGATAAACCTGCGCATACTCCACGCGCGCAAACTGCGGAATATTACGGCGCCACTTCGAAGGATCGTTGCCGATAAAGTAGCTGCTCTTCCCGGGAAGCATCGCTGTTCCCGAAACCTCGGGATGCGGGTTCGCGCCAGCCAGCGTCATCCGGACTACAGAACTCTTCGCCTGCTCGTTCTTGCCGGCGGCCGGAGCGTGCAGCGACAGCACGGCTTCGCGTTCGGTAAGAAAGAGACCATAGCCGCCGCCGCGGGCGATAAACCGTACGCTCGCATCGGTCTGCCCCTGGTTCGGCTCAAACATCAAAGGGAGGTGCCCGTAACTCTTTGCGCCTCGAGCGGCCAGGGATGCGGGGGAGGAAATGGCGGGAGGGGTGGAAGCCACGGCGCTCGTGGAAGTCCGAGGGTGGGCGCTCAGCGACAACAGCACCGCTCCGGTGGTTACCAGCAGCAACCCGGCCGGCACGATTCGTCTCGCTAACAGGCCTCGACCCAACCCACGACGATTCAATCTCACGAGTTCCTCCGACGTATTCAATTCAGGTGGAGAGGGATGCAGAACGGCACAAAACTTTTCCGCGGCCCCGTGGCGTGCGGGACGGCAGTGACAGTCTCCAGCTTCGCGTGAAAAACAAATAACTACTTAAACATCCAGCGGATAGGAGTGTCAAGCGAACGCAGCACGACCCCCGTTCAAGCCTGATGAGATGCGTCCACCGTCCAAATAAGATGCCGAGGCGCGCACCATCTTTGAAAAGGGCGGACCTTAGTGGGAGGGCAAACACAACCCAGACTACCCACCCTTCAGGAATTTTCGAACTATCATTCCGATGGGCTGCCCACCCTTCGCGTTTTTCGAAGGGTGGGAGGCACGGACCTTGACCTCTGATGGCCCGAGCGAAATGGGCAACTAAAGAATATCCACGACGATCAGCGTAACGTCATCCTGCTGACTGACGGCCGCAGGTCGCCATCTCTGAAGTTCGGCGAGCACTTGACTCGACAACTCGGAGGCCGGCTGCAATCGATGATCGCGGACGACCCGTTCCAGTTGCAGGTCGCCAAACGCCTCGCCCGCGGCGTTCTCCGTTTCGGTCACCCCATCGGTGTAGAGCAGGAAACGATCGGCAGCCTCGACCGCGACGCTGCACACCGGGTACGCGGCGTCGGGTTCGACTCCGAACAACAGCCCGTTGCTTTCGATGCGCAGCATTTCGCCCCGCGTATTCCGCCAGCACAGCAGCGGCGGATGTCCAGCCGCCGAGTAGAGAGCGTTGCGGTTTTCGACGTCGATCCACACATAAGCCGCCGACGCAAACTGGCCATGGGCCTCACTGCACAGGATGCGATTCAAGCCAGCCAGCACCTGCGCCGGATCATCCGCGTGCACGGCTACGGTCTGCATCGCCACCTTGATCATCGAAGAAATCAGCGCCGCAGGGATGCCGTGTCCAGAGACATCCGCCACCAGAATTCCCAAATGATTCTTGTCGGACTGGACGAACTGGTAGAAATCGCCCGCCACCGCGGTCATCGGATAGTACGAGGCAGCAATACGGAGATTCGCGAGTTCGGGAACGCTTGCCGGAAGAATGGAAGACTGTATCTGCCGGGCCGTCTCCAGTTCCGTCTCAATGGAAAGCAGACGACGCTCGTTGGTGAACATAATTTCCAGCGCAACGTATCCCAGCGAAAACAGCAGAGCGCCGAAGCCCAACGACGCCACCCATGGCACGACGCGGTACCCCAGCACGCTCGACAAGTTGGTGTAGAGAACCTCCAATGCAACGATGAGAGTCGCCGCGGTGAGAAGGCGATGATTCAGGATCACCAGGAACTTGGAAAACTTTGGAACCAGCACGACCGCTAAGAGGACCAGCATGGAAACAACTGCGAGCAGGTTGTTGTAGAACATCCATCTGTTGGCTGGGCCACCGAGAATAAACGTTCCGATACCAACCAGGGCAATCGCCAGCCCTGCGAAGACTTCCAGGTTGATCAGAAGCCTGAGCTTGCCCACGCTAAGCTCTCGCCAAGCGAGCAAAGCAGAAACCAGAAGGAGGTACATGACCGCCGTACTCACGTAAGGCGCGGCAGATTTCAGGGGGTGGGGCAGCGCCGCCACAACGGCGGGCGTCTGGACCAGAGTCTGGAGGCCGAACATCCCGCTGAAGATTCCCCACCACACCAGAATGCGAACACCCCCGCGCCAGCGGATCGCGGCAATCGCGCAGGCGGTAGCTCCGATAGACAAGAAGATCGTTCCCAGGACGATATCCGTCACCTGGCCGCGGAGCATTTCGAGACCTGCATCGGCTGCCGTAGTCATGGCGTTCCGCGAAAGCTGGGACTTTGTGGATTTGTCATGTCTGGACGAAACCGCGCATGGGAAAAGGATGCGGTAACAACTGAGTTGCTCTCCGCACGATCTTATGCTCGGAGCAATGCCTCAGCGCAGAATAGTGAGGAGGCTTCCCGACGGGCGCACCGGAAAGGGACCCGCTTGCACTGGCAGGAGACAGGGGCGCTATCAGAGAGAGGGTTGTGGGGCAATAGAGTCCATGACTCGAGCGATCAGAACAAACTCATTTCGCTCACTCCATCCCAGGGATTTCCGCAAGCGTCTTGTAGAGCTTCAGGCCCATGCTACGACCGACTCGTACCATTTCGTCGGCTCCGGTCGACGGTCCGCCGACCCGCAGCACAGCGTCGCATTTTTCCAGCAAGCGGGTTGCGATGGGATGAAAGATCTCATTGAAGGCATTGTCGCCAATTTTGCGCGACCCGGCCAAGTCGACCAGGGGCAGAGCCAGCCACTCTCCGAGAACAGGAATGTGCCCGGCGCGGAAGATGGGTAGCGCATACGATTCCATCTCTTGAACGTTCTTCCGGATCAGCGCTGGGTCGTCATTCGTGCCCGAGCGATAAGGGCCGGCAATCAGGATCAGCATCACGGTGCATGGCATCACGCTCACACAATTCCTTTCGCGCAGATCGTGCGCCGATCTGCCGGGGCGTGATTGGAGTCTAGGTTTGCAAGAAACGACCCGGCATAGAATATTGAGGGGCACGAGCCCGTACAGAATTACGATGACTTCGATGCGGCTCAGCAGCTTGAACGGTGCATCAGCTTGCAAAATGGGGGGACGTCTTGGGCGCAAAAATTCTCATGGTTCTTAGCGCAAGCATTATCCTCGTGCTCGGAATCATTCACCTCACCTATACATTCTGGGGGCCGAAGCTGACCCCCCGTGACCCCATGCTGCAAGTCAGCATGACGCACGTTTCACCTGTGGTTGCGAAAGAAACGACCATGTGGCGGTGCTGGGTGGGTTTCAACGCCAGCCATAGCATGGGACTCATCTTGTTCGGCCTGTTTTTCGGCTTTCTCACGCTGGCTCACGGAGAACTTCTTTTTCAATCAACGTTCCTGCTGGTGGTCGGGCTGGCCATGCTTGCGGGTTTGGTTGTGGTGAGCAAGCTTTACTTTTTCAATGTGCCTTTCATCGGCATCACCGTTTCTTTGGCCTGCTATATCGCCAGCATTGCCCTCTCGCGAGCCTGACTCAAAACTAAAGCAAAATCGCTACTTCGCGGCGCGCTTCGACTCGCTGCCTTCGATTTCCCGGATCTTCGACATGTTGGCGGCTACGCGCTTGGTGTCCTTACGCTTGCCGGAGCGGTTGCGACGCTTTGCCTTCGTGACGTAGTGGTTCTTTGCCATGGTTCGTTCTTATCCTCTTTTTCGTGATGAACTGGTCGAACGCTTATGTTTTGCTCGACTTGGAAGCACTCTGCGCTCCGCGAGTCATGCTGAACACGATACACGAAGCTCAGCGCAATGCCTTTTCATTGTAAAGGGAAATGATCCCGCAATAAGGTTTGCACGGTAGTTGACTCGCAGGTCGAGTGGAGCACAATCCGCAGCTTATCGTTTTCGTCCAGCAGTTACGCCGGATGCTGAGCGCAGGGTCCCCCTTCGAACGCTGCCGCTTCAGGAGGCATTCCGTGAAAAAATCTCTGATTCTTCTGAGCATGTTGCTAGCCTTGGCCGCATTCTCGCGCGCCGACTCGATCCCTCTGACGTCCGGTTCGGGCACACTGTACCCCTTTCCCCCCGATTCAAGCGGCGGGTTTATTTTTCAGTTTCATGGAAGTGGCTACAATTTCTCCATCCCCGGAGGGCTCGATGAGGCTGGTGGCGTCTTGGTATCTTGCATACCACTATGCGAGCCGCTTGCAACGGTTCCTCCCTTCCCGTTCCTCTTTACAGCTTCTTCGCCGTTGCTGCTGGTTCCTGGCGACCCTTTTCTATCAGGGGTAATCACCTTTAATGCTGTTTCGTTTGTGTCGAGTCTTGCCCCCAGCGGTAGCTTGACGATTAACTACACGGCGTCTCTTTTCCTTCAACTATTCCTGCTCGACGCCGCAACCAACCTGCCTCTCGCTGGCCCTTTTGTCTGGGGCTCAAACGAGCCTTGGATTGTTAAGGCTCACTATGCGCCTGACGGCAGCGGGATTCCTGTGCTGTATAAGTTCGAGGGAGCAACGTTTACCCTGTTCCTGAACCGGCGACCATAACGCTGCTGGGAACAAGGGTCTTGCCCATATTGTTCGGGATGCGAAGACGGCTTTCGAGGGCCATCTTCCGAACAAAGGGTCGAATGAACGGAGCTCCTCAAAGAAATTTTTTAGCGGCGAGCGGCAAGGAATTGCACTGAAGTCCTCCAGAGCCCTCTCTCCGAGCAGAAAACGCCGCTTTTTCCGCGCTCGCGATAACATCCGTGTGGCAGCGCGATTGCTTCTTCAACGCCGCGCGATTCTTCCTTGCGCTCCTCCCTCACAAGGTCCTCCATTTGGAGGGCAACAGCCGCCAGCGAGTTAACCGACTCGTTTCGTCGCGCTTTTTGCTATTGCAAACTGCTGATAAATAATGGACATTGGCGTTTCACGTTGAACTAAAGCTTGCACCGGACGACTGTCCCCGGTCTCGCATCGCCAGGTCCCAGTTCTCAGCCTTCCACGGACTGGATGCATTTCGATTCATGACTCTTAGGTGAGAAAGGCGCACGATGCTCGCTGAATCGACCGACCGCCGTTCCATGAGACGTTTCGATATGCGCCTGCCTGCGGCCATCCGCTTCAGCGAGAACGCGATGGGCGAGTTCTTCACCGAAACCCAGAACGTTAGCGCCCGCGGCGTGTTCTTCTATCTCGATCGCGAGGTCGCCCCCGGATCGCGCATCGAAGTGACTCAAGACAGCCCGTGCGGCCGGGGGAACGACCGCGACTTCGTAATCGGCTCCCGCGAACGTGCGAACCGCGTCGAGCGACTCGAACCACATGATCGTGACGAACTCCACCTCGTTCGTCTGGTCGCGGCGAAGCAGGTCGATTCCCAGGAAACCGGCGACGTCGCGGTTCTGGATGCCCTCGAAAATCTCCGAGCGCAAGAGGGCCTCGTAGGTGTCCGCGTTCGTCGGTGTCGTCCA
>Ga0209811_10000249_pt1 | contig 24910 bp, 34 predicted proteins | sample Coa_R1_6_FD_187161 | JGI IMG/M metagenome (GOLD analysis project Ga0209811, IMG submission 187161) | Surface soil microbial communities from Centralia Pennsylvania, which are recovering from an underground coalmine fire. - Coalmine... | ecosystem: Environmental > Terrestrial > Soil >... | reverse complement strand
GGCGATACTGACGGCACCAGGAGGAGGCGGGGGGCAGATTTCCGCTGCCACCGCGACGACGTCATCTGCCGATGCGAGTGGCGGGACTCCTGCCGCCATAGCAACGGGAGGGACCTTGGTCAATGCGAGAGGTACAGGAGGCGGCGGCGCTGCTGCTATTCTTGGCGCGGCTTTTCCGCGTAACCCCGGCGCGGGAACTTTGTACGGCGGGGGCGGCGATGCTGTCGCCAACGGCAACGGTAACGCCGCCGGCGGGTTTGGTTCGGGAGGCGGTGGAAATATTCTTACTGCGAGTATGGCGGCCGTATCAGGAGGCGCGGGTGCGCCAGGCGTTTGCATCATTTATGAGTACGCGTAATTGACTTATATTACTAAAAGTAGTAAAACCCTCTTAAATATTTCTTGGAGATTATTGTGCAAAAAACTTCCCTCGCCGCGTTAATCGGCTCGATTTTCCCGGCCATCGCCGGGGGTCCCGTATCCGTAACGGATATCGGCGCAATGCCCGACCAGGCAGCGCTTATCACCACGTTACAGGGGATTAACCCTTTTTCCGCCACGGCGTTCAACGCCGTTGCGACGAACTCGCCGGTTACGCTTACGAGTTCCCAAATGTCGGCAGGCCAGGACAGCGTCATCAATTTGACGGGCACGGCGGGCACCGCAACAGTGCCGACAGCCGCTATTTTTATAGCGGGACTCCCGCCGGTGGCGCAAGTCGTCGGCGCGTCTGGCGTGCTGCGTATCATCGGCACTACGGGAACGTGGACGGTAACGACAGCCACAGGGTGGACTCTGACGGGAACGATGACAATTGCCGTCGGCACTTTCCGGGATTTCATTTGGACGGTAACGGGCGTTGGGGCATCCGCAGCGGTAACCCTGCAACAAATCGGCACGGGGACAACATCGTGAACGATTACCTTAAGAAGCTTCTTGCAAGCTTGTTTCCGGCGGTCGACGATGACGACCTGCCGGAACTTCCCGACGACGCGCCGGACGACGAGCCGGTAGACGAGCCCGACGACGATCAGGTAGACGACATAGTCGACGACGAACCGGAAGAACGCCCGCGCCGTGCGGCATCACGCGATACCAGCGGCACCCGCGAAATGCAAGCGGCATTGGAGCGCGCCCGGCGTCTTGAAGAGGATGTAGAGAACCTGAAGCGTAGCTCAGGCGCACCTTCGGAAGATCAACGCACACGGCAGGAAGAGGATAGGCAGCTAGCCGACCCGAACGTCAATGAACTGACGAAGTGGCAGATTAACGCCAATCGCACTTTGCGCGAAACGCAAGGCGCTGCCAAGCAGGCATTGATGCAAGCACAGGACATGCAGGACCGCGCCGCTTTCATGTCGAAGGCGACAAGCGACCCGCGCCGCGCCAAGTATCAGGACCGCGTCGAGAAAGAATTGACGACGTTGCGATCCAAAGGGCAGAATGTCGACCGCGAAACGCTGTATTTTTACCAGTTAGGTAAAGACATCGCGGAAGGCAAACTGAAAGCCGCGCCGAAGAAAGCGTCGGCGGCTGCGAACGTGCCACGGGGTAAAACTCCTGCGGCGAGAAGCGATGTTCGTTCCAAGGGCAATAACCGAAGTGCATCGGGCGCACGTGAGCGCTTGATGGACAAACCGATTTAACCACCAAAAAGGATGACCATGAAGACCTTTTACCTTGCCATCCTCGCGGTGGCGCACAGCTTGTTTCCGCAGGTGACAAACGCTTCAACCAGCTTTACCGCTGACGTTGAAGCATACATCCAAGAGGAAGTCGAGCCTTTGGCGCGCCGCCAACTGGTCGCGTACCAGTTCGGCAAGCCATTGCATCTCGATACCAATCGCGGCACGACTTACACGGCTTCGCGTTATACCCGCCTGCCGCTGCCGTTTGCGCCGCTGCAAGAAGGCGTTGCGCCACCGGGCGAAGCGATGACCCTGCAACAAGTTACCGCTACGGCACAGCAATGGGGCGATCGCGTCATCATCACCGACGTGGCGAACCTGACGATCAAGCATCCGCTGTTCCAACAAGCTTGCGAATTGGTGGGGTTGCAGATGCCGGAAACCTTGGAGCGCAACACCCTGAACACCCTCATGTCGGCCACACAGGTCAACTTCGCCAACGGAAAATCTAGCCGGGCGAACTTGCTGGCTACCGACGTCATGACGCCGCACGAAAACAACCGTATCGTGGGCACTATGCTTACCTACGGTGTGCCGCGCTTCATGGGCGACGAACGCGAGGACATGATGATCGAAGCGGGTTCGTACCGCGATCCTTCGAAATCGCCTGCGGTCATGCAACACTATGTCGCGTTGATCCACCCGCTATCGGCTCAGGACATGCGTGAAAATACCGTCGTGGTCAACGCGTGGTCTTATAGCGACGTCAATCGCTTGTATAACAACGAACTCGGACCCTTCGGCGGTGCGCGGTACGTCGAGACAAACTTCATGCCTTACTTCGTAGGCAATGCCGCTATCCAGGGCACGGCGTCGGCGTCCGGCGGCGCGTTGGCGACTAACGCGGGCTACCAGATCATCGTGACCGCTTCGCCGTCGCAAACTTCGGTAGAGCAGCAAATCTACCAGGTATCGAACGCGATCAGCGTAACGGGCCCAACGGGTTCCATTTCTGTTGTATTGCCACAGCTGGTGGGTTATACCTTCAGCATTTACATTGGTACTTCGGCCAATCCTGCGAATCTGGCGTTGTCGCCTTCGGGTCCTACCGTCGGCGCTTTGGCAGGCCAGGCTACCCAGTTGGCACCTAACCAAACCGTTACCTTGACCGGTATCGGCGTGGCGCAAACCCCGCCTGCGGCACCGGCGACGGGCGTAACCGTGTTCCCGACGATCTTCATCGGCAATCACAGTTACGGCCAGGTACTGCTGGAAAACCCAGAATTCCACTACCTGACCGGCGCCGATAAGTCGGACCCGTTGAACCAAACCCGTGTAGTTTCGTGGAAGGTGTTTTACGGTTCGATCATCTTGAATCAAGCCTTCCTTGCGCGTGTTGAAGCAGGTTCCGCATTCTCCGCGACATACACCGCAGGCACAGTAACTACGCCGTAATAACGTCCGGGGCTTCGGCCCCGGTTTTTTAACTAGCTGGGGATAGCAAAAATGGCTACACGCGCACCGGGCGGGGATACACCCGTACCTGAAAAACCAAAAGAAGAAATCAAAGAAGTACCGAACACGGAGGCGTCGTTTAAACAACGAATAGCCGAACTGGAAGCGCAACTCGCGGCTTCTAAAACCGCTGAGGAAAAAGCACTTGAGCAAGCGGCGCACAACGCCGCCGCCGCGCAAAGTGTTCTCTTGTTCAACTCCACAACCACCGAAATTCACATGGGTAAGAATGCGGATGGAAAAGACTTGTGGAAATACAAAATCGACCTGCCACCTTCAGGTGGCACGGATATCAAAGTGAACATGATCCCCTACTACCACGGGGAGACATACACCTTTGAGACGGACTTGCTGCGTACGATCAAGGAGATCGTGCAACGCTCTTGGGGGCACGAAGCAAGCATCCAGGGCAGCAATGAGAATTTTTACCGTCGCGAAATGAACAAAACTATCAGCGGAAGAGGACGATAATATGAACAAAGAAGTAATGGACATCGGCGCAGCGCCGATCACAGGCAATTTTGAAATCACTCTGCCGGCGCCGAACGGCGCAAGCTTGCGCATTACGGGGTACGTGTACGCTGGGGAAGATACCGTGTCACTGCATGAGCGCATGGATATCTGCCGCGAAGCGCTATTGCGGCAGCAGCAGGTTCTTGAGAAGCCCGTGCTCGAAGAGCGCGTAAAAATGCTCAAGGAGCAAGAAGCGCATATCGAAAAAGCGTATCTCGACCTGCTGGAAAAGAACAACGTCCGTAAACTCCCAGTTTCGGAGTCGCAGCACCTGCAAAACTACCCGACGCAACTGAAGCAGATCAAAGCCGAAATTAGCAAAGGCGAAGAAAAGCTGAAAGCGATCGAGGTTGCATAATGGCGCTCACTGCAAGCCAGATTGTTACCTACGCCCTCCAAATTGCGAAATGCCCCGGCTTTACGCAACAAGGGGGGCAATCGCTCAATCTGGTCTTGCAGGACTTGGTTTTGCATCGGGATTTAAAAATAAATCGCGTAACGAACACGATCACGGTGCAAGCAAATAACAACGGGCCTTTTAATCTCGAAGCCGATTACTTGCGCACCTACGATTTATTCTTTTCGCAAAATAATCTGCCGTATTTCCTGCATCCTATTTCGATGGAGGAATACGACCAAGAGTTTAAAGACCCTTCCATTGCGAATTATCCGTATGAATTCGCAACTGACTTATCCCCTCAGGCTACCGGCGGGCTGGGTCTTCTTTTTATTTACCCGCAATCGTCAGGCATTATCCAACTGACGCACCGCTACATGTTGCAACGTGCGGATATCGCGTCTCCCGAAACATCGTCGATGGTTCCGTGGTTTCCAGATACGGATTACCTGATCCACGCGACTGCGTACAGGATGATGAGGATTACGGACGACGCGCGGCATGACAGCTTTGTAGCTGAAGCCGATAAGATGCTGCGTATCCACTTGATCATGGAAGGCGATGAGCAATCGGTAGTTAAGTCCGTCCGACTTGACCCGCGCCGATTCCACACGAACAGAACGCTTAAACCCACAAAAGTTACAGGTTAGGGGCGCGTATGCCGATTCCTAAATCCTACCCCGTAAGGTTCACCCCAAAGGGAATATGCGACGCATTCGACGCAACAGACACCTTTCCGGGTGCATGCAGCGTGTTGCAAAATCTCATCTTCGATCAAGCGAACCCGGAATTGATGACCGCGCGCCCCGGCGTAGGGACGGCGATAACGACGTTTCCGGGCTTTACAACGCCGGGTTTCGTGTCGATTCACGTAACGCTAGGGACATTGACTTTCGGCATGATCGCCACCGGCCGTAATGCGGGGCGAGATGAACCTTTTTGCTACGATAACGCCGCGGGGGCATTTATTACGATAACGGGTGTTACCGCCGCCAACACACCCGTTTCGCCAGCCACGTCAGGGACATGGACCCCGCCGACGATGGCGATGGTAGGGGTGTATCTGCTGATTACCCACCCCGGTTTTAGCGGAACCACAAACGTTTTCGGCGCTATCAATTTGACCAATCCCGCCGCCCCGGTATGGAGCGCGGGGAACCTGACTACAAACCCGCTGCCGGGAGTGCCGACGAACGTCGCCAACTTTAACAACAGGGCGTATTTTAGTTTTGGCAACAAGTTGTTCTATTCGGATTCCTTAAGCCCGCTTGTGGCGACTAACGCAGGGCAATCGCTAACGGTGGGAGATAACACCGCCGTAACTGCTTTGGCTGGTTTGCCGATCACGACAACTTCCAGCGGGGTAGTAGGCGCGCTTGTGGTGTTCAAACCGGCGTCCATGTGGCAGGTAACCGGCGACGCCGCTATCACAAACAGTCTGTCCCAAAATTACCTAACGCTGACAACTGGATGCGTAGCGCCTAGAAGCGTTGTACCCACAAGTTTCGGGCTGGCATTTATCGGCATTTCAGGGCCTTACTTTTTAAGCGGCCTTGGCGCGGTATATCCGATAAATAAGGACTTGAGCGGAGGCGCGCCGTCAGATGTGCAAACGCCTTTCCAGGACACGACAGCCCCCTCTCGCATAGCGGCGGGCTTTCAGGGAAACGTATTCAGGGTCAGCGTTCCGACGACCTCACCGAACGGGAACGTGGTCAATGACTACTGGTTCGATCTATACCGACGTCGGTGGAACGGCCCCCACACCTTCCAATACGATTGCGTGTCGATGGTATCGGGGGCGGCTACCGGCTCCTACTTTCTGCTGTCTTCCGCCGCAAATCCGGGAGCACTCTACAGGGGGCTGGCGCAACCGCAGGCGAATATTGTGCCCACGTATAGCGACGTAGGCGCACCTGTAGAAGTCATCTTGCAGAGTTCGTCTTTCCCAAAAACGGGGCACATGGCCGAAAAGCAAGTAGTGGAGTCGACAATAGAGCTATCCTCTGTTGGCGCGGCGGTGGCGTACAACATGACGGCGTTGTCGCCCACTGGTAACACACTCGGAACAGCGGGTATCACGTCAATGAACCTGGGGGGCATTTGGGGTTCCTTCAATTGGGGGGATGGCACCACGTGGGCGTCGGCGGTAAATATACCCTCTACGTATCGGGTTCCCTGGTCCGCGCCGATAGTATTTAAGAAATTTGTTTTCAATATCACCGCTGTGGCTAATAATAGCGTATCAATCGGTACTTTTTACGCCCGCTATCAGGATTGCGGCTACACACTCATGTAGGAAAAAACATGGCGATCATAGGCACCTTGCCGAATAATATTCAGAATGGGCAATTAGCGGACGCAACGCCGCTAATGGCCGATTTTAATTTCATCGTGAACCAGGTCAACGCGAACGCGAACCCTACGGGGACGCTAACTGCGCCGACAGGCACACGCACGATATTTAATCAGCCTTCTGCGCCGGTGGGCTGGACGCAGGACGTGAGCGCTTCGCTTTCCGATACGGGGATGCGAATAGTCATAGGCGCGGGGGGCACGATGGGGGGTTCCGTACTTTGGTCGAATTGGAATCTAGGAGGCGCTTTTAACCTGACCCCTTTTACGTTATCGATATCACAAATGCCCGCGCATACACACGCGGTAACGGGCGTTACAGGATTTTCGAATCAGTCGTTGAACCACACGCACAGCGGGGCGGAAACGTCGGACCAAAATTTAATCGGTGGCGGGTCTGGTGCCTTCGTCAGGCTAAATACAAGTCCTACGGTGACACAAACGGGCGCTACCGACTTGTCGAACCACAACCACAACATCAACTTCACGTCCGGCACAGCGGGTTCGGGGGCATCTATCACGCCATCCATAACAACCCCGTTAGTAAAATACACCGACATGATCATGTGCATAAAATCATGAAGACTATTTGCCCCCTGCTTAAGAAAGAGTGCGCAGGGCACAATTGCGCGTGGTACACCCACGTAATAGGCAAGGACCCTCAAACAGGCAAGGACATGGATCACTGGGACTGTGCCGTTAAATGGATTCCAGTAATGATCACCGAAGCCGCCAGGCAAACGCATAGCGTTGCTTCTTCCGTGGAATCTATGCGCAATGAGGTAATCCAACGCCAGGATGTTTTAAACAACGCCGTGCAAATAGCGCGTACAGCGCCGCAGCGCTTAAAGGGGGAATGATGATGTTTAAAGACGCATGTGACGGAGCCGCCGTAACGGTGACAGCGGCTTCTCTGCTAGGGTGGTTCCCTGCAATTTCCAGCGTACTAACGATTGCGTGGATGCTTATTAGGATATACGAATCCAAAACAGTGCAGGATTGGCTGAATAAAAAAGGGGATGCGCATGAATATTGATTTCACAAAGCAATTCGAGGGACGCCGTCTTACCGCCTATCCCGATCCGGGTACGGGTGGCGCACCTTGGACCATAGGGGACGGCCACACCAAGGGCGTTAAGGAAGGCGACACCTGCACGCCAGAACAGGCGGACCAGTGGCTAGCCGATGACTTGGCGGTAGCCTGTAGTACGGTGGCGCATTTCGTCAAGGTGCCATTGACGGATAATCAGAAAACGGCTCTGGCCGATTTTGTGTTTAACGTTGGCATGGGGAATTTTGAATCGTCAACGTTACTGAAAAAACTCAACGCAGAGGATTACGAAGGCGCTGCGGATGAGTTTGGGCGATGGATTTATGCAGGAGGTAGAGTACTGCCGGGTTTAGTGAAGCGCAGAGCCGCAGGGGCCGCGCTGTTTAGGCTAGGGATGACATCGCCATGCCAACCCTCCTCGACGTAGCGCTGGCGGTTAAGACAGTGGTTATATTACTTTTTCTTCTAACGTACAGCGGAAACGATAAGGACAGTGAATAATGAACTTTGATCTAAAAAGCGTTATCGCTTCTATCGCCCCCACACTCGCCACGATGTTGGGGGGCCCGTTAGCGGGCGTTGCCGTTACGGCGTTGGAAGGCGCATTCGGCCTAAAGCCCGGCGCCGGAACTGACGGTATCACTCAGGTTCTGCAAACGGGCGCGATGACGCCCGACACCATCGCCGCCGTTCGCGCCGCCGATCAGAAACACGCCGAAATCATGGCGCAGCAGGGCATTGACGTGCAAAAGTTGAACGCGGCGCACGACGAAGCCGTGACCAAGGCTTTTGTAGATGACAGGTCTAGCGCCCGAAGCATGCAGGTGGCCGTAAAGTCCGTCATCCCCGCCGTATTCGGTTCGGCAATCATCATGGGCACATTGTGCGCAGCCGGGGCCATCCTGACAGGGCATGTTGCCATGGGCGACACCACTACGGCGACCATGGTCGGCACCGTTATCGGCTACCTGTTTGGGGAGGCTAAAGCCGTACTGGCCTTCTATTTCGGAGATACGCAGGGCAGCGCAAGGAAAACAGAACTGCTTGCGCAATCAACACCGAATGACAATCAACCATGAAGAACTTACTAAAGATAGCGCAAGGCATTGACGTGGTACCGCTGCTGCTGGCCGTGCAGCGCCAGCCGAAGCTGTGGAACCGCCACAAGGTGCGCAAGGAAGCACCAGGCACCCCGCATTCGGAAATGTCCGATATCTGGTTGCGGTACAACGACGTGAAAGACTATGAACTGACGGGTGACTACGCCGGGTTCAATGACCCTCACGACGCCGTGTTTTACCCAGAGTGGTATGCTCTGCCGCAAGCCCGACCGATCGTTATGGGCTTGATGGCGAGAGTGGAAGGCGTGCGGCTAGGCGGCGTGATGATCACGAAGATACCGCCGGGCGGTAGGATAGCCCCGCACAGCGATGACGGCTGGCACGCCAAGCATTACAACACGAAGCTTTATGTGGTGCTGCAATCGAACCCGCAATGCACCAATCGGGTAGAAGATGACGTGGTGAGCATGGCCCCCGGCGAAGTATGGTACTTCGACAACACCAAGGAACACGAAGTTATCAACGACGGCCAGGACGACAGAATCACATTAATTATTTGCATTAGGTGCGAAAAATGATCAAACACCACTTTTCGGCCGGAACGTATGTAAGAGAGCAGGACTTACGCGCACACCAAGCCGTAGAGACTCACAAACACAACTACGACCACTTCGGCATTCTGGGTTCGGGTACCGCCGCCGTAGAATTGGACGGAAGCGTAGAAGTTTACGAGGGTCCTTGTGTAGTAGAGATTAAAGCGGGTAAAAAGCATAGAATTACCGCATTGACGGACATTACTTGGTTTTGCGTTCACGCAACCAGTGAAACCGATGCCGATAAAATCGATCATGTTTTGATCAAAGGAGAATAATCATGCCTTGGGGAGTAGCTGCGGCGGTGGCCGGTAGTGTGGTGAGTTCGGCACTCGCCCCCGATTCCTCGGGCGGCGGTACGGGGAGCAACGCGAATTTATACGTCCCTTCAGGTTTGAGGGCAACGGATCAGGATTGGCAGCGCTTAAACACCGGCCAGATGGGTTTATACAACCAGGGGAACCCCTACGCCGGAGGGTACCAGGACGCCGCTAACACCGCTGGGCGAACGTATAACGCTCTTGGGCATTCCGCAGATGCCTTTGCGGGTGCACTAGGCCAGCAAGCACAGCAAGCTTACGGCGCGCAGAATTATCTGCAAGGCGCGGGCCAGGACATCTACAACCTTGCGAGGGACCCGCAAAATGCGCTCTACAACCGCACCCAGCAACAGCTGGGCGACCAGATCAACGTCGGCCAGGCACAGCGGGGGTTAGGCGGGTCTGCCGTTGGCGGCTCCGAATACAATCAGGGCATGTCCAATTTCAATATTGATTGGCAGAACAACCAGCTGCAACGGGCGACGCAAGGCGCAAGCGCTCTTGGCAACTTGTATAACCAAGCCGGCAGCTATGGTCAATTAGGTAACGCCGATCTAGCGCAGGGCTTGGCTACCGGCGCGCAAGGCGCGGGATATTACAACATGGCAGGGCAGCTACCCTACCAGACCGCGCAGGGCATCACGAATAACCAGTTGGGGCAGGCGCAAGGTATTCAATCTCAGCAAATTCCTTACATGAACTACGGACAGGGAGCTGTCGGGAACGCTTACAACGCCGCTTCGCAAAACGCGGGCGCGACAGGTGCGCTTGTCGGTCAAGGTATTTCAGCGCTTGGTAATTCAAGCTTTGGGCAAAATCTGTTTGGCGGGGGCAGTTATTCCCCTTACGGCACCGCAGACAACAGCCAATCGGCAACCGGTGGGAGTTTCAACCTGTCGCCGCAATTTTCAGGCTACACGGGTAGCTACTAGGGGGAGTCATGGCCGGATTAGGCGGGATGCCCTACTTTATCAAGTACCAGGGCGAATTACAGGATCAGCAACGCGCGCAGCAACTGGCGGCTATTCAACAGCAGCAGTCGCAGCAGCAGCAAGTTCTGTTCCAGCAGCAGCAGCAAGACCGGCAGCGCCAGGCGCAGGCACAGGCGGCAGTGGGGAACGCTTTGCCGCAAATGTTCGCGCCACCACCGCAACAGCCTCAACAGGCACCCGCGCAAGCGATGGGCGTACCGCCTCCGCAGCCGCCAATGCCGGGGCAGCCCTCGCAGCCTATGCAGCAGATGCCGCCGCCCCCGCAACAACCGCAGGGGCTGGACTTGTCACGCGTACCGCCACAGATGCAGCAGCAGTTAATGCGGCAGAACCCGCAGGCGTTCGCACGTGGCGCGCAGCAGTTTCAGCAAACCAGCCAGCCGCAGCAACCTCCCCCGTACCAGGCAATGCCGACAACGCCCCCCGCTCAACCGCAAGGGCCGCAGGCTATCGGCGCGCCGCCGCAACCCGCGCAGCCGCCAGCACCACCTCAGGGTCAGATGACGCTGGAAGGCGCAGTTAAGACCCTTCAAGCGCAAGGGCTTCAAGGCGCGGATTTAATGGTGGGTTTGCAGCACCTCATGCCGATGCTTGACGCGCAATCCAAGGCGCAAGCCGCTGCCGCGCAACAGCAATTTAACCAGCAAATCAAGGTTGAACAGCTGAAAACGGCGCATGACAACCTTGAAGAACGCAAACGCGAAGCCGATCAGCGCGCAGAGGATCGTTCACTCGATCGCGCTCAGCGCGCCCAAGCACATGCTGATTCAATAGGCATACAGAGGGAATCCATTGCCTTGCGCAAGCAAACCCTTGCTGCGGGCGGTGATGCCGCCTTCAGTAAAGACGACTTGAAATTCCTCGCCGAGCAGCAACTAGCGGGTGACAATTCTGTATATCAAAACCTTGGGCGAGGCGTACAAGGCGCGAAAAATGTCGTCAACTTACGTAAAGAAGTCGTGAAAATGGCGAACGAAAGAGGCATGTCGGGCGCAGATATCGCGGCGGCCAATGTCGGATACATGGGCGAAAAAGCAGCAGCAAGGACCGCTGGCGTCAAGGCCACTAACGTGGAATTGGCCGCAGCCGAAGCGCAAAAGACCTTCCCGCTTGTGCGCGAAGCATCGGCGGCGTTGCCGCGTTCCGAGTTCGTACCCGCGAACCGTGCGCTACAAGCCGCTCAGACAAATACCGGCGACCCGCGGGTCATTGCCCTTGGCACGGCTATCAATACCGCAGTTAATGCTTACTCCCGCGCTATCAGTCCATCGGGTACGCCTACGCAAACCGACAAGGAACATGCGCGTGAACTAATGTCAACGGCAAATACCCCTGAGCAGTTAAACGCCGTTCTTAAGATGATGGAAAAAGAAATGTCTGCGGCGAGAGCCGCGCCGAAGGAAGTAAAGGCCGCGCAACACGAGCGTATATCGGGCAAAAACACCGAAACAGGCGGCGGTATCCCTGCCGGCTGGTCGGTTACGGAGCGCTAATGCCTAAATTCACATTCACGTCGCCCGAAGGGAAGACCTACGATATTGAGGGGCCAGAAGGCGCGACCAAAGAGCAGGCGTTCGGCATCCTGCAACAAAAGCTAGGTTCCGCTCCCTCGCAGCCGAAAGCACCCGCGACGCCCAATGCGCCAAGTTTCGGGGAGAAAGCGCTAGGCGCGGGCGAAGCAGGGCTGTCTATGCTCAGCGGCATCCCCGCCGCGCTGGCTGGCGCTATCTACGGTGTGGGCAAGGGCGTTACCGGCGGCAAGTACGGCACACCCCAAGGAGTCAGGGAAGGCGAAGCCGCCGGCGCCGATCTAGCCGAAAAACTGACGTACCAGCCGCGTACAAAAACAGGGCAAGAGTATCTGCAAAAAGCGGGCGAAACGTTTGAGGAAAGCAAGCTTGCGGGTATGCCTGTGGAGGGCCCCGGCATCCAGAGAGTGCCGAAATTACCGGCGCTTGGCCGTGAAGTGGAAGGTTTGCGCGGTATCCCAAAGCCGCCAAGCGAAGCCGTGCGCGCTTCTAAAGCGTCGGGCATTCCCCTTACAATTGGTCAAGAAACAGGCAGCAAAGGCTTACAATTCACTGAAAACAGACTGCGGGAACTGTTCCCTTCCAAGGGGACGGCCGCCGCCGACGAGATGAAGCAGGTAACCGCCGGTGCGAACCGTGTCAATCAGCTGGCCGATCAGCTGAGCGCAAACCAGTTGAACCAGGAGGGTATCGGCAACCAGCTGCGCAGCGCTTACACGAACACGGTCAAGAAAATCGACACCTTGCGCGATACGCAAGCGAAGACCGATTACGACGCGGTGCGCAAGCTTGCCGGGGACAAACCCGTAATAAAATACCAGAACACGCTCGACACACTGGACAAGATCATCGCCGAAAACAAGGATGTTCCGTCAGGCGACGGCAAAAAGGTATATGCCCAAGCCGTTGGCATGCGCAAGATGTTGGCTGAAACCGCGCCAACAGAAACCGCCCCCTCTATCCTAGGCCCGAACGGTCAACCCGCCAGGATGGCCGCGCCCCCCGTATCGGGGCCTCAGACCGCCACAATTGACGCGGCCATGAAGACCCGCAGCGCGTGGGGCAAAGCTGCCCGCCGTTCGGGTAACGTGTTCTCCGATATCGATCAGAACGCTAATCAGGTGCTGGCGAAGCGTCTCTTCGGCGCGATCAATAAGGATTTTGATGAGGCCTCGACAGTCGGCACACCGATCGGCAAGGCACTGAAAGAAGCCAACACGAATTACTCCAAAGCGTCGCAGTCCATCGACTACATCAAAAAATCCGCGCTTGGCAAGCTGCTGGGCGAGGACGTGACAGACGCCGCCTTTACGGGTGAAACCTTCAGCACAAAAGCACCAGAGGCCATCGCTAAGCGCTACCTGACGATGACCCCTAGTCAATCTGCGCAAGTAACTTCAATACTCAGGGAACACTCCCCTGAAGTGCTGCAAGACGCGAAAGCCTTCGTATTGCGCAACGGCCTTGACGCCGCGAAAAATGAGGTACCGGGACAGCCCGCGATGGCGTTCGGTAAATTCCGTAGGGAGATGGAGAGAGTGGAGCCAAAAATGAAAGAGATGGGTTTCACCCCGAAAGAGATAAAAGATATCAAGGACGTGACCGACACCATGGCGAGGGCAGGGGATAAAACAGGTGCGAACCCTTCCGGCACTTCCGGCGCAATACATATGGGCGGCGCTGCGTCGTTAGCGTTCTCGCACCCTATGGCGGCGATCACCGCGGTACTTACCCCCTACGCTATGTCGAAAGCGCTGCTTACGCAGCAAGGCCGCGACCTATTGCGGCAGGCCGCGACCGCTCCTTCGGCTGCGGCGAGAACGCTGGCGGTGAACGCGTTAAAAGCGACATACGCCACCGCCGAAGTTGCCGCACCAGCGGCGCAGGCGGGCGCTACCGCCGCAAGAGCTATGCCCGCAACATCCGACCAGATACCTACGCCACCATGAGAATATTAATTTTAGATGTTAAAAGTAACGGGCTTGACTTGGCGCTACGGTGCAAGGCGCACGGCCATAAAGTTATGTGGTATGACCAGCCGTCAAAAAAAGACGGGTGGCCTACCGCCGGTTACGGACTTGTGGACAAGATTGAGGATTACGACTCGCTGCGCAAAAAATGGCTGTGGTGGGCCGACCTAGTCGTATTGATGGACAACGCCTATTACTTGGAGATGCTGGAGCCTTATGTGCGCGCCGGGGTTCCGGTGTATGGCTGCAATGTCGAATCGGTAAAGTTGGAACTTGACCGCGCTTTAGGGCAAAAGGCCATGCAAGACGCGGGCATGAGGATCATACCTACAAAACGTTTCCACGATTACGGGGACGCTATCGCCTTTGTCAAAAAGAATCCTCAATTTTTGGTAAGCAAGCCATCGGGCGACGCCGCTAAAGCCTTGTCCTACGTTGCACACGATGCCGGCGATCTTGTCTATATGCTGGATAGGTGGAGCAAGCGGCCAGATCTTAAAGCCGCCGCCAAGAAAGACGGTTTCATCCTCCAGGAGAAAAAAGTAGGCTGCGAAATGGCTGCGGGTGGGTGGTTTGGTCCCGGCGGGTTCTCCAAATTCTTTTGCGAGAACTGGGAGTATAAAAAACTCATGAATGACGATCTTGGGATCACGACAGGTGAGCAGGGAACACTTGCCCGTTGCGTCACTAAATCCAAGCTGGCAAACGAAGTGGTGCTGCCTCTCGCCGAAACACTTCACAAGTTGAACTACGTCGGCTACGTAGACGTGAATTGCATCATCGATAAGGAAGGCCCTTGGCCTTTGGAGTTCACCATGCGCGACGGCTGCCCCGTGCGATATAACATGATCGCACTGCGTAACGGCGACCCAGCCACGTGGATGACGGACTTACTTGAGGGGAAGGACTCCCAGATTTTCCAACCGGAAGTTAGCGTTTCGGTTGTCGTCTCTATCCCTCCCTACCCTTTCCCCGCTGAAGAACTGAAAGACGTTGACAACGTCCCTATCTACAATGTGAACGCTGACGATAACGTCCACTTGGTAGAGGTGAAGATGGGTGAAGCGCCCACTTTGGTGGGTAATAAAATTGTCACGCTCCCTTCAATAGTAACTTCTTCCGATTACGTGTATGTCGCCACCGGTAAAGGCACTACGATAACGGGGGCGCGAAAAAGCGTATATTCGACAGTGAAACGCATTAAAATCCCTAACGGTGCGCAATACCGTACGGATATCGGCGGTGGCCGCCTTAAAAAACAGCTGCCGGATTTACAAAAAGCCGGTTACGCAATCGGGCTTTCATACTGAGGATATTATGCGCCGCTCCATGCGTTCCGGCCTCATTTCTGAGGCATCCATCAAAACCGTCCTGACGGAAGTAAAGGGCGATTTATTCCTTGCGGCATGCGCTCTTGATTGCACGGTTCGCGAACTGGACCAGTACATCCGCAGGTCTCAGGTACTGCAATCGTTCGCGGCCAGCGTGGAGCAAGTCAAGAACGATCCCGGCTACGACCGCATGAGCGCGCAGCAGTTCGACGCTCAGGTAACGGCTCTGTCCCGATCCTACAAACTGGACGGGCTGAATGAAGTGCACCGGCTGGCGATGATGGAATACGGCGATTCAGCGGCGTTAGCCAAGGTTAAACTCGACGCCGCGCTGGCGCTGAAGGGCGGCGCGGGGCATGGCGGCGGGAATGGGGAAACCGAAGCGGCATTGGTTGAATTGAACCAGCTTTACCAAGCCAACGCGCCTCGGATTCGGGAGATACGCACTACGGTGGTCACTATGTCGGATACTCCGGCAATTTCTCGACAAAACGTTGTAACTCTTGAAAATCAAGCATAGCCCTGACGTGGGCTTTTTGCGCTCGATCTATGTCTACCCACTGCGAGGGGTACACGTAAAACTTGGTGGCCGTGATGTTCCCCAACCGACCCATCTCGCGCAGTGCCCGCCGCCAGGGCACCCCCAACCCCCGCACCTTCATACAGTACCGCGTTCCCCTAAACGGCTGCACTTTTTCCAGTTCGTCCCACACCGCCGTTAGCAAAGCATCCTCCGGACGCAGGCGCATTCGTATTGCCCACACCTCGCTACCTTCGAAGGTGCGCCGCATGCTGTGAATCTGGCGCACCGTCAACCCGCTATGGGTAGAGAGTTCGCTGTCGGTCAACACGATAAGGCTGCCCGGAAAACGGGACGCCTCCGCAACCTTGGCCCTTTCGGGGACGTCATGCAGCCCTTTCGCGAATTGTCGGCACAATTCCCCTGACGGGTACTTTACGTTTATCGTGTCGATATGCGATTGCCACGATACCGGTTTCGTTATGACGACTTGGGGGCAATCTTCAAGCGCAAGTCCACTCAAGGAAAGGGGACTATCAACGAGAATCCGGGCGTCGGCGTCCCCTAACTTGCATCGGTTGGAGCTATCTATCAGGATACCTTCTTTTTTACGCCACTTGTCCAACTGGCTATGCGTCCGCGTATCCCAATCCGCGTAAAAGAACACTGGAAATTGCACCAGTCCCGCGCTCTTGAAATAAACGGGATTGGTGCACGAATACGCCCGGCCAACGACTACATGCGTAAATTTGTCATACGCTGCAATCGTCGCCGCAAGCGCGTCTTTCGTCGAAAAGACACCGTGCATATCAACGCCCCAACAGCTTGCGGGCGGCGCTACGCACTTCTTCCGTGACGTTCATGCCCCTTTCGCTGAAGTCCAGGAGGCTTTCGATAAACGCCCGGTAATCCAGGATCGTTTTAACGTTGCTATCTGGCCCGACAACGCCGGTTCGATTGAAACCTTGCTCAGGACCGACAGAGATGCCTGCTTTGTTCAATGATACGAAACCGTTACCTGCGAAACTTCTTTGAAGTGTCAAAGGTTCTTTTTTCGTCTCAAGAGCAACTATTCTTTTTGTCAGCGCCTGAATGTCCTGCAAAATCATTTCGACATCCGTGCGTAAAAACTGCGTATCCTTGTCCATTATTTCCCCCGTTTCATTGCGTTAAGCAGCGAGTCCTGCACGCTGCGCTTGGTTTCCAACCGCTCCATCACTTCATAATCCAAAGTACCCTGTGCGAGTATGTAGTGTATAAATACTGGCCGATCGTGCCCGGCTTGCATCTGCCGGGTAGGGCCTATACGTTCGATAACTTGCTGGTGTTCTTCGAGATTCCAATTAACGGAAAAGAACACCAGAATGTTGCCGCCGTCCTGCAAATTCAAACCGTGTCCCGCGCTTGCAGGATGCACCAAAAGAACATGGATACGCCCAGCATTCCAATCTGCGATAACTGCTGCATCACCATCCAAAACACGAGCCCTAGGAAATGCAGCGCGTATCCGAGCAAGATCATGCTTAAAATGGTACGCAACAAGAACAGGAGCACCCGCAGACTCTTCGATAATATCGTCCAAAGCTTGTAGTTTTGCATCGTGCACCTCTGTCCAGTTATGTTGCTCATCCGTGTAAATCGCGCCGTTCGCCAACTGCAAACACTTTTGTGTTTTTGCGGCGGCGTTGAGCGCTTCGATTTCTACTTCTGCTTCCAACTCCAAAAACATCTTCTTTTCCATATCCCGATATTGCTGCATCGCTTTCATCGGTAAATGCACCGGAATAATATTCTTGATCGGTTCTTTCAGATCGAACCAATCTTTTGCATCCAGACTTAAAGAGCAATCCGCTATCGCTTCTTGTATAGCCTCTTGAGCGCCGGGCAGTGCCTCCACGCCGAAGCCGTCATAACTTGGTTTGAACCAGCGTTGAGTAAAAGCCGTGTACGAGCGGCCAAGCCTAGTACCCCCGTCAACGAACCACTGCTGCCCCCACAGGTCTTTAACGCCATTGGGCGCAGGGGTTCCGGTGAGATTGATCCAACGGCGTATTTTGGTATGGGCGACCGACGCAATTGCTTTAGCCCTAGCCGTTCCTTGGCGCGAACGGAAGCCCTTAAGCTTCGTAGATTCATCGGCGATAACGGTGGCAAACGGCCACGGTTTCGGGTTGTGTTTGTACCAATCCACAAGCCACGGTATGTTTTCATAGTTGACAGTAAAGACAGAAGCATTTCGGTTATTCAAGGCAACTATGCGTTGATCCTTGGTCCCTAAAATCGGTTGCACCTCTATGTTTCTCAGGTGCTCCCACTTCTTGGCCTCATCCGGCCAAGTGGATTGTGCCACCCGTAAAGGAGCCAGTACCAGGGTCGGTTGGGTTTCCTCGCCGGACAGATAAAGCCTTTCCAACGCCGTCATTGTCGATACCGTTTTCCCTAACCCCATACCCGCGAAAACATTCCCGCGTGGGTGCTCTATTTCGAAGTCAGCTATCAGGTCTTGATACCCTCGCGGGACGTATATTTTTCGGGTCATTCTTTAGGTACGAAATACTTAGCGTCAGGGCCGCACACTCCTGCCCCCTCTCTAAATTCTGAGGGACGGCCTGAAAACATATACAGTCGTTCTCCATGTACTGGGTCATATTTCGGAGGGTCGGTAAGGATGCCGCAGGACGCTGGCGAGTAAAACCCGAAGTAGTCATCCACGACACTATCCCTGAAGTTCTGGCAGTCTTTGCAAAATTTCATGTTATTCCCTTGGTCACTAAAACATCCGAAACACGGCGTGTAAAAAATTGTCGACCATTTCCATATCCGAGATAGTTAACACCTGCGCGCCGGCAGAATTGAACTTTTTATGTTCCCTTTTTTGGGTATCTCTTAACTTCTCCCCCGGTGCTTTTACTTCGACGAAGAAAACGGTTCCACTTAGGATGACAATCTGATCAGGAACACCTATATGCCCTGGACTTACGAATTTACGGGATATGCCGCCCACCTCTTTTACCCGCTTTTTGAGATACGCTTCGACTTTGGATTCACGCATGGCGGGTGCTCCGCAGTTGAAGATGCAGCAGTTTGGTATGCGCTACTACGCTTTTACGTTCGTAGTACCTGACGGAGGTTTCGAGATTCGCGCGTTCGCGGTCTAGGGCGTCCAGATGTGCCGCGATACTGCGTATTTGGCGGCGAAGGAGGTACCGCTGTAATAAGTTTTTCATCATTTTCTCCAATAGTTGTTGTGTTACGAATTCAGGTTATACCAATTGGTAAAGGGTGTCAATCTTTTTTGTAGCGATAAGCCTCAAATCCTTTTGCGGCTAACGGCAGCCCTTTCGTCCAGTCAACGTTTCGCGCCAATAACCCTGATAGGTGCTTCGGGTTGTAGCCAGGTTCGTTGGCTGCGTGGGTAATAATTTCATCGTGAACCGTCAACCGTATGCTGTAGCCCCCCGCTTCTATACCGGGCATATTGTGCGCCATGACGTTACGGGCGAACTTCTGGCACAGGTTTTCGAATAGCTTACCGCCATACGTTTTAATTCGTACCCACTTATGGGAATATTGACTCAGCCCCATATATGTGAGCCCCCCAGAATCGTCAAGTTTGGGGGAGGGATACGTCAAGTAGTCTCCGCTAGGCAGTAGCATGCGCAGCCAATTGCCGTCTCGCCGAAAGCCGACCTTGCCGAGCGGCGACACCACGCCAGGGCTGTATATAGCCGATCTCGCCGCACTTTCTAAATCTCCCCACATTCTGGCGATGTTCGGGTTCGCTGCGCGCCACATACGTTTAAGCGAATCACAAGTGCAGAACACCTCATCGGGTAGACCGAAAGTAGACCGTTTTTGCTCTACCGTCCAGCGAAGGAACCCTCTCGCTTCTTCCCATACGTTTGGGGGAATAGTACCCATGACGGCGTTCGTCATTGCGGCCAGGTCCAGCCTGTACGTTGCCGCGAAAGTCAAGAACGCGCCTACCCCGCCGCCGTACCCTAGCGCCAATTCCAACACCTTACCAATTTGCCGCATGTCGTCGTCTACTTCTGCCGGCGGGATGCCAAAGGCCTTGGCGTAAGCAAGCTTATAAAGGTCGGGACCGGTTCCGGCGTCAAAATCCCGGAAAGCTTGCAGTTTCCAGTTCTCACCCGCCAGGTACGCCGCTGCGCGTCCCTCGATATTGGACAAGTCCGAGACTACAAGTTTGCAGGCGGCAGGCGCTATGATCACCGATCGCATGCAGTTGGCGGCCAGTTCCATCACGTTATCAGCGATCAAGTCCGCGCAGCCCAGTTTAAAAGCGGCAACACCGATATCGATATCCTTTTGCTTCAACGTTGGCCGCAGGAAGTTCTGCGGCTGCAACAATCTGCCGGCCCAGCGCTGCGTGCGGCTGGCTCCGGAAAACTGCAACAGCCCGCGCATGCGGCCGTCCGATGAGATACCCTTCACAATCCGCTTGTACTTGCTTACCGAAATAGTGGACGACTGCAAGCGGATGTGGATCAAGTCCCTAACACTATCCGGCAATTCTGGGTCCATTAATCTGCGTTCTAGGGTGTCTGCCTGCATGTCGGGTAAGTAGACGCCGTGTTCTGCCAGGATGTATTCAAGCAACTTATCCCGCTGCGTCGCCGCAGTGACAGCGCCCTCTGTCGCGGCTGATGTTTGTTCTGCCAGGCCCTGTTGCGCGATATCTACGGCGGCGATGGCACACTCCGCGAGTTTTGTATCTACCAGCACACCGCGCATATTGATTTCCTGATCCAGATGCCACAGACCGACTTCGAATTCGTTATTCGGGTAGTTCCATTTCGGCATCTTGGAATGCAGCGCACGCATCGCCCGGATATCCGATTTTCCATACTCTTTAAACTCTTCCCACTCCACGGGGTGCGTTTCACGTGTCGCCCGGCGCAGCTTCTGCCCTTGTGGGCGGGGTTTGCAAAACAGTTGAATTAGCTGCTTCCCGCGTTTTTGTTTCGCCAGGTCATCGGGAAGTTTGAAAATCTCACAAAGTTTATCCAGCGACCCCGGCAATCCATGGCACAGCGCTTGCACCATCGTATCGCGTTGCTTTGCGCGGGGTATGATGGCGTATGTTATCGGCATTGCGTTCTTGAGGACAACGTTATCGAACATCCCAGAATTGTGCCCCCAATGCTCGCCGCATTCTTTTAGCGCCAGCACCAGATCGTCGGGCATACCCATATCATCTTCGGTCACGTCCCAGCAGTTCACCTCACCGTCGTCAACAGCCCATAACCACAGCAAAATCTCCGCGTTTTCCGCGTAGGCGTGAGTGCCGTTTTTTATCGGCGTCTCGCTATATGTTTCCAAGTCCCACCAAAGTTTTTTCATATCGCCAAATAAAGAAAGCCCGGTTTCCCGGGCTGTTGATCAAGCCAAGTCGTCCGGCGCTTCGATGCTGTCGAAATCATCCACTGATGCCTTGCCCCCGCCGCCGAAGGCGTCGCCATCCTTTACGAACTGGATGCCCAATAGTCCTGCGCGGATGCCGCTGTTTTCACCGTCCTGCGCGTAAATGTCGAAGGAGCAATTCACGTAACAGCCGGCGTAGGGTTTGCCGCTCGATTGCACCAGGGGGTTCTTGAATTGGTCGATCAACAGCGGAGCGCCGTCAGAGGCTTTACGGTGTGTGCCTATATACATCATCCCCTGAAAACCGTCGTATTCTTTCAGGTCGCCTTTCTGGTAGCAGTACTTGTTCGAGTTTCCACGCATGGATTCCAGCATCGCCATGTGCTTTTTAGGCCATTTCAGCTTCGCTTCGGCCTCAATCGCCGCAAGGATAGCCTTGTCGTTATCCGATCCCGGTTGCACCAGGAACGTGGCACTGTGCCGGAAGACGCCTTTACCTTGATACTGCTCCGCTTCGAAAATCGATTGGCAGAACGCGATACGAACATTGCTTAATTTCACTTTCATTTTTACTTCTCCTTTAAACTAAATCCGAACCCGGATCGGGGGCGACGGTGTCAAAATCTTCCGCAACAGGTTGTATTTCAAGTGCCGGGCGTTTATCCGACACATGCGCAACATGCGGCTTGCCTTGCTTCTGCGTGATAATTCCCTCCACTTTCTTTAGCCTACGTGGTTGATCTTTAAGCAGTTTCAGAATCGGGGTTGGACCCAACAGTTTGAAACTGTACATTTCCTCCTGTTTGAGCCGGAAGGACTTCAACAGCTTTTCGGCTTCCTCTTCCGATTCATACGCGCGGTTTCCCTTGCGCCCTTCGACAAGCTTTGTGCCAGGCACTTCACGGCCTTGCAAAAGTTCGTACTCAATACGCCCGCGTACGGCCTTGGTCCAATCTTCAATAAAGTCCAGCGCCGGCCATATATCTCCGAGATCTTCATTGGTGAGCATCACCACTTCGGCCGGCGGCCGCATTTCGTCGAAGTCCAAAGCCATAACCTCTTTCACCTTCTCAGACCGCGCCGGGCACACCGCGCTGGCGCGGCACCATTGGCACGCCTTGCCGGGGGTAAAATCCTCCTCTTTCAAAGGGCGTTCACTGCGCATGCGGTGTATCAGAATCGCTTTAGAAGCGGCAGGCTTGGCTACTAAATCCACCCATTCATGAATCAAACTCGCTTCGTAGGTCACCTCTCTTGGCGCGCCTAATGCCGGCTGGTCGATGACTTCTGTTACCGTCTGGAATTCGGCCACAAGGTTGAACTTCTCAAGCGCCCCCGCGACGTACATATGCAGCTGGGTATTGCCCTCTACGGAAACTTCCCTGTAACCGAACTTCGCGTCAATGACGCAAACTTCCCCGCGTCCGTCTTTCCAAGTCGCCAGCAGGACAATGTCACCGCGACCTGTGGCTCCTGTTTCCCCCGTGATATGAGAGATGGGCAGGTCCTGTTCTACCTCTACTTGCACCTCAGCGCCCGCCAACTTATATGCATCGATACGGGCATTTACGTTGTCGACCACCTGTTGCACGTCGTCGATAAAATCCTGATCGACCCTGTGACCCTTGGACATGACACTACCTAGCAACCCTTGCGCCGATACACCAGAAGACAGGCAAGCCGATAGCAGTTCGTGTTTGTCGGTACCCAGATCGGCGGCGGACATGTCCCGAACTTCAGGCTGGTCTGCTTCAGCCGCCAAGGCGTTAGGGCAATTGATCCACTTCGACGACCCCGAAGGGCTTAGAAGAGCGTGGTATTCTTCTGCCATCACGCCCCCGCTTCAGGATCAAGTTCCCCTGCTAAAACGGCGTTGCCCTCCACCACAAACAGCGCGTACTGTTCGGGTTTCAGGTCCGGGCCTTTTGCTGCGCCGTAACGGGCAAGCAGAGCGATGACTTTGTTACGGCTCTTTCCTGAGATCGCCAGGATGATTTTCTTGACGTCGTCGTAAGTCGGCTCTGGCAAAGATTCGGCGGTAGTCGGTGCAGACGCTTCGGACGACTTCGGCGTCGTAGGCTCCGACTTTTTTGTTTCTTTCTCCTTTTTCGGTTCAGTTTCGATAATCTTCAAAGGGTTGAAGACCCCCAATTCCCCCGTACGCTCGGGGATTTTCACGCCGTGGACGGCGATTAAATCGTTGATAGCTTTGGTAAGTAGGTCGATGCTTGATTCGAGTGACATTTGTTTCTCCTAGTTAAAATTTATCGGCGATAAGCTGAATTGTTGCTTCAAGTTCTTTTTTCATGTACAGGTATTTATTTTTCGCTACCTGAACCTCCAACCGTAGTTTCGCTTTTTCGAAGGCGTTCAGCGATGAACAATTTCTCATAGCTAAATCGTCAAGCGCTATCCTTGCACGTTCTTCTCCCTCCGCAAAATATCGCAATACCCCTTCGTCTTTCTCATCCATCGCGATGACCTCCTGTTTAAAATTTATACTTCAATAACAGCACATGTGTGCCCTTCCAAACCGTTGATGACATGCTGTCACCGTGAGCGTCGCTGGAAAAGTATTGGTAGGCGACCGTGAAAGGCCCTTTGCCAACCGACGCGCCGACAACATAAGACACCTTCCATTCCCGCTTCGTCTGCACGTAGACCGTTCTACCGGGTTGATCGAACGTCATGCGCCAATCGTAGACGGCTTCGGAGAACGTGGACCTGTGCAGGTATGGCCCGGCTTCTACAGCGTAGCGCCACCCGCCGTATTCGTAATAGGGTTCTAGTGTGAAGGCAAACCCTTGATCGTGGCCGCTGCCCACGAAGTTCGCTTGCGGCCCGCAGGGTCCGTTACACTGCTTCGTTACCGTGTTGTAATTGGCGTCATCGGTTACGGCCACCGCTTGGGTATGAACGGTCCCCAGATACACCCAATCGGCGTGGTAGTCCAGCCCATAATTTCGCTGACGCCATAAAGGACCGGTGACGCCGACTTCGATAACGGGTGCTTTCAAATCGAGATTGTTCTGAAAACCGTCTTGGTACCAATAGCCGTCGGTTTTCTTTAAGTACTGTGAAGCGCCGATACCCACTTCCAAGTCGGCGGCTTTGCTCTCTCTTGCCGTAAAAAATACCAAGCAGAAAAGCATAAAGGCCCAACAAACAAACGCGATATGTTTCATTTCGTCACCTTTTTTGCTAATGGGATGACGTATAACGGAATTGGCTTTCCAGCACAATCAAGTAACACTAATTCCGGTTCTGCATCAAAATTTACCATCCCTCTATGAAACCATGCATGCGCGATCGGTTTGTTTGATTTGTAAAGCTTAATAGCCGCTTTGATCTTTTCAATGTCACCGAGCATTGTCTCAATTACGTCCTCATCTAATATCACTTCGTCTAATGAAGCACCTATATAGGCTAGTCCAATTCCCAATGCTTCCAGTATTTTGTCAGTCATCGCCAATCTCCATAAGGGGGAATGCTACTGTCCCTACACAGGCTACTTTTCCATGACCTTTGCTATAGTGGTCCTCTGTCCGAATGGGTCTATGTGTATAAGCATAAACATACCCGTTATCATCTGCCGCAATGAAGTTATACTCATCCGGGACTCCAAAGACTACATCTATGTATTTAACTGTTTTCATTTCGTTCCCCTTATGTGGTCAATTCCTGTTGCCCAACTGCTTGAAACGAACTTTAGGCGTAAAAAATTACACGGTCAAGAACTTTATTTTA
>Ga0209811_10000247_pt1 | contig 24966 bp, 11 predicted proteins | sample Coa_R1_6_FD_187161 | JGI IMG/M metagenome (GOLD analysis project Ga0209811, IMG submission 187161) | Surface soil microbial communities from Centralia Pennsylvania, which are recovering from an underground coalmine fire. - Coalmine... | ecosystem: Environmental > Terrestrial > Soil >... | reverse complement strand
TTTCTTAGCCAATTCCATGATCTGCGGTGTAAGGCTCAGAGTAACGAGCAGGATTGGGACGTGGGTGCCAAATTCACCGATTTTTCGGGCTGCTTGTATGCCATCCATCTGCGGCATCGAGAAGTCCATCAATATGAGGTCGGGAGCAAGCCGTTGTGCTTTCTCTACGGCATCGGCACCATCGACAGCTTCGCCACAGACTTGCCATTCTGAATTTAAGCCAGCAAAGTGCGCAGCCCGATTCGAACAGGCGTGCTGTCGTCTGCAATCACGATTCGTACCATGGCGGCTCGCTTTTTTGGCAGCGCAACAATGAAGCCTGCGCCACCTGTCAGGAGAGTGCATTGCCGCTGAGCGGGGAGCGGCGGAAGTGCTGCACTTGGCTTCCAATTCCAACAGGGTAGCCTCAAATGGTTTGAAAAACTGCTCAAATTTGAACAGGTCGTCCCTGACAGCCTCATCCTTGAAGCTCCCCAGACGAGTTAATGAAAGACGTTTGACTTTCGACACTAGCGGTGGAATGATTTTTGCCACGGGATGGCTCCCTCCATGACGTTGTTTTTTGCCTTTCTTGCGCATCTATCAACCCTTCATCATAAGAAAGATGCCTTTGCACACTCCGGACCTTTGAGACGGAGGCAGCCATGAAATCCAAAATGTGGGCAAAGAAGCGCAGCAAATTCGACATAAAGACATTCCTTTCGGCCATCGACGGTGGCCGGACAATCGTGGCCGCTCCCAAAAAGGAGACGATCTTTGCTCAAGGCGACTCGGCCAATTCTGTTTTCTACATACAGCGGGGAAAGGTAAAACTCACCGTTGTGGCCACGAGCGGGAAGGAAGCCACGATAGGAATTCTCAACGAGGGTGATTTTTTCGGGGAGGGCTGGCTCACGGGACAGCCTCGTCGCATGTGCTCCGCTAGCGCGATGACCGATTGCACTTTGATGCGAATCGACAAGAAATCCATGATGGAATGCTCATCGAGTTGCGGATTGAGCTGTGGATCGGCGATGCCGCGGCTGTGCGCGAGAAGCAGGTGCGCAAGCAGAAGACCGATCGCCAGGACGCGCAGTTGTTGCTGCGGCTCTTGCTGGAAGATCGCTTCCCGCGGATCTGGGTACCGGATGCGGAGAATTGCGATCTGCGGCAACTGCTGTGGCATCGCCACCGGCTGGTGCAGATGCGCACGCGTGTGATGAACCAAGCCTTAGGCGAGTGAAACCCTCACTGCAAAGAGCGCCTGAAAGGGCTGACCGGGGAGTGCAAGAAAGGATTGTTAACCAGCAGGCCCTGATCTAGCCTTTCGTGCGAAACCTGATGTGCAAGTCAATGAAAACACAATGTGCGTTCGGGGCGGTGCACTCCCCCGCACCCAACTCCTCTGCTGAATCAAAAGACCTTCCACGTTCTCATCCAAGCGCTCCAATTGGGCACATTAGGGCACAGAATTTCGCCCAGTTTCTCGGGACAGCAGCCGGTCATACTGCCTCGCAAATGGTAAACGACGCTGCCCGCGAGCTTGCTGCGGGCAGCGTTCCTGATTACTAGTTTGCGTGACCGATCAACTGACCGACTTGCGGACTACCGGTGGCGTTATCGGTGAAAGTGATGTTTCCAAGGCGATTGACTCCTCTCGCTGCCAGCAGGCTGGTGAAGCGCACCCGGACCGTGCAGGTTTGCCCCGGTGTTAGCGTTGTACCGGTGCAGGTGTTTGCGTTGGTGCCGCTTGGATCAATCACGAGGGACCACGTGAACAGCCCTGATCCCGCCGAGGCGGCAGCGACCGCGACGTTCGTCACAGTTACGGACGCGCCGCCGGTTGGCTGGGTATTGGTCAGAGTCACCACTCCGGTACCAGTAACCGAGAAGGCCGGAAGCGTGATCGTCAGCGGGTTCGGCGTGATTGAAACCGTCCCCGTGCCTCCTCCACCTCCACCTGTGCCGCCAGCGAACTCAACGGCTCCGGCGTCCACTGCGTTGTTCGCCTTGCGGGAGACGATGCCGAAGAAGTCGCTCGGCGGCGCCGCTGCGTACGTCGAGGCAGAGGACGGAATGTAGTTGATCACGGGCGAACCAGCGGCCGGACCGTAGTTCCCCAACGTCGTGCCGGTTACAGGGCCGTTTAAGGCCAGTGGCCCCCAACTCATGTTGATCCAGTTGTTGCCCTCGTCCACCGTTGCCGCGGGCGTAAGGTTAAAGATCGGGTTGGGCACAGTCGCGTCGGAGATTCCCGGCGGCACCTGGTAGCCCAAGGACTTAAACTCTGGCGGAGTGCGCGAGCCATTGCAATACTGGCTGATCACTCCCGGGTTCGCCGTTGAGTTGTGGAGTGCCGGCGTATTGTAGCCCCCTGCCAGGTCAGACAGGACCGAATATGTCGGAGCCAAGGTGACCGTCGATGCATGGTTCGTGGGGCCCGTGTCGCCGCGGACACCAATGTCCCAGAAGTGCGTCCCACTGACGCAAGCGCCCGTGCCTCCCGTGATGATCGAACCCACCCCGTTGGCGCCAGTCGAATCGGTCGAGGACTCGCTGAGCACTCGACTTGTGGTGAAGGAGTTATAGAGGGCCACCACGTTTTGCTGGTTTACCGTTCCCGCACCCAGCGCTCCGACGCCGATGTAAAAGCTGCGGTTCTGCCAGATCACGTTGTTGTAGAGCTCGGGGTACGAGGCCTTCACGCAAGTCCCGTTGACCGGGTTGAACCCAGCGAAGTGACCGGCCGGACAGATCACGTTCAACGACTTGATGTTGGCGGTCAGGACGGTGCTGTTCGGGATGCTGACCAGCCCGGCAACCTGTGGACACGACGTGGTCGTCGAAGTCGTGCAGTTCTTGCCTCCGGAACTTGCCAGCGGAGCGCCGATCGTATCGAAGAGCACGCCGGACGATGCCGTGCTGTCGTTGGAAGCGATCGTGTTGTTGATGATGTTCACGTTGAGGGCATCCAGCAGCGCGACGCCCGCGCCGTCCCAGCCGGCAACGTTGTTCGCGATGATGTTGTTGGTCAGCATGACCGAGTTCCAGCGATTCGACGAGGTCGGGAAGCTCACGACATCCGAACCATTGATGGCCTGCAGTTGAATACCGCCACCGCTGCCGCTCTCCGCCGCATTCCCCATAATGAGGTTCGCGTTGATCACGAGACCGGGGCCGGTGCCGTCACTGGGTCCAATCGTCGTTGGATCCGGTGTGCAATCCTGGTCCGTGGTGGCTCCGCAAGTCGGATCCACGTCAGGCGCACCCATGATGATCATTCCACCGCCGTTGGCTGGAATCGTCGGGTTCGTGCTCTGGTTGAACAGGAACGCGTTGTGCTCGATGTCACCGTTGTAGATGAAGCCGAGGTGACCGAGACCGCCGCCGTCGCCGGTGCTCAGGTTTCCGCAAACCCAGTTGTTCTGGAATTTGTAGAAGTCTGAGCCGGTGCAGAAGCTGATGCCGCCCGCACCCGCCGGTGTCGCCGAGAACAATTCATCGCCGGTGGAGGAGTTCGACGTGATCGCGTTGTGGTGAACATTCACGTTCATGTCGAAGCAATAGGGTAGTTCCAGGTTCGTGACATTGCTCGACTGGCATGATCCCGGGTCGGCATTGGTGACCCCAGCACCGCCCAGGTTGGCAGGTGGAAATTCTCCCTGGCCGACGTTGATGCCGCCGGAAAGAGTTCCCGAGTTGTTGTTGACGCGGTTGTTCGCGATTTGCAGGGAGTGGCCCCATCCGTGTACAAAAATGCCGCCACCGCCCTGGGAGCTATCGGTGATGCCCAAACCGTCGATGCTCGACGGGTTGCACAGGAAGTTGCTTGGGAACGGGTTGTGCGAATTCGCGGTGTTCGGACCGCATCCCGTCCTGCTGCTGTTACCGCCCGTGAGCAAACGGGTGCCGGTCGGGAACGTGTCGGCCGCGAACGGATTCGACGGGAAGGTAACGCCCTTCGCCAACACGGTGATGCCTGCGCCCTCCAACGCTCCCATGAGGGTCGGTTCCTGCAGGAGTTCAGCCATGTTGCCGTTCAGCGTGGCATCCCAACCGACGGTCGCTTCCAATGGTAAGCGGTCGATTTGCGGATTGTTGGACGTGGGTTTGAAGTCTGTCCAACCCGCACCGCAGCTCGAGCTGTAACCGTTCGGCGTGCCATTGGGGGCCAGACCGAACAGGCAGACTACGCGGCTGCGCCAATCGTCCAGCTTTCCAGCAGGATGCGTATTGGCGTTGATGATGCTGGTTGCGGCGCCGACTCCCTGCAAGCGAACCGGCTTCCACATGAGCAACAATTCACTATGCGCGGATTGCACGCGCGTTGCGCCAGCCGTTGTGCAGGGCACCGCGCCAGCTGCCGTGGTGCAAGTCGGATCGATGATGATCAGGTCGCCAGGATGCGCCTTGTCGATCGCATTCTGGATTGAAGCCGAAGCCGCCACGTGGGTCGGCGTTTTTCCGCCGATCGTCACGGTCACGGCATCGACCGTCCGCTTGCCGTTGTCACCTCTCACGATCTCAAGCTGACCGCACTGGGCGGCGCTGCCGCCGTACTGCAACTGCTGCGGAATCGGGCAGGCCGAGTTCGTGACGGTAAAGGTGGATGGGATCGTGACGTCGATTTCCGAGGCAGACCAAGTGTAGCTGCTCGCCGGCAGGGTCGTGCCGCCCATGATGACGGTACCCTTTGTTGCACCGAAATCATAGGTACGGGTGACCGTCTTCTGGTTGAAAGGAGCCGTGGTGGCTGACGGCCCGGAGTATGCGTTGCTGAAGACCGTCTGGGCACCGAGCGCATGGATCGTCAGCTTGCGCGCGCCACCTGTGCTGATCCAGGGACCCACGCCGTCGCCGTCAACTTCGCTGATCGCCGGAGTTGCATCCGGATACGAGCAATCGGGATTGTTGTATCCCGCACCCGCGAATGCGGAAGTGGGTACAACCGGAGTGTCCATGTACTGCGTTTGACCTGGCATGAACGGGATCTCGTAGCAGAACTGGCTGTACTGCGGGTTGTACAGAGGATCGGTGATCATCTGGCCATTCGTCGCCGAACCGGTGCGCGTGTCGAGGATCGGACCGGGATCGTTCATGCAGGTGACCATCATGGTGGGCGAGTATCCGGTTGGGTTCGGCGGATTGACTTCCCAAGTCGAGTAGTTGAGTCCGTTGTAGGTGCCCCACTGGTCGGTGTACACGCGCGAGATTTCCGTGCCGGACCAGTCCTTGATCGAGATGGGAAGATTCGGAGGTGAGAACTTCTCGCCGAACTGTGGGGAGAACGGATCGAATTCGGACGTGAAGTCATCGGTAATCACGCCGGTGAAGTGAGCGGCGACGTGGGCCGAGGTGAAGATCCAAAATTTCGCCAGAGCCGAGGCCTGGTCAGTCAGTTGGATTTCCTTGCGGTCGCAGAGATGCCGCTGGGCACCAGCGAAAGGCGCCACTTCTCCCGACTGCGGGAACAGGCTGATGAAGTCAGGAACCGTGCGCAGCGCGCCGACGCAGGGCCAGAAAGTTTCGATACTGCCGGTATCCCCTTCTGAATTGGGCAGCGTGGTGCGGCCCAGGGTATTGGTCGGATTCTGCGCGTTGTTGGCGTTGTAGCCGGCAGCAATTTCAGCCTGGTCAGGCAGGATGAACACGTTGCCCAAGCCGCCGAATTGTTGTACCGATGGCGCGATGAAGTTGTCGCCAATCAGAATGTTCTTGTCTTCTTCCTTCACCAACTCGTAGCCCGGCGGAACGATCATTTCTACGACGTACTTACCGGCCGGCAACATGGGTGTACCGTCGATCGGGTTTTTCAGGCATATGGTGCAGTTGGTTCCGGTGACTGAGCCGGTGCCGCCCGTCGGCGTGCCCGAGAGCGGATCTCTGCCGGCGATGCTGGGGAACTGGTACATACCGTCATAAGGTGCCGGTTGCAGCTGATTCCAGTTGTGCATGCCGTCGAAACACTTGAACTGGGAATTGTTCGGAATGGTATGAACGGGAGTGCCCCCGTTGTTATAAACGTCGAGCCACATAGGCTGGTTGAACAGCGTGAAGAAGAACAAGTCCGCGGCCGTGCCGGTGTCTCTGCCCTGACCAGGACAGTTCATGTTGGGTACGCCGTCGGAGCGGAAGCCTTGCGCCCAGTCGTCCCAACTGCTGGTCTTGGTCGTATCCACCAGCGTGAGGCTCTGCGTGCCGTCGGGCGCGGTTCCTTCCTGATACAGGTTCATGGTCACGCCAGGCACGTCAGGCGTCCAACTGGTGTGGATGAGCAGGGTGGGATCATCGAACGGACGAGTCGATGCATAGATGACTTCGCCGTGGATGCCGCCGTTCTCACCGGCCGAGTATGGGGCCTTGCCGAACTCGATGTAGCTGTTTTGGCCCGAGTAACCCTGCCAACCTTCCGTCGCGACCCAAGGCGGATCGATGCGGCCCGTGGAGTTGGGCGCGGCCGTATTGTTCGGCCCGTCCTTGATGGATTGACCGGTGCAGTCCCCGTTATTGCAGTAAACAGATCCCGGGATGTGCAGATTGCCGGGCACCGGAACTTGCTCGTAGGTGTTCGCCATATTCGCTGCGATCACAGAACTGCCGCAGGGCGCCGTGGTAGAGGTGCAAGTCGTGTCCGCTGGACCGCCGGCATCATAGACGACGTGAACGCCGGTGTTTTTGTAGCGGGTGGTGTCCGTTTCCACAACGTACCAGCTGAACAGCGGGAAGACCTCGTTGAAGCCCGCGTTGCCTTCGAGATCGGTGTTGTTGAAGTTCGAATAGCTGCCGTCGCGGAAACGGATGTTCGTAGCGACGAGCGTGAGTCCAGGCTCGTTGCCGTCGCGAACGCCGTTACCGTTCTGGTCGAAGAAGGTGGAGGTGTAGATGTTCGCCTGCCACTGGTTCATGGCGATGTCGTGCATGTTGACGGTTGCGCCGCCCGCAAGCCGGACGGGAGTCGAGAGACCATCAACCAGCATGTCGTTCCACTGATCGAAGACCGTAACGCGCCAGTCACCGTCGGGCAGTCCGCTCATGGTGAAGGTGCCGTCGGAATTGCACTTGGTGAATGCGAAGTCTTCGCCATCTGGATCGCCGAAGCTCACGTAGCACTGCGTGAACGCAAAGCTGTCGTTGGTCCCGCTGCTATAGAGCCGTTCATCGGGCGTACGGCTCATGCGTTCGGTTGTGACCTTACCCGTGATCGAGTTGTTGCAATTCGTGCCGGTGATGTTCGCGTCGGTGCCGTTGCACACATTGGCCAGACGAGCATTGATGATCTTCGGATTGGCGAATCCAATCGACACGTGGTATCCGGCTGGGCCGAATTCCTGGAAGAAGCTGGGCTCGCCGATGCGCAGAAATGAATCGTGCGCTTTCTGTCCGTCGAGGGTATTGGTCTGCAGCCACTCTTCGCCGCGAGCGATGCGATCGGCGGCCGGGGTTGCCACTACACCGTATCTGCCGGGCATCAGGTTGGCAATCACAGCTTGGCCAGCCAGCGGTGAGAGGGTAGTGCCGTCGGCTTCATACTTCGGGCAAGTGACGATGGTGCTCGTGATGCCGGTCGGACTGGCTGCTCCGAAGTTCCCGCTGGTCGTATCGATGCCGACGCGCTCGCTCTTCGAGATAGGGCAAGCATCGACGTTGTTATTCGCTGGGTCGGGGGTGCCGGCCAAGCTGTTCGACAGAGGTTGGTTGAACATGTCGTATGTCATCTGGCCGGTTGCGTCACCAGTGCCACCTGCATCGTCGAACAACGTGATATTGAATCCGCCGAGGCCCGGCTCATTGGGAGATAGCACGTCTACGCCGCCGCCGCCGTCCTGTTCACCGTTGAGCGGGAAGTCGTCTTCGAAAACGAAGACCGAGAGTTTCGACGGCGGGTAAGGATTCGGCTGCACCAACACCGTAACGCTGGTCTGCCCGGCCGCGATCGGCGCTCCACCCATGCCATGTCCGCAATTAGGATCGGTTGGAGATGTGCAAGCGCTGGTCGTTGCGTTATTGAAGGCGTTCGCAGCGTCGCCGGGGAGCACCGAGATGTAATAGCGCTTGGTCGGATCCAGGTGTACCTGGCTGGGATCCACAATCGTTTCGAGTTGCGCGTCCGTTCGGCAGACACCATTGCCGATGTCGCAGACGGCGTTCAGATGCTGTCCGGCCGTCGCACTGCACCCGACCGGATTATTGGGCGAAACACAGGGCACGCCGGAATCGACCACCATCTGACCGTATTCGCAGGCGACTGCGGATCCCGTCGGACCAACACAACCCGTGGCAACCACGGGCATGTAGCTGGTATGAAAGTTTGTGCCGAAGGTGGGTACGACGGTGGTGGCCGTGGTGCCGCCGGTGTTTGTTGTTTTGAGAGGATCAATGTAGAAAGTCCGATCCTCTTCAATCACCCAACGGTAGTCTCCGATGGCTGTGGTTTTGTCCTTGCCGTCAACCACCGTGACCTTGAGGCCAGTGGCCACAGGGAAATTCAGTGTGACCTGTGCGCTGGCAGTACTCACACTTCCCTGGGAGTTCTGCGCCTTGTAGCTGAAGATGTAAGTTCCTGGTGCTGACGCCTGTGCGTTGAACGATCCACTTTTGTCGAGAGAGATGGTCAGCGTTCCAGGACCAGACACGAAAGCGTAGCTGCCAGGTGTGACCGACAAAGGATATCCAGCCGCGTCGCTATCGTTCGCGAGCACTCCCGGAGGTGCGATGTTCAATGACGCCGAGACATTCGAGGTGTAGGAATCCGGACGGACGGTGATGCCGCTGGCTCCCTCAATGGCCGCTGCCCCAACGGTAACGGTTGCCGAAATTCCTGAGGAACATGTGGTTCCCGTGACGGAACCGTTCGCGCAGTACGTAAATGAGTCCGCGGTTGTCCCGGAGTTGGGAACGTAAGTGAAAGTACCGTTGGAATTCAGCGTCACTTTGCCGGCCGCGGGAGCCGCCAACAATTGCACTCCGTAAACGTTGGTGTCGTTTGCAATCACGCCTTGACCAGGATCGGAAATGGTCAGCGTGTTTCCTGGCACCAGCGAATTGTAAGTATCCGCCATGGCTACGGCCGCTGCGAATACTGGCGCCGATGGAACTGCCGCACCGTTGACACCGATGTATGCCAACATTCCCGCGTCATGTGCGGTGGCGTTACCCGACAAGCTCAGTTCGCGATCGTAAATAGGAAGTGACGGTGGGGCTGTCGCCGGAGCAACGAAGGAGGGAACATTCACCATCACGTCGTAGGTCTTGCCCGCGGCCATGAAGACTTCACTCTGCACGCGTGTGATCCCGGGCAGAGGATTCCCGTCTTCTGCGATCAACGACAGTCCGGAAATACCGGAGGCGCCCGTTTGCGCTCCCACGATCGAGGGAACGTGCATGCGCAGACCGGCGTTGACCATGCGAACAAGGACGGTTCCCGTAGCCGCAACGCCGGTTGCCGGAATCACCGGGAACAGCGACTTAGTCGCATTCGACTTGTCGAAGGCGACGCCGTTGATGAGGTAGTAGAGCGGTGTGTAGTTCACTGCGGGCGGATAGCATTGATGGTAATTTGCGGACCTGGGATTGCCGCATCCATTCGGCTGACCTGACCAAACCATCGTTTCGCTGAATCCAACTGTGGTCACGGCTGCCTGCACCGCGTTGTTTTGCGCTGGATCGATTTCGCTCAGGAGAAGAGGGATTTCTGCGTCGTAATTGATCAGCGGAGTAGAGTATGCGATGCCGCGCGCTCCGGTAGTCGGGACCGTCGTGACGACGAGGATTCCGTAAAGCCCCATCGGACCCTGGATGGAAGGGTGGGTCCCCGACTCAATGAGATAAGTACCGGGGCGCAGATTGTTCCACGTGGACGCGCCAGTCGCGCCGGCCGCCACCTCGGTCGAGAACGATTGCACGCGATTGCCTTGCACGGGCGGAGTGCCAACGTTCGTGCCGGGATTCGCAATCGGCCACGTTACTTGCTGCGCGGCCGAGTGATCCGGCGAGGGCGTGCTGGTGGCGGTCGTTCCCAGGCCTCCGCCAATCTGACCAACGATGCTCAGCGAGGTCGGCACCGTATTGGTGCCGGTGCCCGCGGCAAACGAGAGATTGTTCGTCAGATTAATTGTGAAGGTTGCGGTGCCCGCGGGGACGGTGATCACGACTGGCGACCAGTCGCCTGCTGAACCCGGCCGCAGTGGCGAACAGGAAACGCCGGTGCCCGTAGCAGCACCGCACGTGTAACCCCACATAGGAACGGTCGATCCGTCAGGCATGGTCAACTGGGAAGGTGCGGCTGTCAGTGCGACGGATTGGCCGAAGGACAGACCTGCTCCAAAAAGGAGAATGGTTGCCGCGAGTACCGCTGTCTTCAGAGTTGTTAGATAGGTGGATCGCATTGCTCTCTTCTCCTCAGTTAGTTCGACTCGTCGATGACAAATTCGCGAGAATCCACCAGCATCATCATCATCATTCCGCCGGGGAAAATGTTGTTCGTGGTGATCTCACGCTCGTTATGTGAGTGCCACATGAACGCAAAGCCAGCTTCGCTGCTCGGGGGATTGGCGATCGTGCCTGAGGGAGGAGTTGATCCGGTGGGTCCGACGGCGCGGGTGGTGGCGTCGGGACCGAGGTAGGGACTGCCGCCATACCACGCGCCATTTGTGAGAATGTTGGAATCGGGCAGAGTCGCAGGACCGCCGCCAGCAACATCACCAAAGGGCGAGACCTGCAGAGGCTTCAGGTGATCCTGACACCACTCGTAGTAGTTGATGGCCGACTGCGCAGCGGTGCCCGTGTTGTATCCATTTGCATCCGGAACGCACGGAGGATGCGATGTCGCATTGACTGGATCCGCGCTGTTGTGTCCGTATGGATCCCAGTTCAATCCTTTGCCTGTCCAATAGAAGATTCCATCCATCGCCACGCCAGGTGTAGTCGTCGTCGTGAACATGAGAGGTCCGGCCAGGCTGTTGGGATCGCTCTGGCTGAGGATCAGGTTGCCGTCGCGACCGAGAATGCGAACGTGATTGCCATGCTCGTGGAACGGGTGCTGCCAACGGCCTTGGCCGATGATGCGCAAGAGCACCTGTTCACCGGGATGCATGTGGGGATTGCCGTTGTACGGCTGATGCGGGTACTGCTGCGCGTAGTTCGGATCCATGTCATCGGGCATCGACCGGCCGTTGATCATGAAATACGAGGGGTGATAGGGCTCGGTGGGAACTTCCAGACTGCAGCCTGGAGCTCCGGCCACGCAGCCGAGCTTCGCCGCGGCCTGCAGGTCGGCCTGATGATGAATGTTGGGATCCATTTCGGAAAACTGGAACAGATACTCCCGGTCGTAGCAGGTCTTGGCATGGTCGTAGGCGGCGGGGGCAAGTCTGAAGTCGCTCTCGTGCCAGTGGGCTTCAACTGCCAAGTTGGCCGCAGCAAGTCCCGCAGTGCAGTTGGAAGGAATCGTTGCAGGCAGGACGATGACGGCGCCATAAAGGCCCATCTCGATCTGCAAGTCGCTCTGCGATCCGCTGTAGTAAGCGCGAGTACCGGGAGATGTCGCTTTGAACGAATAAGTGACGTTCCCGCCAGGCGTCGCCTCATTAGTAAGTGGGCCGACAGCTCCGCCCGTAGCCGTCACGTTGAATCCGGGGAAAAGGATCGAAGTGTTGCCGGCGGCGGCTGGCAGGCCATTGGTTAGTGTCACTGTTACGGTCTGACCTTCGGTGACGATGAGGGTCGGGCCGGGTATCTGCATGGTGTTGCAGAATGTGCTCGAGATCGCCGCGGGTGCGTAGCCGGTGGGGACACCTTTGCAGCCGTAGCCCCACGAGTAGATCATTTGTCCGTCCGGTTGCGTGATGTACGCCGCTTGAGCGGTCAAATTGAACGATGGTCCGGTAATGCCAGGAGCCGCAGCATGCGCCGTAGTAGACATAAGCAATGCCAGGATCGGCGCCAGAAACAGTTTCGCGTTCAGAATGATTTTGTTCATGTTCTTCGCCTTCATTGCTGAGCTCCTAATTGATGTGGACTTCGGTCATGAGCCCGCCGAAGTTCTCCGCGTCGTTCGACAAGTGATCGAGGTTGGGTGTGTAGAGATAGAAAACGCTGCCTGCCGGATACAGAGTCGTGTTAGTCGCGTCGAGGATTACGTCAATCGACTCTCCGCCGCCCAACGTGATCGAGTTCGTCGTGTAGTAGAGGTTGTTGCCGGCCTGATCGCGCAGGAGCTTGGCGTTGAGTCCAATGACCTGCATCGGGATGCCCAGTGATGCCAGGGTCTGATATTCCGTGACGTCAAGGTCCGAGATGCGTAGCAGGGCTCGTTGTCCCGACTTTATGTTGATGATCGCGGGCAATGGTTGTGAGAAATGCACTTTCCCGTCAGCCGACATGGTTTGCAGCGGACCCGGGATCACCGTGTCGGGGTAGCCTCGCCCGTTCAGCAGGAAATACTTATCCTTCATGTCGGAGAAACCTTCTGGGTTGAAGGTCATGCCGACGAAGTGGAAGTTTGGATCGAAGCCGTGAATCTGGATGGGGTATTCAACGTCGTAGTAGGTGGAACCGTCTCCATCGTTGTAAGCGTAGTTACCAGATGATGCGCGCGAGATCGAATTCGAGGTGGCAGGCAAAGGATTGCTGCACAGGATGTCGGCATTGGAATCGCATTTGGTGCGGTTATCTAGTTGCTGTTGCTGCAACGCCGCATACAGGCTGCCGCCAGCTGTAACTCGGTTCTGGCGAGGCCGAACATAGATCTGCCCGACCATACCCATCTGCAAGTGTTCCGGAGGCGTGATGTGGCAATGCCAGAAATACGTTCCGGCATCCGGAGCCAGGTAGTAGTAAGTGAAACTGCCGCCGATATTGATGGCGACCGATGCATCAGGAACTCCGTCGTAGAACGAAGACGCGTTCGGATATCCGTGGAAGTGAACTGTATGCTGTTCGAACAAGTCAGGCCGCATGATCATCCCTACGTTGGTGAGTGTCAGGAAGTACTCATCGTCTTCATCGAGAGCCATCAGAGGAGCCGGAATGTTTCCATTCATCACGCCCAAGTCCATGATCGGCCGGGGATCTACGTGGCCGTCATAGCGCGGCGGAGCCGAGGCGGTGCCGGTCGGAGACTCCGTCACTTCTGCGAGACCGGTGGCCGGACTGTTGTACTGAAACGCGTAGCTAGCGGGAAAGATCGGATTGCCGACGTTGATCGCCGTGACGGTGTAAGTGCCGTTATAGCCGGGCAATCCGGCGATCAGCGCCGAGTCGCCAACACTAAAGCCCGCCGGCGTGTTCGCCACCACTGTGACTGTGTGCCCGGCCTCGCTGATGTCGTAGACCGTGACCGAGTTCGGGATATCTTTCGTGAGCCCGACGGCCCCGTTGAATTTGAATGTTTGATCTGCGAAGAAGTTGGGGTCGGTGGTTGCCGGGTCGCCGGGCTGGAAGGTGCCGGTGTACTCCGTGTTGAACACACTGGGAACCTGCGTACCCGGAAGCCCATTCGTAATGTCGGCGATTCCCGACAATGGACCGAAGGAAAACATGTAGGTCTGTGTTCCGTCGCCCATTGTTGAGTATCCGTCACCGCCCGAAATCTGCTGGCACTTGATCGCTCCGTTTACGTTTGCACTCGGCACTAGATAGCCGCCCGGCCCAATGGCCTGGGTGGTGGGTGCCGAATAAGCAGGCTCGGAGTTGTTGTCGTGGAGGCTTGACGGATGGGTGATCGTGCTGGTCGGGCACTGAACACGGAATGACTGAGCATTCGCGATCGCAGCGAAACCAAACAGAAGCGGGAGCAACCAAAGCTGGCAATTCTTTCTCATAACTGTACGGCCTCCTGACGAACCTGGGAGCTGTCGCAGTCGTTCCCACACTGTGCGATCGATGAAGACAGGGAGGGCACGCACGCTGAGGGACAACTGATCCTGACCTCAGGTCTGTTCTTCGATCGTCCAGCAACTGAACGAGCGACTGCGTTCTTTTGGGGGATGGCTGGCGGCGAGTAATGCACTCGGCCTCGCCGCGGCAAAACCCAGTGTGCTTAGTGCTGCATATTGGTTTGGGGGAGAGTCAGGCCTGGGGGGATTAGGCCTTTCAGACGCTAAACTCGGGAGCAGAGTAAGTCAGTAATAAATAAGCGTCTACAGTCAAATTGATGTAGGGGAAAAAGAAAGTTAGAACTCGCACTCTCGACTAAGTGGACGTACCGACATAGCACGTTCGGTTCTATCAGTCGACGTGGCTTTGGAGGGGGCGGAAGGTTTGATTGTCTTCGCTTCGAATGAGCGCTCATTCCTGGTACGCACCATACCCACACTCTTCCAAAGGAGCGAGACTAATTGACCCTGCCGTTGCACGCCGGTCTTCGCAAAGAGATTGGCTAGGTGCATGCGCACGGTGGAAGGCCGAATCTCAAGATGGTTGCAACAGTCATCCACCGAGTTTCCTTTCATCAGAAGGTTGGCGAGTCTTGCCTCGCACGAGGTGAATCCGAACAGTACGCGCAATCCAGCCTCCGTGTCGTGTGCGGGTAATTCCGGATCCCACAAAAAGACGAGAACAGATGGCACGCCTGGTTCAGGTGTCTCTGCCTTGGTTCGCAAAGAGCGCACCAACACTGTGAAAGGCCTTTTTCCGGAAGGCCGGCGAATGGCGAGCAGCACATCCTTGGGTCCTGGGATGTCTTGGTGCGGCACGCGCGTTGCGTGCTGCATGATGCGGGCGAGGGACGGGTTCGACAACTTGGTCACGGGTTGAAAAATGCCCTGATCGGTGACTTCGAGACCGTCACGCGAGAGCAGAATTTGCTCTGCGGTCTGGTTCGCGAAAAGTACGCGGCGTGAGCTATCGGTCACGGCCACGCCGATGTCCAACATCTCGAGTGCTTCCAGTCCAGCAGCCAGGATGCTTGAAGTCTGCTGATTCATGAGAGCCATCCGGTTCAGAGGGAGCGCGGGAATTGTCGATATTTTTGCAGTTGCCATGTGTGATTGCTCCCTTTGAATTTGTTCCCGGCGCGGGGCCATTCCACGGCGCCGAAGCCTCTACTGCACTCCTTCACGGTAGTGGTGGCCATCTCTCAAACCCCGCGACGTGGTTAAGAGACGCAGCAATGGCGAGACGCCGTCCTCGGAGGTCGTTTGCGGGAAGTCGAGGATAAGCAGGAGCGTCATGGTTCCTGGCCCGGTGTTCGTCGATCGAAACGGACGAGCAAGAAGTGTCAGGGCAGCTCTTCCCGACGATCGATGGACTGCTAGGGAAAGGCATCCGCGATCGGTAACTCGCGCTGAGACGCCACCGTTCGAACACCGGCACACCAGATCAGCCACCGTCTGCACGGCTTCATCGGTCGAGAGCAGTTGGCCATCAGAGTTAAGGCAGAGCCCATCCCGAGCGGCCAGGATGTCAAGTGCCGTCTGATTGGCGATCAGCATCCGGCAAGACGCATCGCAGACCACTACGCCAATGCCCAACAAATCCGGAGCATGCCACCCCGCCAGCAGCGCGCGATCAAGGCTCTCAGCTGAATGATCTTTTCTGATTTTCACGGCAGCGTTCTCTCCTGCAATAAACTAAACCTCGTTTACAGCCCTGCGCGGGGATGGAACGCGCCGATGAGGGAGAGGCGCAAAGAGCTGATGAAACCAAACTGAGGCGGAGTTTAGGGGCAGGGTGCGGGCGGGTCAAGATAACCTGGAGTGAAATTACGTCGAGTTTACGAATTTTGCCTCGTGCCTGCGGGATGCTAAAAATGTAAAGAGAGCTTACAGCGATATGGTTGTAGTAAAAATGTGTTTACTTTCGGGATGAGGGCTACGGCGGGCAGTCAGCAGGGGCTTGATTTACACATCCCGCGATCCTACAAATTTATATCCAACGCCGGCTACCGTAAGGATGAACTCCGGATGCTTGGGGTCGGCCTCAAGCTTATTTCGCAAGCTGGCGATGTGCATGTCGACGGTACGCGTCAGAGTATTGGAGTCATATCCCCACACGGACCGCAAAATTTCGACGCGCGGAACGGTTCCGCCAGCCCGTTCGATGAGGTAGCGCAGGAGTTGAAATTCACGCGCCGACAGGTAAACGGGATTGCCATCGCGCGTGACTTCGTTACGGCGCATGTCGACCTGAATGCTGCCGAATTGATGTACGCCGTGGCCCGCCCGGATAGGCACACGTCTCAACAGGACCTCTATGCGCGCGACAAGTTCCGCAGCCTTGAAGGGCTTGGTGACGTAGTCGTCCCCTCCAAGACGGAGGCCGATGACTTTGTCAGTCGTCTGGTGCCGAGCGCTTAGAAAAAGGATAGGGGTAGCGAGCCCGGCTTGCCGGATATCGCGGCAAACATCGAAGCCGCTGCGGTCCGGCAACATTACATCGAGGATGATCAGGTCAAAAGGCGATCCTGTGGCCTTTTCGAAGCCGTCAGTAGCGTCATTGGCTGTGTCCACTTCGTAGCCTTCGCCGCGTAGGCGGACACTGAGAGTCGATCGCAAGGCTTGTTCGTCCTCAACAATCAGGATGCGCTCTTTCATATTCCGGACCTCGACTTTGTCTCAACCATGGGAGCTTGGTCGATGCCTTCGTCCGCTAATGGTAAGTGTAGTGTGAAAGAGCTGCCAACGCCGAGTTCACTGGTCACCGAGAGCCTTCCGCCGAACGCTTCGGCATTGTGTTTTGCGATGGCCAGACCCAGGCCTGTTCCGCGGACCTGCGCAGACACTGCTCGCGGGCTGCGGTAGAAAGGCTGAAAGATGTTGCGAAATTCTGAACTCGCAATGCCAGCTCCGTGATCTGCCACGCTGACTTGTACCTCGGGGCGCCCGTTCTCATCGACTGCGGTCTCGGCAGAAATTCCGATCCAACGATCCTGTTCACTGTATTTGACCGCATTGATGATCAAGTTTTGTATCGACTGCGTCAAACCCGACAGATCGCCGACCACATTGGGAAGATCCGGGGCAACTCTCTTTTCAACTCGAAAAGCTTCTTTTTGCAGTACCTCAGCTGTGTTTCGCAGTGCCGCATCGATGAGCGTGCTGATCTGAATCGCAGCTGATGCTCGGCTTGAGACAGCCTTGGAGAGCGAGGAGAAACGCAAGACCTGATCTACCAACTCCATGAGTTGGTTGGCCTGCTCAGTAATCACTGAGCCCTGTTGCATAAATTCCTTGGGATCTTCGGGCAGCCCATCGCGGATGTTTTCGCCGGCCGAGAGGATCACGGCGAGTGGAGTGCGCAATTCGTGGGACACGGAAGCGACGAAATCCATCTGCAGGTTCGCCAGCTTATGTGCGTGCTGGCTAGCAACGACCACCAGAACCATGGTTGCAGCCAGCAGCAATAAGACGACCCCGCCGGTGAGCAGGTTGCTTCGCCAGACTTGATTGACCGCTGCATCGAATGGACCGTGACGATTCTGGAGCACGAGAGCCCACGAGCCGTCGCTTGCCGTCCTGCGGATTACCGGGAACCACACCGGACTCGAAAAGCGATGCCAGTCCTCCGGTTGGCGGGTGGTCGGAGTTGGCGGAGCGGACCCCTTCGATGTACGGAGAGAAGGTCCAAAAATATTCATGACTGCGTCGGAGGCTAGGTCAACCTGAGTTCCGAAATCTGGATCGGTCGTATAGAGCACCCGCGTCACTGGTCCTCGTACGATCACGGCCGCGCGGTAATCCAGGCCCTGCGGACCGCTGAAGTAACGTCGCATGAGTCCGGGAAGAATCCGGTTCTGAATCGTGTCGAGGTTCAGCACGACTACGACCCAATCGACCGGATCGGAACTGCTCAAAGCTTTCGTGTCGACGGCTCCGTGTTGCGTGTAATGGAAGATCGGGTGAACCAGAGCTGGAACGTGTTCATCGAATTGCCAGCCGGTTTCAGCGTTGCTGCGTAAAGAGTAGGACGGTGACGAAGTCGATTCAGTTGGTCCGTCTGCTGTGTCTTGCGGCACCCCGTCGGCCCATGCGCGCAGTGCAGTTCTCAGATTGGACGAATTGTTCTGCAGATGAATAAGGAGCGGTTGCAGTTCCGGCGAGGAAGCAGAGGTCTCAATCTTTTCCCTTTCGGCATCCAGCCGCAGCAGCTTCGGATCGGTAGTGCGGCTCGTCTCCCAAATATAGATGTCACGGACCAGGTCACGGTTCGCATAGAGATGCTCCGGCAAGCCTTCTTCATTTGCAGGCCTTCCCCAATGCGCATAGCGATGCAGGTAGTCTTCCCAGCTATCGCGTTCTCCGGAGTCAGGGCCGATCTGCAGGGCCACGCACACGTTCGAAAATTCACCATAAAAATCGAGATGCCACTTAATCATTGCCGATTCGAGATCGGCAGCAACCCGAACCTCTGAAACTTTTTTGATCTGTGTGCTCCACCGGTACTGCAGGGTTCCGAGGATGACCAGCAACACGCCGATGCCAGACAGTACTGGTATCCAGAAATAAGGAGAAGAACGACTGCGGAAGGTTGACGAAGCCGGGCTGCCTGTATGTCGATTGAAGATGGAGCGTAGACGGCTCAATCCGTTTTCCACTTGGCGTTGCGATGTCTTATAACGTTCGAGGTCCGCACCGTCCACATAGGCAAGACAAAAGCGGGACCCTATCCACGTTGACAGGCAATCCCGGCATTTGCAAGCCAAATGCGGGGAAAATGATTCGGGAATACGAATCGCTACCAGGAAAAAGGATGCAGTGTTGAAATGTGGAGGATGGCACAGTGTGGCATGAGGGGTTGGCGACTTGTTTCGGGTGACGTGCTTTCCGAATCAACCTTCCCCGAAGGGTCTAGGAGGTAGGGAGGGAGAAAAAAAACAATGATCCTCGACCGATTTGGCTGGTCACGCCGATCTTTCCGCCGTGCAACTCAACGATGGCTTTGGCGATCGCTAGTCCCATGCCCGTTCCCTGGACGGTCGTTCTTTGGTTTCGGCCTCGATAGAACTTCTCGAAAATCATGTCCCGTTCCATATCGTCGATCCCGGGCCCATGATCCGCCACACTGGTTACAACTTCACTCTTGCGAAGCTCAACCGTGATCTGAATCGGTGTACCAGACGGGGAATATCTGCCGGCGTTGTCAAGCAGGTGTACGAGTACTTCCGTGATGCGATCCACATCCATTTGCACCATCGGCAGTTTGTCCGGGATAGTGGATTGCAGCGGGTGCCCCTGCAGAGCTGGCCCCGATCTGCCGATGGCGGCATCGATCGCTTCGCGCATCTCGTGGGGGTAGAAATGAAGTTCGAGCTGGTGAGAATCCAATTGTGCTACTTCCGCTGCTTCGCCGATCAGTCGATTGAGCCGGTCGCTCTCTTCATTAATGACCGTCAACAAGTCCTTCTGTAGGGATTTATCCAAATCAACGTCTGACAAAAGGGTTTCTGCAGAAGCTTTGATCGAGGTAAGAGGCGTGCGAAACTCGTGCGTCACTGAATCCAGCAACACGGAACGAAGGCGGTCGCTCTCCCGGGCGGCTTCGGATTTCGTCAATTTGTCCACTGTACTGGCGCGCTCGATGGCGATCGCGGTCAGGCTCCCAATCGCTTCCAAGGTTTCCCGCGCCAACTCGCAGCCCGCCAGGCCGATGCTGCCAACCGAGCGGACACCCATGCGCAGCGGCATGAAGCAGAACCCGCGCTCCCGGTCGAGCACGGGCTCGCCCCGCCCGCAGATAGCTTTCAGTTGCTCGGTTGAAAATAAAGGACGGCTGTTGTTGTCAAGATAATATGTTTCCTGCTTGGCCTCCAGGAACATGGCCGCGCCGGTCACACCAAAGGAATCAACGATGTGTTTCGGTATCAAATTCAGCAATTCAAAAACATTTTCACTGACCAACAATTGCTGGCTGAAGGCATAGAGGCGTTCGACTTCGCGGCGACGCCGGTTGGATTCCAGGGACTCGTGGCGAGCGCGTTCGGAGAGTTCGCTGGCAATGATAGCGGTCAGAAGAAATGCAAAAAGAGCCACCCAGTTCTGCGTTTCTGCAATCGTGAAACGGAGAATCGGCGGAAGAAAGAAATAGTTATACGCGAGGGCCGCGACAATCGCCATGAAGATCGAGTAACGAAGCCCCCAAGCGGCCGAAACCATCAGAATCGCGAGCAGAAATGTGAATCCTACCGTGGTGGGATTGACGTGCACCCACTTGAAATAAACGACGACAATCCCGCAGACTGTTGCGACGGTAATGGCAAAGCGTAGTATCTGGTTGTCACTTGCTCTCTTCACGTGGCAGATTGTAGCCGATTCGACATTCTAATCCTTGCTCGCAGGAGCACAGAAGGCATGCCAAAGACGCCCGAGCAATGGCTCGAAGAAGCAGCTCCCCAGAAGGAGCAAGGGATCTTCAAGCTTTTCCTCGGCTATGCGCCAGGAGTCGGCAAGACCTACAACATGCTAAGCGAAGGCATACGCCGGCACAGTCGTGGGGAAGACGTCGCTATCGGTGTGGTTGAGACTCACGGGCGAAAGGGAATTGCGGAACTGGCCTCAAAGCTGGAAACCATACCGCGGCGCCGGATGGAATACAAGGGAGCATCTTTCGATGAAATGGATGTGGACGCGATCCTAGCCCGTCGGCCCCGAGTCGTGCTGGTCGACGAATTGGCACATACCAATATCGAAGGCAGTAAGCACGCGAAGCGTTACGAAGATGTAATGGAGTTGCTGGACGCCAACATCGACGTGATGTCGACCATGAACGTACAACACATCGAGAGCCTCATGCCGATGGTGCAGCGCATCACCGGCATCCAGGTGCGCGAGACGGTTCCAGACTGGGTGATGCAAAGAGTAAGCGAGATAGTGCTTGCAGACTTGACGCCGGAGGCGCTGCAGACCCGCATGCGGCGGGGAGATATCTATCCTTTGGACCGGACCGAGCGTGCCCTGGGGAATTTCTTCCGTCCCGGGAATCTGCTTGCTCTTCGAGAATTGGCGCTGCAGCAGGTTACGCGAGCTGTGGATCGGAGTCTCGAATCGTACATGGAGAAGGAGGAAGGGGGTAAGAGCGTCGGAGTCCACGAGCGCATTGCGGTCTGCGTTAGTTCCAGCCCGGCGGCTCAATACCTGATCGCGCGGGCGGCCAGGATGGCACAGCGTATTGACGCCGAGCTCTATGTGATCTACGTGGACATCGGAGTGGATGACAATCCACAAGATCAGCGGTCGCTCGAACAGAACCTTACATTCGCGCGCAACCTGGGCGCACAGATTATCCGCACAGAAGGCCAGAAGGTGGCGGAAGCCGTTGCTCAAGTGGTGCGTGAGAAGCACATCACGCAGGTGGTGTTCGGCCGTTCTGCGCAGACTGGATGGCGTAGATATTTGTATCTGTCGGCGATCCACAGGTTCCTGCGCGATGCACCTCCAGTTGATGTCCATATCGTCACGCAGGAAGTCAAGTGAGACATGGCAGGCCCCACCAACAAAGGAAATATCCTGGTCGTAGATGACGAACCGCAGATCACCCGCGTGTTGAAGACAACCCTTTCCAGCCATGGATACGGAACGCGGATTGCGGGCGATGGCGAGGAAGCTCTGCAAGTGATGAAGGACTGGTCACCCCACCTATTGATCACGGATCTACGTATGCCGAACATGGATGGCCTGGAACTGTGCCGTCGGGTCCGTGAAAAATCGCTGATCCCCATCATAGTGCTCTCCGTAAAAGGCGAAGAGCGAACCAAGGTGGAGGCGCTGGACGCGGGAGCTGATGATTATGTGACCAAGCCCTTCAACGTCAATGAACTCCTGGCTCGAGTGCGCGCTGCCCTGCGCAGGGCGAAGGCAAAGGAGGAGCCGGAGTCACAATTGATTGAGATTGGCGATTTTCGCATTGATCTCGAAACTCGCACTGTCCTGGCGAAGAATCAGGAAGTTCATCTAACTCCGAAGGAACTCGATCTACTGGTATACCTCGCGCGCCATCCGGGAAAGGTTATTACCCACCGCGCGCTGCTTTCCGCCGTTTGGGGAGAGAATAGCGTGGAGCAGCCGGAGTACCTTCGGGTTTTCATCGGTCATCTGCGAAAGAAGCTGGAGGTAAACGAAAGCGCCGCACGATATATCGTGACCGAGCCCTGGGTTGGCTATCGCTTCGAGCCCGGGGAGTGACGGGTGACAGTTGCCGTCTCTGGCGGCTTGAATGAGGCATAGCTTGGTCGCATGCTTCCAAGACACGCGTAATTCGCTAGTCAAAATTCCACCACTATATCTCCTCTCTCCTCTTCGTTCAGAAAGCGCCTCGTTCGATTTGTGATCCATGTTCTGATTGGTTGCGAGTTATCGAACCCTCATAAGAATTTCCTAAACGACCAGTACACATCTTTACGAACAATTTATGAACCTTTTATTCGAACTTTATGGGTTTTCGTATCCAATGACCTGGGTGAGAGATTCCAGCGATGTGGCAGAAACTGGGGTTCGAGCCTGGAGGAATGCATGTTGTTTATCCCGGCAATGACCGTGCTGTGCGCGGCAGGGGTCGCATTTTATTTGCGGTTTCTAATTGCGTTGAGCAAGGAATGCAAGCCTCGTCGAATCGGTTATTGGCTGCGTCTGCGGCTCGGTTTTCGGGAAGCCACGATTGTGGAGTTGCAGAGGCCAGAAAGACCAATCACGCGCGCAGCGTGAGAGTGTGTTGAAAGCGCGCCACTCTCCAAACAGGCTCAGTTTCAACGTTGGTTAGTCACGAAAGGGGTAGTTTTCAGTGTCGATCCAAGGAGTATCAGCGGAACAATTAGCAGAACTCTTCCACCATTATCACGAAACCCTGGCGTCTGATTTTGGTTGCACGAGCAAGCGGAATGAGGCGTGGGAGCAAGTGCCGCAGCAGGAAAAGAACCGCTTGGTGGCTGCTGCCCGGCTGGCGTTGATGGACTTGGCATCCACGGCCAAAGAACGGGAAGACTCTCGGCGCTATTTCGCCAAGCCGGGTGAAGCCGAATGGGGCTGCTGAACTCGAAGGATGACACGTTCAGAACCAAGCGATGAGAACTCAAATGGCCAGGAACAGGAATCTGCGGCAACTTTTTGCCGAAAAGCAAACAAGACACTCGAAAGGGGAACGGCCACGCAGAGCGTTTCCTTGACAGGAATCATCGACTCCGGGGATTTCAAAATTGACCTCGCCACCCGCACCGCGACCTTGTGCGGGTGAGAACCTGTCGTTAACCGCAGAGGAATTTGATGTCCTCGTGTTTCTGGCCGGCCATCCCCAGCGCATGGTTACCCCGCACACTAGGTTGGCGACAAGTTGGACGGCGAATGGACTTCGGCAGACCGATTTCTTGAGAGTCTTGATCACCTTACGAAAAAAGCTTCATGCTGCAGGGCATGGCAAGCACTATCTCAAGACTGAACCGTGGATCATTTATCGCTTCGATCCCACCTCATCGTCTGCAGCATGAAACGCAACCAACTGAAAGACTTCTTCCCCCGGTCTGGGAACCGGTCGTACCATTTACGACTTTTTTATGAACTTTTTAGACGAGTTTTATGCGCTGTGATTTCCAATGCAAACGACCGGGAGCGCCCAGCCGGAAAGTGAGATGTGCTTGAATACGCAGAAACTGCCTAAGTGCCGATCGGCGGCCACTGTGACGTGTAGCGCGGCCATTCTTGTTGTTCTGATCTGTCTAACTTCAGCCATATCACTAGGCCAGACCACTGGGCAAAAGATGGATATAGCCTCTGCAGGATCGGATGTGAGCGGCGACCAAGCTTCTGCAGATGGAGTTTCGGCATTGGGCAACACCAATGCCGAGGTGCTGCAAGAGCTCGAGCGGATGCGTAATCGGATCCAGCAACTGGAGAGTCAGCTGAGACAGCAATCCTCCGGTGCGACACCGCTGACTGTGGATTCGGCTCAGCAGCTTGCGGCAGAACCGCGGAAACTCCTGAGTACTTCGGCCGCCTCTGCTGAAACTCCTCAAGCTGGCGCTGACCAACCACCTGCGGCGGAGAACAAGCCAGCTAAAGCCGAGCCGTTCGCGTTCGCGGACTGGACCTGGTTGAATGGCAATCCGCGGACGAAAGAAGCGGCCTTCGATTCGAAGTTCTTCACCCCGGAGGTTCGCGTCGACGTTGCCTATCACTACGACTTCAACCATCCCAAGGATGACACGATCGGCGGCTCCAGCGAAGTGTTTCGTTCGAATGAAGTCGCCCTTACGCACCTGGGTATCGGAGGCGATTTTCATTACGACCATGTTCGTGCGCGCGTGTTCACCCAACTAGGTCAGTACGCAACGGCGACGCCGCGCAATGATGCCAGCTATTCTCGCGGGCAATGGCAACTGGACAATGCCTATCGCTATCTGAACGAGGCCTATGGCGGCTATCACTTTGACGCGCTGCATGGCATTAACGTCGATGCCGGAATCTTCTTGTCCTACGTGGGTCTGTTCAGCTTCTATCAGTTCGATAACTGGGCTTATCAGCCTTCCTACGTTTCATCGAACACGCCTTGGTTCTTCACGGGCATGCGGATCCAGGTCTTTCCCACGGCAAAGTTGAAGATCGAGCCTTGGATTATTAACGGCTGGCAAACCTACGCGCGGCCCAATGGCCGTTTGGGTCTGGGCGGTCAAATTCTGTGGCGTCCGACACCGTGGCTTTCGATTATTTCCAATAACTACGGCCTCGGCGCTGATGCCATCGGGATTCCGAACCGCACTCGTTATCACACCGACGACAGCGTCGAAGTTAAGTACTACGATCACCCCGAACGGCTGCTGTCCAAGATGGCTTTCAGCCTCACGGGTGACTTAGGTTGCGAATCTGGCGGCGGCGTCAACTGCACCACGAATAAGAAGGATGCCGCCGGCAACATCATCGATCACAAGCAGAACTTCCTTGGCTTCATGCTGTACAACCGGTGGTGGTTCAACAAAGATCGCTACGCGTTCACGCTGGGCGGCGGCAAGATTAACAATCCCGGCCGCTACCTCGTTCTGCTGCCTCCCATCAATGGAGCCACAGCGAC
>Ga0209811_10000246_pt1 | contig 24975 bp, 27 predicted proteins | sample Coa_R1_6_FD_187161 | JGI IMG/M metagenome (GOLD analysis project Ga0209811, IMG submission 187161) | Surface soil microbial communities from Centralia Pennsylvania, which are recovering from an underground coalmine fire. - Coalmine... | ecosystem: Environmental > Terrestrial > Soil >... | reverse complement strand
GCGCGGAGCGCGACTTCGATCTCGCCTTTAAGAATGGTAAGCGGCGTGCGCAATTCATGAGCGGCGTCCGCGCTGAATCGACGCGCAGCGACAAACGAGCGCTCGAGGCGCGCCAACATGTCGTTGAGCACTGCGGCCAAGCGCGCTAATTCGTCCTCGCCGGATGGAGCGGGGATTCGTTGCGTCAGATCTTCGGCTTCAATCCGCCGGGCTGCCTCCACCATCGCATCCACCGGAGTAAGTGCGCGGCGCGCGAGAAACCATCCGCCCAACGCCGAGGCAGTCAAAGCCACGGGCGCCAGGATGAGAAGAATGAGAAGAAACCTTCTACGGGAAGCTTCGACATTTTCTAACGACATGGCCACCTGGACGATATTCACCGTGGCGCCGTTTTTGACCACCGGCAGAGTCAGCAGGCGGAATGACTTTTCGGATCCGGGCTGGTCCCGTACCGTCTCGAATGTCGCCTGGCCTCTTTCCGCATTGCGCAACGCTTCGGCGCTGAGCGGCAGCTTCGATCTTGTGCGCGGCAGTAGACGGGGGTCGGGCCGGCCCAACGGGTCGAGCAGTTGGAAAAACCGCTCCGCGAGTTCGGGACCGAGCATCGACTGTAGATAATCTTCAAGTTCAGGACCGAAAAAAGACGGACGTTGGACAGAGTCGGCGATGGCGTTGGCGACTGAGTCTAGCGAGTCATCGACGTTTTGCCGCAGGCCGCGGTCGAGCAGAAGCACCGATGTCGTGCCCAGCACGGCGAACGTCGCCGTCAGAATTCCCGTATACCAAAGAGTCAGACGGCCCCGGAGCGTGGTCGATCGCCAAATCATGATGGCGACGGCTCTTCCTTCAGCACGTAGCCGACGCCGCGCACGCTATGGATCAGCTTGGGCTCGAAGTCGTTGTCGATTTTCTTGCGCAAGTAGTTTACGTACACGTCGATCACGTTGGTAAAGCTATCGTAATCGATGCCCCAGACATGTTGAGCGATCACCGCGCGGCTGAGAACCTGGTCGCGCCTGCGCAGCAAAAACTCGAGCAACGCGAATTCCTTGGCGGTCAAATCGATCCGCTTGTTGCCGCGGCTAACCTCACGGGTCACCGGATCGAGCCTGAGATCCGCGATGGTCAGTATGGCCGGCTGGGCAGGAGCCCCGCGCCGGAGCAGCGCGCGCACGCGCGCCAGCAATTCTTCGAAGACGAACGGTTTGGTGAGATAATCGTCCGCGCCAAGATCCAGCCCCAGGACTTTGTCGGCCACCGTCACTCGCGCTGTGAGCAAAAGAATCGGCACGTTGACCCGCTGCTGACGTATTTTTTTCATCACGCTGAGGCCGTCCAGCTTCGGCAGCATGACGTCGAGGATCGCGAGGTCATATTCCTCTTCCAGGAGCCGTTTCAATCCCGCCTCGCCGTCGTGTTCCACATCCACAGAATAGTGGGTGGCTTCGAGGCGGCGCTTGATGAAGCTCGCGACTTTCCTTTCGTCTTCAACGACGAGGATGTGCATGATTGTTAACATACGCCCGTCAGCAAAAATGCCCAAGCGGGATCCTATGACGGTTTGATTACGGCCGCGCTCAGAACCTGACGGAAGTCTTCGGCGATCTCACCCCGGGCTTGGATTATCGCTAACTCTTCACATGGTTTTAATCGACGGTTTCGCTGACGAGAGGGGACAAGGCGACGGGCAAAAGGATTCTGACCCACGGAGAAATCCCGCGCGAACAATGGACCGCCTTTTTCCCCGGACGAGGTGGTGGCGATCGGCGCCTCCATCCGCAAGAACGCGACCGACAGCCTTCGGTCTTCTATTTGCCGGGACCTCGCTACAAGAGCGCAGAGCCGGCGGGTCATGAAACTGCGTTGCGTTAACTTTAAAGGGCCGACGTAACATTACGTCGCAGCGGAGTTTCGATGTTTCCCTCGGACGCTCTAAAAGATCTCTGGTCGCGACTGATCGAGGCTTTTAGCTGAGATTCGTGCGGAGGAGCTTTTGGCCTTGCCTCTTTATTGTCCCGGTACGAATCAAGCCGCCGTGAGGACTCCTGCCTGTTTCTTCTCGACGCAGCGATTTGCGTCCCCAATCCCGAGTCGATTAGCTAGACAAGTTTTCGAGTTTAGGTCTCAGATTGTCCGCATTGACAGCGGCAATCTACAAGGGCGTGCAGGGGTGGGCCTATTTTTCTCACCCTTTTGCCGGTGAATTTGGTAAAGATCGAGTATGTCGGTCAAAAAGGATAAACGCGTTTTCTTCAAAAATGTTGAATTGCCCGCGCTGATGGGTACAACGCTCAAGATCATGGTTGGGGTGAGCCTTGCCTGTATATCCCTAGCGTGTCTCGTTTATGTTTTAGACGTTTATGACCGCTATCGTTTTGAGCAGCGTGCACGAAACCAATGTTATGATGTATTGCAGCTCGAACCAAAGGATTTGATCCTCGCAAAACCTGAGGGGCCGATGGGAGCTTGGTCAGTTCTTCAGTACTGTCTTGCCAAAGCTCGGTTCAACAAAGACTAGTAGTCAGCTCCAAAGTCCGAGCCGGCTAATTTTTTATTTCGGGAAAGCCGATACCGAAGCCGACTTTGCGCCATGTCTTTGAAAAGGCTGTCTGTGACGCCAAAGTCAGCGATTCCCAGTTTCGTGATTTTCGCCATTGCGCGCACCAGATGGGCCCGCGGCCGGGCTGCCGTTCGAGATCGGCGAGCGCGGCATCGGTCACAAGCTGCGCGGGATTGCCGGCCGGTACATCGACTTTTCGGATGACCAGATCGCGATACCTGTCAAAAAATATTCCGTCGTGTTCCCAGGGAAATCACAGCGCCGTGGGCGGTAGTGAGTGAAGCAACGGAAGTGTTTAAAAAGGTTGGTGCGAGGAGCGGGATTTGAACCCGCACGCCGTTTCCGGCACTAGCCCCTCAAACTAGCGCGTCTGCCGATTCCGCCACCCTCGCATTTTATGGAGCTTTCGATTTCGTGTCCGCCGGCGCGGCGGGAGCGCTCGGTTGCGCGCCGCCCTCGGGCGCAGCTTGTGGCTGGGCAGGCGCAGACTGCGGTGCCGGAGAGTTGGGTAACGCCGCCGGTGCACGATTATCGAAAATAGTCGCAGTTGGTTTTTTGCCGGCGAAATAACCAAGCGTCAACGACGTAATCATGAAGACGATCGCCATGCCGGTAGTCAGCCGGGTCAAAAAATTCCCAGCGCCGCTGCTGCCGAAAATGGTCGCACTGGAGCCGCCGAAAACCGCGCCGACCTCGGCGCCTTTTCCGGTCTGAAGCAGGACGACTAGAATCAAGCCGATGCTAACAATGACGTGGACGATGGTTATCGCAATTATCATAATCGATCACTTGTTCGTGAATGCGGCGACGATCGGCAAAAAGGACTCTGCTTTCAAGCTTGCCCCACCGACCAATAAACCATCCACTTCGTCGATCTGGGCCAACGTATCCGCGTTTTCCGGTTTAACACTGCCGCCATAAAGAATCCGAACTCGTTCGCTTACCGCTTTGCCGAAAGATGTTTTCAGGAATCGTCGAATTCGAATGTGAACTTCGCGGACTTGCGCCGTGGTGGCGTTCTGTCCCGTGCCGATCGCCCATACCGGCTCATAGGCAATTTCGAGGTTGTCTATAACATCTTTCGTTGACCCCTTCAACGCAGAGCGTAGTTGCCGGGCAATCACTCGACCCGTCAACTTCTGTCGGCGTTCCTCTAAGGTTTCGCCGACACAGAGAATCGCACGCATACCGTGCGCCATCACCGGCGCGATCTTGCGGGCTATCATTTCATCGCTTTCGTGCAAAATGTGGCGCCGCTCAGAATGACCGAGAATAACGAACTCACAACCGAGCTCGGCTACCATCGGCGCGCTTATTTCCCCGGTGTAAGCGCCGCTTTCCTGCCAATGACAATTTTGCGCCGCCATTTTTATTTTACTATGTCGAATTGCCCGCGCGACCGTCGTCAGAGCGGTAAAGGGTGGGGCCACGATAACCTGTACCCGGGTCGCTTTCCTTTGGATCTCGCGGGCGAGTTCGCGCGCGAGTTTCTGGCATTCTGCCTGGCTGCCGTTCATCTTCCAATTGCCAACCACCAACGGGACGGTCATTGGCTATCCTCTAAAGCTTTTACGCCGGGAAGCTCTTTGCCTTCGAGAAATTCCAAAGTTGCCCCGCCGCCGGTCGACAAGTGGGTGACTTTTTCTGCTACACCTGCGGCTGTGACCGCTGCGACCGTGTCGCCGCCGGCGATGATGCTAACGATGCGGGGAAAATTCTCCGCCAATGCATTAGCTAAGACGCGACTTCCTTGATCGAAGGGCGGAACTTCGAACAAACCGACCGGCCCGTTCCAAAGAACCAGTTTGGCGGGTTTGATTTTGTCGACAAACCGCTGCGCGGTCTTAGGACCGATGTCGAGTCCCATTCGATCCGGCGGAATTCGATCGTCGCAGGTGTTGGGATTTTTCTTTTCCGCGTTCCCCGTCACATGGTCGACGGGCAAAATGAGTTCGACCGAGCGAGCAGCGGCATCTTTCATCAGATCGGCGGCAAGGCCGAGCTTGTCTTGCTCCACTAAGGATTTGCCAACTTCGATGCCGGTTGCTTTCAAAAACGTGTACGCCATGCCGCCGCCGATGAGCAGAGCGGAAACCTTCGGCAGCAAATTTTTAATGACGCCGATTTTGTCGGAAACTTTAGCGCCGCCCAATATCGTCACGAAGGGTTTTTCCGGCTGCGCCAAGAGCGGCGATAAATAGTCGAGTTCTTTTTGCATCAGGAGCCCGGCTGCTTTGGCCTGGATAAACGCCGCCATCCCGGCGATCGACGCGTGCGCCCGATGTGCCGCGCCGAAAGCATCGTCGACGTAAACGTCTGCCAAAGACGCGAGCGCCCGGGAAAATCCTTCATCGTTTTTTTCTTCTTCCTTATGAAAACGCAAATTCTCCAGCAGAACGATTCGATGTTGTTCGTCGCGGACGATGTGCTCGACCTCGGCACCAACGCAGTCGGGTGCGAGCACGACGGCTTGGTTCAACCGCTGTTGCAAGTAGTCGCGCACCGGCGCGAGGCTATACTTTGCAAGCTTCTGTCCCTCCGGACGTCCGAGGTGAGAAGCCAACACGATCTTTTTCGCCCTGTCGAGGATGTAGCGGATCGTCGGCAACGCGCTGTCGATGCGATGCGGCTCGCCGATCTTGCCGTCATCGATCGGCACGTTGAAGTCGACACGGACGAATACGGTTTTGCCGCCGAGTTCCAAGTCGCGCAGTTTGCGCATCATGTTATTTTCCGTTCGGTGATTTTATATTGTTGAAAATCCTGCTTCTCAATTGACTAATTACAAGGCTTGTAATACTTTTTCAATCAGCTTTTCAAAACATCTGATGTCTTCTTTTTGGTCTCTCCAATTGTTAGCACAGGACGGTATCGCAGCGTCGCAACAGCATGGCATTCTTGAGCTCGTTCGCAGCGCCGGGCTCGTCGTTCAGGCAATTCTGTACCTTCTTGTCTTGTTTTCGGTGGTGAGCTGGGGAATCATCGCACAAAAATTCTGGCAAATGCGACGCGCCAAACGAGAGTCGGCCAAGTTCGTCGAGATTTTTTGGGAGCGGCGTAATCTTTCGTCGATCCACGATGCTAGCCGGGAGCTTAGCTCCAGCCCGGTGGGTCAAGTGTTTCGTTCCGGTTATGAGGAGCTTGTGCGCGTTTCCCGCTCAAAGAAGGATTCTGCCGGCGATAATTTAACAACGGAGCTCGGCGGCGTGGAGAACGTGTCTCGCGCGATGAAACGCGCGACCAGCGTCGAGACGACCAAATTGGAAAAAAATTGTTCGTTTCTTGCGACCACCGCGAGCTCGGCTCCTTTCGTGGGTCTGTTCGGCACGGTCTGGGGCATCATGGACGCGTTTCGCGGGCTCAGTATTACCCATTCGTCGAGTATTCAAGCGGTGGCGCCTGGTATCGCCGAAGCGTTGATCGCCACGGCCATGGGCTTGGCGGCCGCGATTCCGGCCTTGATGGCCTACAATTATTTCGTCCAACAGGTCAAATTCCTAGCCGTTGAAATGGACAATTTCTCCCATGAGTTTCTCAATATCGCCGAGCGGCACTTCTTCAAGTAAGTCAATAATAGAGTATAATCACAATTAATTTGTGTTGGGTGGGTCACAAAGTCATTTACTCGCAGCCGTGCAGGTTTGGCGGTATGGCGAACCGCGGTCGCTGAAAGTGTTTGCTATAAGTAGGCGTCACCGTAAAATGGAAACTATCTATTTTCACAATAGGGGTGGTGGTTATGGCTGGAGATGCTTCGTCGTCGCGTGAAGGGACGATTTCGCAAATAAATGTCACGCCGCTTGTCGATGTCATGTTGGTGCTTCTGGTTATCTTCATGGTCACTGCGCCGATCATCCAGCAGGGTGTGCAGGTCAATCTGCCGCAGACCCAATCGAGCGCGATTCCCGGCACCGAAGAACACTTGGTTGTAACTGTGGCAAAAAACGGCAAAATTTATCTCAATGATAACGCCATGTCCCTCGCCGAGTTGGGCGAGAAGCTTAAGGCGATCAAAAAACTCCAAGCCGATAAACAAATCTATCTCCGGGCGGACCAGGATGTGCGTTACGGCCTCGTTATGAAAACCATTGCGGCAATCAAGCAGGCGGGCATTGAAAAATTAGGCATGGTCACTCGGCCGGTTTCTTCTGAAGAAGGATAATCGTCAGTGGCAGAAAAGGCTTCTTCCGCAACTATCAACTTGTGGGAAAGATCTTTTTCGGTCGCGAGATCGGAAGATCGATTGCCCAAGTGGCTGTTATTTTCCTTAATCTTGCACGGGATATTTGTCGCGGCATTGTTTATTGCGTCTTTCTTGCCCTCGAGCACTCCTCCGGAAGTTCCCGTCTACGTCGTCGATCTTGTCGGCGGCGAAAAGATCGGCGGGCTGAAGCTTGGTACCGAGATACGCTCGCCGCCTGAACCGACGTTAAAAGCTCCGGAGCCGACTCCAGCCGCCAGCGCGCCGGCACCTAAACCCGAGGTCAAAAAAGAAACCCCTGAAAAATCGAAACCGATCGAGAAAAAGGCTGCGGAAGAGAAAAAAATCGTCATCAAGGACAAAACCAAGCCTGAGCCTGCCAAGCCCGATTCGGCGCTTGCCAAAAAAGAACCGGCAAAGGAAATGAAAGAAGAGGCGAAGTCCGAATCCGCCTCCGCCGACAGCGTGCGCGAAAGGCTGTTACAAGCCGCCGTGGATCGGGCGAAGTCACGCGAAAATTCGCAAAAGCCGGTGAAGGACGCACTCAGTGCCGGCGCAGGCGAAGGCGAGGGAGCAGCGGGATTGGGCCCTGGCGGCCGGGGTGGCCCCGGAATCGTCAAAGGGATGGATTTTATTATTTATCAAAACCGTATGTTGGGCACGATCAAGGACAACTGGACATGGGTCGGGCAACGCAGCAATTTGAAAGTCGTGGTTCATTTTGGCGTCAAAGAGACAGGTGAAATTGTCGGGCTCAAGATTGTCCAACCCTCCGGCGACCCGTCCTACGATGAATCGGTGCTTCGGGCAGTCAAGAAATCGAGTCCGCTGCCAGCGCCACCGGAAAGCTATCGGAAAGATTTTGCTGACGTGGAACTGACGTTTCGGCCACGTGATTTGGGAGCTTAGTATTATAATGACACTGAAATGGCTGCTGGCGATTTGTGGTCTATTGATGGCATTCGGAACGGGACACGCCGCGTCTGCGCCGCCCGGCGTTACCGGCGAGATCGTTGGCCAAGGCGGTCAACGGTTTCCTATCGCCGTATCGCCGTTAAAAAATCTCGCCGGCAACAGCGCCGAGTCCGCGCGATTGTCGACCGGAATTGCCGATGCGATGGTTCACGATCTTGAGCTATCCGGCTGGTTCAAAGTGTTGGACCGTTCAGCCTACATGGAAAATGCCCAAACGAGCGGCATCACGCTCGGAACCTTTGATTTCAAAGATTGGGCAACGATTGGCGCTGAAGGCTTGGTCAAGGGCGGCTTTTCAGTCCAAGGCGATGAAGTGGCCGTCGAGCTTCGTCTCTTTGATGTGTACCAGAACAAGGAGCGCATCGGTAAGCGTTACACGGGCCGGGTCAGAGACTATCGGCGCATTGCCCATAAGTTCGTCGACGAAATCATCAATCAATTTACCGGGGTGCCTGGAGTCTTCAATACCAGAATAGCCTACGTGTCGAACAGCGGCGGCCGTTTCAAAGAGATCTTCGTCTCGCACCTCGATGGCAGTGAAAAATTTCAAGTCACCGATAATCACACAATTAATTTATCTCCGGCCTGGAGTCCCGACGGGCGTTCCGTTCTTTATTCTTCTTTCAAGGACCGCAATCAAACTTTATTTTTGTTTGAGCTCTACAGCGGCAAAGAGACCAAATTCACGCCCCGAGGGGGCGGCCGGTATCTCAGCGGCAAGTTTTCACCGGATGGTCAGACCATCGTCGCGACCATGGAGTCGGGTGGCAATACCAATCTTTATCTCCTCGATCGAAGCGGCAACGTGATCCGCCAGCTGACCAATAATCCGGGAATCGAAGTTTCACCGGCTTGGTCACCTGATGGAAAGCAAATCGTATTCGTTTCAGACCGCAGCGGTTCGCCCCAGCTGTATATATTGGATTTAGCCAGCGGCAATTCGCGACGACTTACTTACAGTGGCAGTTACAACACTTCGCCCGAATGGTCGCCTAAAGGAGATCGCATCGTCTACACCGGGCGAGTCGCTAATCGTTTCGCTATTTTTACGATCTCGGTTGACGGCGGTGAGCCGCGCAAGCTGACTGCGGAATCTTTCGATAGCGAAGATCCGACTTGGTCGCCCGACGGTAGGTTTATCGCTTTTACGTCCAACCGAGCCGGCAAATATCATCTCTATGTCATGCAAGCTGGCGGAGATAACCAACGTAGATTGACAGGTTCTGGGGGGGATGATACAAAACCGCATTGGTCTCCTCGACTCGACTGATTCCAACTCCGCCACTTCAGTTTTGATTCAATGCGACCCCACGTGAATGCAGGAGGCATAGATGACAATTCGGATTAGATTGGCAGGGCACGTGTGTGGCCTGATATTTTTTTGCAGTTTGGGAGCCTGCGCTCCCTCCACCACTGACAAGCCCGGCGCGACTCCAGCGCCGCGATCGGATTCGGATACTTCTGCTAACGATCCACGCGCGGGAGAAGGTCAACGCGGTGGGACAAAGGAGTCGGAGACAGGCAGCAGCAGCTTGAAACAAATGCAGGAGGGAAAGTCTTCGGCAACACCGGCATCGAGTCCATTGAAGGATGTATTTTATGAATTTGACCGCTACGATCTGAGCGCGGATGCTCGGGCGACGTTGCGCGCCAACGCGGATTGGCTGAAAAGCAATCCATCGGCGCGGGTCGAGATCGAAGGCCATTGCGACGAGCGTGGCACCAACGAATACAATCTCGCGCTCGGCGCCAAAAGAGCTCAGGCGGCGCGCGAATTTCTCACATCGCTCGGCATCCCCGCCGACCGGCTTTCGACGATTAGCTATGGCGAAGAGATCCCAGTTTGCCGAGAGCCGACTGAAGATTGTTGGACAAAAAATCGGCGCGCGCGTTTCGTTATCCTCCAAGGTCGTTCAACCTCTTAATTGGAGCCAAGGTTGTGAGACGCTCAATTTTTAGCATTACCTTTTTGCCATCGGTGCTGCTGGTCAGCGTGTGGCTGTGGTCCTGTGTCAACCCGCAGCAGGTCGAATTGCTCGAGCGCGAGCAACGGCGCTTGCGCGGCGACATGACTACCTTGCGCTCCGATGTCGATAATGTTCGCTCGACCCTCGCCGACACACGGGCAAATATTCAGCAAATGCAGCGGGATCTAAGCGCGATCAAGGAACGTATCGACGAGACCCGGGTTCAAGTTGGCCGCCAGATTGGCCAGACAAATCGAGATGGCGATCAGCGGGTAAAAGACATGGAGACGCGTCTGGCTAAGTTGGAAGAGGACGCGAAGAGCCAAGCCGAGTTGCTCAAGAGCCGTGAGGAGGAGCTGAAGCAGCAACAAGCAGCGCAGAAAGCCGAGAGTGAAAGCAACTACGTCGACCTTTCTTTAGCGGAATCCGACAACGTGCGCAAAGATTTCGAGACCGGCTGGCGTGCCTTCGAAAAAAAGGATTACCGAACGGCGATTGCTCGCTTCAAAGACTTTCTCAAACGCAATCCCAAAAGCAAACTGGCTGCGAATGCGCAATACTCGATCGGCGAGAGTTATTTCGGGCTGAAGGAATTCGACCGAGCGATCGTCGAGTTCGACGAGGTGCGGAGACGATATCCGCAAAGTGATAAGGTTGGGGCGGCTCTGCTCCGGCAAGGATTTGCCTTTGCGGAACTGGGAGAGAAGCTCAACGCCCGGTTGGTTTTACAAGAGTTGGTCGAGAAGTATCCGCAATCTTCGGAGGCCGCGAGAGCACGGCAGAAGCTCAAATCGCTCGAATCGTGAAGCTGCCGGTTCTCCGCGCTTTTGAATTCCACCATTCTTCGTTTCGCAGACTAGGACACCGGTGCGTGCGCGGTTTCTATCGGTCGCCCGTATAAAATATGCAGGTTTTTCGCCACATCGATGACCCGGGTCTGGCTCTCGAAAGATCAGTCGTGACCTTGGGAAACTTCGACGGCATACACCTGGGACATCAAGCCCTGCTCGGCGGCGCCATCCGTGATTCTCGGCAGCTCGGCGTACCTTCGGTGGTGTTGACGTTTGAGCCTCATCCCGTGAAGGTGCTGGCGCCCGCCCACGCACCTCAAATGATCCTCGCGCACAAAGACAAGATGCAGATTTTACAAAGCCTCGGCGTCGACATCGTTGTTGTGCAACATTTCGACTTGAGCTTTGCCAAGATCGATGCTGAAGAATTTGTCCGCCGGTTTCTCGTCGCGCGTTTGAGGGCGGCGAAGGTTTGGGTTGGTAAGGACTTGCGGTTTGGTCAGGGAAGAAAAGGGCAAGTCGACGATCTTATTCGTTGGGGCAGCGGGTTTGACTTCTCGGTGGCGGTCGTCGACCCGATTCTAGTCAACGGCGCCAGAGTGAGCAGCTCGCGAGTCCGTCAGTTGATTCAAGACGGTCATGTGGACGAAGTCGTAGCGCTCCTCGGTCGTTATCACTTTGTGTCCGGGCGGGTCGTCACGGGTCATCGGCGCGGGCGGGATCTGGGGTTTCCGACCGCGAATATCTCCACGCGCACGGAAATGGTGCCTTTAGACGGGATTTATGCCACGATATTTCATCTAGGAGAAAAAGATTTGCCAAGCGTAAGCAGCGTGGGTCTTAATCCGACTTTTGGCGCGGGACCGAGGACGGTGGAGAGCTTCATTTTGAATTTCGATGGCGAGATATACGGCGCACCCGTCCGGCTTTCTTTCGTGAAGAGAATCCGCGAAGAAAAAAACTTTTCGTCGGTCGAGGCTTTGGTCGCACAAATGGGGCAAGACGTAAGTAGCGCTCGAGGTGTTTTTCGCGATTTGAATCTATTTTCCTAACGCTCAAATTGTCCGTTTTTCGCTTGATTGCTTTAGCTAAATGACGCTTGACCCATTACGAGTTGACGAAAGTGCGGCTGGCATGCGGCTGGACTTGTTTCTGGCCCGGCAATTCATGGATGGTACCGCGCCGCGGCTCGGCTTAAGCCGAGCCGCCATCCAAAAATTGATCGCCGAAGGACAAATTACTCTGAACAACGCGGTGACCAAGGCAAGTACACGCGTTAAATCCGACGATCGGGTCGACATCTATTTTTTGCCGCCGCGTGAAACAGGGCTTCGCGCCGAGGCGCTGCCTTTGGATATACTCTATGAAGATGCCGATTGCGTTGTCGTCAACAAGGCCCCGGGCATCGTCGTCCATCCCGCCGCGGGGCGATCCAGCGGTACGCTCGTCAACGCGCTTTTGCATCACTGTGCTGATTTAGCCGGTGTGGGCGGTGAACGGCGCCCGGGGATTGTGCACCGATTGGACAAGGACACCTCTGGCGTGATGATCGTCGCCAAGAATATGCGTGCTTTCCATCAGCTCGTAGCCCAATTCAAGAATCGCACGGTCGAAAAAGAATATATTGCTTTGGTTTGGGGCGGGATGAGGGCGGACCGAGGGACGATCGATCGCGCCATCGGTCGGCACCGCTCGGACCGAAAGCGCATGTCGAGCTTACACATGGGTGGCCGAGCAAGAGAGGCGATTACCGAATGGTGGGTTGAGGAACGCTTCGCTTTTGATCACCATTCGGCTCCGCTGCGTGCCGTCACACTGCTGCGCTTGCGGCCACGCACGGGGCGAACGCACCAGCTCCGAGTGCATCTTGCCGACATGGGCAATCCCTTGATCGGTGATAAAGTTTATGGCCGCAAGCGAAACGGCAATGCTGCGAAGCTAGTAGGCGACCAGATTATTGACAGCTTTCCGCGCCAAGCGCTCCATGCCGAGAAATTGACTCTTGTGATCGGGCAAAATCTGCGGCGCATGCAGTTCGTCGCGCCGCTGCCAAGTGATCTTGAAAAGCTGTTACTGTGTTTGCGAGGACGTGAAATCGAAGATCGGGGGGCTAGAATTGTTATCAATGCGCGCAAAGGGGTTGACAAGCGTACCGCTTTAAAATAGTATTGTCACAAGAGAAGCCCAATTCGAATTCTTATCATTCCCCACACGAAAAACGAATTCACCCGGCGTTAAGTGCTCAAAAGTTTGATTTTTTACTAAAAGAGAGATTTCTGTCTGCGTCTTATACCGTGTCGCATTGACATGTCTCTGCCTGAAGCCGTACCGCTACGAAGGTTTGGCTACCGAGATTGCCTGGGCGCGTGAAGAAGTGCCGCCCCGGCGCGATTTGACAGATTTCACTGGCAACTGTGTGTAATGCTGCTGTCCCTGGTACTGTCTAGATAGTTGAAAGGAGAGTTATAGCGTATGGTTCGTGGTAGAACTCGTGCCGCCGAGCCGGAGGCCGTCGAAGATAATGGTTTGAATCTCAAAGCCCTCAAGGAAAAGAAAATCAGCGATCTCGCGCTGATCGGCAAGACCTTCAATATCGAAGGGGCTGCCAACATGCGCAAGCAGGAGCTGATTTTTGCGATCTTACAGGCGCAAACCGAGCAAAATGGCCATATCTACGGCGAAGGCGTTTTGGAAACGCTTCCCGACGGATTTGGTTTTCTGCGCGCCCCCGATTATAACTACCTCCCGGGTCCTGATGATATCTATGTTTCGCCGAGCCAGATTCGACGGTTCAACCTGCGCACCGGAGATATTATTTCCGGGCATATCCGGCCGCCCAAAGAGGGCGAACGTTATTTTGCGTTGCTCAAAGTTGAAACCATCAATTATGAGGACCCGGAACGAGCGCGCGAAAAGATCCTCTTCGATAATCTCACGCCGCTTTATCCGAATGAACGTTTGCGCCTGGAAAGCCAGCCCGATGACTATACGACTCGGATAGTCGATTTGTTGACCCCAGTGGGCAAAGGGCAGCGCGGCCTGATCGTCGCGGCACCGCGCACCGGTAAAACTATGATGCTGCAGCACGTTGCCAAGGCCATCGCACACAACCACAAGGAGGTCATTCTCATCGTTTTGCTGATCGATGAGCGGCCGGAAGAAGTAACCGACATGCAGCGCTCAGTGGACGGCGAAGTGATCAGCTCGACTTTCGATGAGCCGGCCACGCGGCACGTGCAAGTCGCCGAAATGGTCATCGAGAAGGCGAAGCGTCTGGTTGAGCATGGCAAGGACGTGGTTATTTTGCTTGATAGCATTACCCGTTTGGCGCGCGCCTATAACACGGTCGTCCCGCCGAGCGGAAAGATTCTTTCCGGCGGCGTCGATTCCAACGCTCTCCATAAACCGAAGAAGTTTTTCGGCGCGGCGCGCAACATAGAAGATGGCGGCAGTTTGACCATTATCGCGACGGCGCTCATCGATACCGGTAGTCGAATGGATGAAGTCATCTTCGAAGAATTCAAGGGGACGGGAAACATGGAGATCCATTTGGACCGTCGGTTGATGGACAAGCGGGTATTCCCGGCTATCGATATCAATAAATCCGGCACGCGCAAAGAAGAGCTTTTGATCACCAAAGAAGACCTCAATCGAATCTGGATTTTGCGTAAAGTCTTGTCGCAGTTGAGCGTGGTGGAAGCCATGGAGTTCCTGCTCGACAAGATGCATGGAACCAAGACGAATAAAGAATTTTTTGAGTCCATGAACCAGTAAGCGTCTGCGCCGCCTCTCCATTCTTGCGTCGTCCGCCGAACTTTGTTAAAACCCCGAGGGTTACCAAAGCCTTTTCAAATTGTTGGCGTGCTAAGGACTTGCATGAGTGGTTTTTGCCACCATGCGAGCATCTATCTCGTTAAAAATTCACACCCTTTCCGATCCGCGTCGAGGTGCCCCCTACGGTTTGACTCGGAGATGAAGAAAGGGGAGGACAAAACCAAAAGGAGCGGTAGATTATGAGCGATATTTCAATGAAACAGCTTTTGGAGGCCGGCGTTCATTTCGGCCACCAGACGAGCCGTTGGAACCCGAAGATGAAGCCCTACATTTTTGGCGCTCGGAACGGCATACATATTATCGACTTGCAGCAAACTGTGACGATGTTCAAGGAGCTGGAAACCGTGGTGCGCGATTTGGCGGCGTCCGGCGGTCATGTGCTTTTCGTCGGCACCAAAAAGCAGGCGCAAGACGCGATTCGAGAAGAATCCGAGCGTTGTGGCATGTTTCACGTCCACAATCGTTGGCTCGGCGGCACATTGACAAACTTTTCAACGATCCGGCAAAGCATCGAGCGTTTGCGCAAGATCGAGGAGATGGAGAACGATCCCAAGATCGTCGACGCTTTAACCAAGAAAGAAATGTTGGGGCTCACACGCGAGAAGGCCAAGCTCGAACAATCGCTCGGCGGGATCAAGACCATGCGTAAGCTTCCCGACGCGATTTTCGTTATTGATCCCAAGCAAGAAGAGATTGCGGTTAAAGAAGCGCGCAAGCTCGGTATTCCCGTGATCGCCGTGATCGACACCAACTGCGATCCGGATATGATAGATTACAAAGTGCCCGGAAACGATGATGCCATTCGCGCTATCCGGCTGTTTTGCTCGTCGATCGCCGACGCGATTAACGAAGGTAAGCTGCTTCATGAGCAAGCGCTGGTGAAAGGCAAAGAAGAGGATAGGTCCGCAGCCGATTCGGCGAGCGGAGCGCACGAAGGGGTGGCCGCGGCAGGAGCTTAAATTCGATGGAAGTAAGCGCAAGTGCAGTAAAAGACCTTCGGGAAAAAACCGGGGCGGGTATGATGGACTGCAAGAAGGCTCTAGCCGAGACCGGTGGGGACGTGCAAAAGGCTATCGATTATCTGCGCCAGAAGGGGTTAGCCGCGGCAGCGAAGAAAGCAGATCGGGTGGCGGCGGACGGTGCCGTGGGCGCTTATGTCCACCCAGGCGGCAAGATCGGCGTGCTCGTGGAAATCAATTGTGAAACCGATTTTGTCGCGCGCACGGCGGAGTTTCAATCGCTGCTCAAAGATATCGCCATGCAGGTAGCGGCGGCGAATCCGCGCTATTTGCGCCGTGAGGAAGTGCCGGCGACGGAACTCGACAAAGAAAAGGCGATCTATCGCCAGCAGGCGCTGGAAACCGGCAAGCCGGAAAAGGTCGTCGATAAGATTGTCGAGGGTAAAATAGAGCGCTTCTACTCCGAAGCCTGTTTGCTCGAACAGGCTTTTATCAAGGACCCGGACAAAAAGGTCACCGACATCCTTAACGAATCGATCGGTCGGCTCGGTGAAAATATTCAAATCAGGCGTTTCTCGCGCTATCATTTGGGCGAAGCGGCAGTGAAACAATAAGCACGCGCCTTGAAACCTCCATGAATAACGGTGCGCCGAAGTATAAACGGATTATTCTCAAAGTCACCGGCGAGATTTTCGCCGGAGTCCACAATTTCGGTATCGACGGCAATACGGTCAAGGCATTCGCCCAGGAAATCAAGGAAGTCAAGGAACTGGGTTGCGAACTCGCGCTGGTGGTCGGCGGCGGCAATATTTTTCGCGGCGCGATCGCGAGCGAGATCGGCATGGACCGGGCCAGCGCTGACACGATGGGCATGTTGGCGACGGTGATCAACAGTCTCGCCTTGCAGGACGCCTTGGAAAAACTGGGCGTTTCGACGCGCGTGCTTTCGGCGATCGAGATGCGCCAAGTGGCCGAGCCTTACATTCGGCGGCGCGCGACACGTCATTTGGAAAAGGGCAGAGTCGTTATCTTCGCCGGCGGCACCGGCAATCCTTATTTCACCACCGATACGACGGCCAGTCTGCGCGCCATGGAGGTGGGCGCGGAGGTGATTCTCAAGGCGACCAAAGTCGACGGCGTTTACGACGCCGATCCATTGAAGCACGAGGGTGCCAACAAATTCGAGGAGCTCAGCTATATCGAGGTGCTGAATCGCGAGCTCAAAGTCATGGACTCTACCGCCATTTCTCTGTGCATGGACAATAATTTGCCGATAATCGTTTTCAACTTGATGGAAAAGGGTAACATTAAGCGAGTCGTTTCCGGCGAGCCGATCGGCACTCTGGTTAGCGGAGGAAAGCGATGAACGAGGCTGTTTTTACCCATTTGCAAAAAGAGATGGAGGGTTCGGTTAGTGCCTTGCGCAAGGAATTGACCAAGATTCGCACCGGACGGGCATCGACCGCGCTGCTTGAACATATCATGGTCGACTATTACGGCGCCTCGACCCCACTGATTCAGTTGGCGACGCTGAGCGCGCCGGAGCCGCGATTGCTCGTGATTCAACCGTTCGATCGCAACGCGATGACGGAAATCGAAAAGGCGATCCTCAAGTCGGATCTCGGCCTAACGCCGAGCAATGACGGCAAGATCATCCGTATTCCGATCCCGCAGTTGACTGAAGAGCGCCGCAAGGAATTGGTTAAACACGTCAAAAAGATCGCCGAAGAGTATCGCGTTTCCGTGCGCAATCACCGCCGGGTCGCTCTCGAGCACTTGAAGGAGGCGGAGAAGAATAAGGAAATCACCGCGGATGACGCCAAACACGGTCATGACCGCGTGCAAAAAGCGACAGATGATTTTATCGGCCGGATCGACAAGATTGTTAAAGCGAAAGAAGAAGAGGTCATGGCAGTTTAGCCGCGCTCACCCCGGCGTTGCGTTTTTTCAATCTCTCGCGTTGATCGCATAATCCGGAGTTCTTTCCGGTATTGCTTGAGCCTCTCACCCATGAAATCCAATCCACTTATAAAGCCACGATGGAGCTAGACGGCTTAGATAAATCCCGTTTGCCCGAACATGTCGCCATTATCATGGATGGCAATGGCCGCTGGGCGAAGCTACGCGGCAAAAGCCGGATCGAAGGGCATCGGCGCGGCAAAACCTCGGTTCGCGTGATCGTCGAGATGAGCCGTAAGATTGGCATCCGCTACCTGTCGCTGTACGCTTTTTCCACCGAGAACTGGTTTCGACCCCATGATGAAGTCGATGCGCTCATGGGACTCTTGGAACATTATCTGGCGGTTGAGCAGGCCAAAATGATGCGTTACGGCATTCGCCTGACGGCGGTCGGAGACCGGTCACGGTTGCCGAGCAATGTTCGCTCCATTTTAGAAAAGGTCATCGAGCTCACGCGCGATAATCAGCGTATGACCGTGATTCTCGCGTTGAGTTACAGCGGCCGCGACGAGATCGTGCGCTTGATCCAACAAATCGCGCGTGAGGCGCGCGCTCAGGACCTTGACCCCGATCAGATCGACGAAGAGAGCGTGGCGGCGCGCCTCGATACCAACGGGGTGCCCGACCCCGATCTTTTGATCCGCACCAGCGGTGAAATGCGCATCAGCAATTTTTATCTCTGGCAGATCGCCTATAGCGAATTATACGTGACGCCGACGCTATGGCCTGATTTCCGCGAAAGGGAATATCTTCAGGCTCTGCTCGACTACCAGCGGCGGCGGCGTAGATTCGGCCGCACCGACGAACAGCTCAAAGACATCGTCTCTCGTTCGGTGGAGGCCGGTGGACGCCGATCTTAGCTCAAGGGTCGCGACCGCGGCGGTCGGTGTACCGTTGCTGGTGTTGCTGGTCGGTTGGAGCCCGCCGTGGTTGTTTTCGGCAGTTTTTTTTATTTTGACGCTCGTCGGGTTGCGCGAATACTTTGCCATGGCGTTTCCGCGTCGGTGGAAAGACCAATGGGTGGGCATAGCCTTTGGCGTTTGTTTGTCGGGCGCGGTGTTTCTCGGCGACCGATTTGATCCCGTCGTCTGGATCGATGTCGTGCTGCTGGTTGGATTCTCAGCCTATCTTTTCGGCGCCGGGCAATTGCCCGATCGCTTCAACCGGCTCTTAGTTGCGTTGCTCGGTGGATTTTATATTGGATACTTTTTCCCTCATTGGATTTTATTGTTTCATTATCCGCATGGACGGGCCTGGGTGTTCTGGGTTTTGTCGGTGATTATGATAGGCGACACCCTGGCATACTTCGTCGGCCGGCGTTTCGGCGGACGCAAGCTTACGCCGGAACTGAGCCCTGCAAAAACGGTCGCAGGCGCATGTGGGTACCTGGTCGGTGGAATGAGCGCAGGAATTATCGGTCGAATGTTCTTTCTCCAGTCCCTCGGCTGGATCGAGACCCTCGCACTGGCGTTGGCTTTGAGCATCTTAGGACAGATCGGTGATCTCTTCGAGTCGTGGATTAAGCGGATTTTTGCCGTCAAAGATTCGGGCCATTGGCTGCCCGGACACGGCGGCATGCTTGACCGGCTCGATAGCTTGATTTTTCCCGCGGTATTTACGACGGCCTATCTAAGGGTATTTCACGCGTGAAAACAATCGCCCTGCTCGGCTCCACGGGCTCCATCGGTGTCAGCACGCTGGCGCTGGTGCGCGAGTTTCCCGAGCGGTTTCGAGTGCACGGCATGGTGGCTGGACAAAACTTGCTGCTGCTTGCCAAGCAGGTCAAAGAGTTTTCGCCCAATTGTGTCTCCATCCGCAATGAACAGGATGTGCCTCGGCTGCGCCGCCTGCTCGGCAATCACAAAGTTGAAATTTTGTGGGGTGAATCGGGCGCGTCGGCCGTCGCCTCTTCAGCCGAGGTCGACGTGGTGCTGGCGGCAATCGTCGGCGGGGCGGGACTTATGCCATGTCTCCAAGGAGTTCTCGCCGGTAAAGAGATCGCACTCGCGAACAAAGAAGCGTTGGTCATGGCCGGAGAACTGTTCGTCGACGCCGCGAAGCAAAGAGGCGTGCGACTTTTGCCGGTCGATAGCGAGCATAGCGCGGTGTTCCAATGTTTGCAGGGCAATCACCGCGCCGAGGTCGATAAGATTATTCTCACTGCATCCGGTGGTCCGTTTCTGCGCACACCGTTGAGCCGACTGGATAAAGTCAGCGTTGCGCAAGCCTTGAAGCATCCCAACTGGAAGATGGGACAAAAAATCACCATCGACTCGGCGACGATGATGAACAAGGGCCTGGAAGTCATCGAAGCCCGTTGGGAGTTTGATATGCAGCCCGACCGCATCGATGTCGTCATTCATCCTGAGAGTGTGGTGCATTCGATGGTGCGCTATCAAGACGGCTCGATCATCGCTCAACTCGGCATTGCCGATATGCGTATTCCCATCGCTTATGCGCTGGCATTTCCGCATCGGCTCGAAGGCAGTTGGCCGCCGCTGGATCTTAAGCGCCACGGTCAACTGAACTTTATGCCGCTGGAAAAGAGACGTTTTCCAGCGTTGTCCCTCGCCTATGCTGCGTTACGCGAGGGTGGCACCATGCCAACTGTGCTTAACGCGGCCAATGAAGTGGCGGTCGCGGCTTTCTTGGATCGCCGGATAGGATTTCGCGAAATTCATCGTATAATTACCCGGACGATGCATAAACATAGCAATCGGCGCGCGACGGAAGTCGGAGAAATCCTGGAAGTAGACCGTTGGGCGAGAGAAAAAGCCTCGTCCTGGATCCACTAGCCAGCGCCGAAGGAGATATCAATGGAAAATCTGGTCTATTCAGTCGGGGCAGCGATCATCGGACTCGGCTTGCTCATCGTTTTTCACGAGTTCGGTCACTTTTTGTTGGCGAAGCTATGCGGTGTGGGGGTTTTAACCTTTTCGGTGGGCTTCGGTCCCAAGCTTTGGGTCAAGAAAAAAGGCGAAACCGAGTACGCGCTCAGCGCCTTTCCACTCGGCGGTTACGTCAAGATGGTCGGCGAGGACCCCGATGAAGAAGTGCGCCCGGAAGACGTAGAGAAATCCTTCGCGCATAAAAGCCTGCTCAAGCGCATCGCGATTGTGGTCGCGGGACCCGGATTCAATCTGCTGCTGGCGTTATTTCTACTCATGATTGTTTTCACCTTCTACGGCGTGCCGGTGATGTCGACGCAAGTCAGCGGCGTCGAGAAGGGCTCGCCAGCCGAACGCGCGGGGATTGCTAAGGGTGACCGGATCGTCGCCATCGACGGCAAACCGGTCAAAGAATGGGACGAGCTTTCGAAAACCATAAAAGCGAGCGGCGGCAAGCCGCTCAATCTGCAGATCAGCCGGGGTAGTGAAACCGTTAGCTTGACTGTGCAGCCGATCCAAAAAGAGGGCCGCACTGTTTTTGGCGAGCGCAAAGACGATTGGATTATCGGCATCGGTAGTCAAGTTTCGATCGAGAAAGGCAATCCCGGTTTAGCGGTGGTGCGGGCTTTTTATCAAACTTACGACTATTCAAAATTGACGCTGTTGGCGTTGTTCAAAATGATTTCCGGCGATGTCTCACCACGCAATATCGGCGGCCCGATCCTCATCGCGCAGATGGCCGGTCAACAAGCGCAGGAGGGGCTCGGCAGTTTTCTCGCTTTCTTGGCGGTTTTGAGCATCAATTTGGGTGTGCTCAATTTATTGCCGGTGCCAGTGCTAGACGGCGGCCATTTGCTGTTTTTTCTGGTCGAGGCGGTGATCCGTAAGCCGGTCTCGGTCAAATATCGTGAAATGGCCCAACAAGTCGGTATCTGTCTCCTGGCGCTGTTGATGATTTATGCCTTCTATAACGATATCGTCAGATTCTTTGAGAAACAGGTTGGTGGGTGAGGATTCTTGGCGTCGACACGGCAACACCGAGCGCGAGCGTCGCGCTGGTTGAGGATGGCGCGCTGCTCGGGGAGGAAGTTTACGGCGGCACCAAGGGCGCGGCCGATGGCGCAGCTTCCCAACCTAGGAAAAATCACGGCGAAATTATCCTGCCGCTTATCCAGTCGGTTTTAAGCAACGCTCATATGACCGTCGCTGATCTTTCCGGGATCGCCGTATCGATTGGGCCGGGTTCGTTTACCGGACTTCGTATTGGATTGGCGACGGTCAAGGGGATTGCGTATGGTTGGGACCTTCCGGCCGTCGGCATCTCGACATTACTTGCGACGGCGGCTTTAGCGTTGGCTTTTGACGAGACCATTTGTGCGTTGCTCGACGCGCGCAAGAGCGAGGTCTACCTGGGCTTCTTTCGCCGCGAGAGGAAAACGATCAATGCCGTCAGCGGTGAATCGGTGACTTCGATAAGTTCCGCGGTCGATTTGATGCGCAAATATACCAGTAATGGCTCGTCGCTGCTCGCCATCGGCGAGGGTGCGAAGGTGTACGAAAAATTTCTGATCGACTCACTCGGTGCCAGCTTGACGCTGGCGCCAAGCGAGAATCATCCAACGGTAGCCTCGCGGGTAGCGCTTCTTGCGCAGGAACGAATCGGCGTCGGGTCGGTCGATGACCTCGGTGCGTTGGCACCGGTCTATCTTCGTCGCTCGGAAGCGGAAAACAAAAAAACTTGATACCAAGTCGTTGAAATCTCGCGGAAACCTACGTTGACAAAGATATTTCGGTACGTTAAATTGAGTCCCGCTCAAAAATTTTTAACATTTATCAAGGAGGCCGCTGTATGGAATTTAAAGAAGAACACGCGATTGTCTCCCTTTTGGACAAAGATCCAGAATTGAAAAAGTTTTATGAGGAACATCGGGAATTCGAGAAAAAGCTAGCCGAATTTCAACACAAACATTACTTGACTCCGGAAGAAGAGCTCGAGATGAAAAGAATTCAAAAATTGAAACTCGTCGGTAAGGACCGCATGATGGAAATCCTCGAACGACATCGTCAAACGGGGGCGGTTCACTAGGAGCTCGATAATGAAATTGACCGGGGCTGAAATTTTGTGCGAATCGCTAAAGCGCGAAGGGGTCAAAACGATTTTTGGTTTGCCCGGCGGCGTGGTGTTGAAGATTTTCGACGTCCTCTGCCAGCGCAAGGACCTCGATCTGATATTGACTCGCCACGAACAGGGCGCGGCTCACATGGCCGAAGGGTACGCGAAAGCGACCGGCAAAGCGGGCGTCGTCTTGGTCACGTCGGGCCCTGGTATGACAAACATCGTGACCGGTCTGGCCGATGCTTACATGGATTCCGTTCCATTGGTTGCGTTTACCGGACAGGTTTCCACGGATCTTATCGGCAACGACGCTTTTCAGGAAGCCGATAATGTCGGTATTAGCCGGCCGTGCACGAAGCATAACGTTCTTGTGAAAGATGTTAACAACCTCGCGCAAACCATCAAAGAGGCCTTTTATATAGCGACCAGCGGCAGGCCCGGGCCGGTGCTGGTCGATATTCCGAAAGACGTGAGCACGGCCAAGGCTGAATTCAAATACCCCGATAAAGTAAATCTGCGCGGCTACAACCCAACGGTCGGCGGCAACAAACAGCAAATCAAACAGGCAGCCGAAGAGATCCTGAAGGCCAAAAAACCGATCATCTACGTCGGCGGCGGCGCGGTTTTTTCCGATGCCGCCGATGAAATTCGCGAGCTTGCAGAGATCACGCAGATTCCGGTGACGATGACGCTGATGGGATTGGGAAGTTTTCCCGGCACCCATCCACTGTCGCTCGGCATGCTCGGCATGCATGGCGGCTACTGGACGAACATGGCGATGCATTACTCGGATCTGTTGATCGCCGTCGGAGCGCGTTTTGATGACCGCGTTACGGGCAAGCTTTCAGAGTTTTGTCCCGAAGCGCGCGTCATCCACATCGACATCGACCCGACGTCGATCAAGAAAACGTTTCACGCGCATATTCCCATTGTCGGCGACGTCAAAGCCGTTGTGCGTCAGCTCAACGTGATCCTGCGGTCGTTGGATGGCAACCCGGCACAGGTCAAGGCTTTGAGGGCTCCGTGGATTCGGCAAGTCCAGGAGTGGAAGGAAAGCCATCCGCTGACTTACACTCAGGATGACAAAATCATCAAGCCACAGTTCGTCATCGAGAAGCTTTATGAGTTGACCAAACACGAAGCGATTGTCGCGACGGACGTGGGCCAACATCAGATGTTCGCGGCGCAGTATTTCAAGGGAAACAAACCGCGCACCTGGTTGACTTCGGGGGGTCTCGGGACGATGGGCTTTGGTTTTCCAGCGGCTCTCGGCGCTCAGTTTGCGTTTCCTGATCGCCAAGTTGTCTGCATCACCAGTGAAGGCAGCTTTCAGATGAATTTGCAGGAACTGGTGGTTGCCGCCGAGCATAAGATGCCGGTGAAAATTGTCTTACTCAATAACGGCGTGCACGGCATGGTGAGACAATGGCAGGATCTTTTTTATGAGAGTCGGTATTCGGCGAGCGTGCTGGGAAAGATGCCGGATTTTGTCAAGCTCGCCGATGCCTACAGCATCAAAGGGTTGCGCGCGGTCAAACCGAACGAGGTCGAAGCCGTTCTTAGAGAAGGTCTGAAGCACAAGGGACCGGTGTTGATGGATATTCATACCGACCCCTATGAAAACTGCTACCCGATGATTCCCGCCGGCGGCGCCCAGCACCAAATGATGCTCGAGGATCCTCCTGAGCTCAAGGTTGCCAAAAAGGGTGGAACACATAAGAGAAAGGTTGATGAGGGGGAGGGCGTTCTTCCTGCCTGATGATTTTCGCGGATGGAACATATCATATCGGTGCTCGTCGAAAACAAGTTTGGCGTTCTCGCCAGAGTTGCGGGTCTTTTCAGCGCTCGCGGTTATAACATAGAGAGTTTGTCGGTTGCGCCGACGTTGGATCCGACGACTTCGATGATTACGATTGTTACGGTGGGTGACGATCGGATTATCGAGCAAATCATGAAGCAGCTCAACAAGGTTGTCGAAGTGCTGAAAGTCGTCGATCTCACCGAGATGCGCTTCCTCGACCGCGAGACGGCGCTGATTAAAGTCCACACCAAACCCGAACATCGCGACGAGGCGATCCGGCTGGCCGACATCTTTCGCGCCAAGATCGTTGATTCCTCGCCGAACACGTATACCATCGAAATCACCGGCGACGTCGATAAAGTGGAAGCGATGATCAGTATGCTTCAGCCCTTGGGGATCAAAGATCTGGTTCGCACTGGGCGAATCGCGATAGCGCGTGAAACGACGCGAACCGCATCGCCGCGGCGTGAACCGGCACTGTTGAAAAGCTGATATAAGCCCTAGTGTTGCGACTCCCGTTCTAGATGGGTCGCGCGGTGTTCGCTTGCGCCACGCAGGCGACGTGAATTGCCCGCGACTTAAACGGGCCAAGGACAACAGAGTGCTGCGAACGCTCCCATCTGGGTGTAGCGATTGCCTCCGCCAAATCGATAAACCGTTAAAAACGAGAACTAGAACAAGCCCGCTTGGTATTGTCGAATCTCTGCTTGGGCGCGCGTTTATTTTTTGTCGTCCGAAGTTTTCTCACTGCTCTTATCAGCGCCTTGCCTCATGTTATCGATGGCCTCAGAGATCTCCTCTTTGGCTTTTCCTCCGGCTTCTTGCAGAGCCTTACCGGCCTTTTCCATCACCGGTCCGGCTTTTTCAACGGCTCGGTCAACGGCTCTTCCCATCGTCGCGCCGGCCTTTTCCGCTGGACCTCCG
>Ga0209811_10000244_pt1 | contig 25136 bp, 24 predicted proteins | sample Coa_R1_6_FD_187161 | JGI IMG/M metagenome (GOLD analysis project Ga0209811, IMG submission 187161) | Surface soil microbial communities from Centralia Pennsylvania, which are recovering from an underground coalmine fire. - Coalmine... | ecosystem: Environmental > Terrestrial > Soil >... | reverse complement strand
GCAAGGCCTTCGGCTACCTCGGCGCCCTGCTTCCGCTCGGACTCTGGCTCAGCAACCTGGTACTGGGCGGCGGTGCTCACCTGAGACCGTCGGTGAGCGACTACTACTACAGCGACGTCCGCAACGCCTTCGTCGGCGACCTCATCGCGATCGGGGTCTTCCTGCTGGCCTACCGCGGCTACGACAAATGGGACGTCACGGCCACCAACGCGGCCGGGTTCTTCGCCATCGTCGTCGCGCTGTTCCCCACCTCGCCGGTGAACCCCACCAACAAGGCGTTGTGGATCGGCCGGGTGCACCTCACCTCGGCCGCTCTCCTCTTCCTCACCCTGGCGGCCATCTCGATCTGGCTGTTCCGGAAGTCGACGCCGGGCGTGGCACCCACGGCACGCAAGCTGCAGCGCAACAAGGTCTATCTCGGCGCGGGCCTGACCATCCTGGCCTCGGTCGCTGCCATCCTCATCCTGCGCTGGGTCCTCGGCGACGCCACCATGGCTCGGCACCACATCGTGTTCTGGTTCGAGGCGATCGCGCTGTTCGCGTTCGGTGCCTCCTGGCTCACCAAGGGAGAGGCGATCCTCTCGGACTGAGCGCGGAGGGCGGCATACGGTGTCCGTATGCAGCTCACGCACCTCGGTCACTCATGCCTGCTCGTCGAGATCGCCGACTCCCGCATCCTCGTCGACCCCGGCAACATCGACGCCGGCTGGCACGACGTGCGCGACCTGGATGCCGTCGTCGTCACCCATGCCCACCCGGACCACCTGGACCTGGACCGGCTGCCGGAGCTCCTCGCCGCCAACCCGGGGGCGGTGGTGGTCGCCGACCCGGGCAGCCTGACGGCGTTGGCCGGTGCCGGCATCGAGGCCCTCGGCCATGGCGGCGACGCCGCGCGGGTCGGGGAGGTCCGGCTGACGCCGGTGGGGGAGGTCCACGCGCTCATCCACGAGGACATCGCGCGGATCGCCAACGTCGGCGTGCGGTTCGACGCCGATGGCGAACCCAGCCTGTTCGTCCCCGGCGACAGTCTCGAGGCCGACCCGGGACCGGTCGACGTCCTGGCCTTCCCTCTCACGGCGCCCTGGCAGGCCAGCCGCGACATGGTGGGCTTCCTGAGACGGCTCGCCGCACCGGTGGCCATCCCCATCCACGAAGGGGTCGCCAGCGCCGCCGGCCGGGCCATCTACCTCGGGCACGCCCGCAACCTCGGGCCGGCGACGACCGAGGTGCGTGACCTGGCCGGCGCGGGACCCGCGACGTTCTCGCGGTGACCGCCGCGGTCACCCGCCGCGGTGCGCCTCCTTGGCGAGGTGCGCCGCGCCGATGATGCCGGCCTTGTTGCGCAGCTTGGCCGGGATGATCGGCGTGCGGATCTTCAGCAGCGGGAGGAACTGGTCGGCGTCCTTGGAGACGCCACCGCCCACGACGAACAGGTCGGGCCAGAGCAACGCCTCCAGGTGGCTGTAGTAGCGCTGCAGCCGGGGCGCCCAGTCGGCATACGAGAGGCCTTCCTTGTCCTTGATCGAGGAGGCTGCGACCGTCTCGGCGTCCAGGCCGTCGATCTCGAGGTGTCCCAGCTCGGAGTTCGGGATGAGCTTGCCGTCCAGCAGGAGGGCCGTGCCGATCCCCGTCCCGAGCGTGGTGAGGATGACCAGGCCACGCTTGTGCTCGGCCGCGCCGTAGTGGACCTCGGCGACCCCGGCCGCGTCGGCGTCGTTGACGACATGGACGGTGTGGTCCAGCTCCTTCTCCAGGAGGGACTTGACGTCATAGTCGATCCACGACTTGTCGATGTTGGCAGCGGACCGGACCACTCCCTCGGTCACCACGCCGGGGATGGTCACCCCGATCGGGCTGTCGTCGCGGACCTGGTCGAAGCGCTCGACGATCTGGGCGATGACCTTGCACACCGCCTCCGGCGTCGCCGGCTGGGGGGTGTCGATCCGCAGGCGCGACGCCGCGAACTCGCCCTTCTTCAGGTCGACGGGTGCACCCTTGATGCCGCTGCCGCCCACATCGATGCCAAGTGCCAATCCCTTGCTGGACATCGTCGTCCGCCTTTCTTCGCCGGTCACGGCAGGGTGAGGATCTCGTTCCCTGTCTCGGTGATGTGGATGGTGTGCTCGAACTGTGCCGACCGTCTCCGGTCCTTGGTCACGACGGTCCACCTGTCGTCCCACATGTCCCACTCGGGCGTGCCGAGATTGAGCATGGGTTCGATGGTGAAGGTCATTCCGGGCTCGATGACCGTGTCGTATGCCGGCGCGGCATCGTAGTGCGGAACGACCAGTCCCGAGTGGAACGACCGCCCGATGCCGTGCCCGGTGAAGTCCCGGACCACGCCATAGCCGAACCGTCGTGCATAACTCTCGATGACCCTACCGATGATGTTGATCTGCCGCCCGGGAAGGGCCGCTTTGATCCCGCGCATCATCGCCTCGCGCGTCCGCTCGACGAGGAGCCGCGACTCCTCGTCGACGTCGCCGCACAGGTAGGTCGCGTCGGTGTCGCCGTGCACGCCGTGGATGTAGGCGGTGATGTCGATGTTGACGATGTCGCCGTCGGCCAGGCGCCGGTCATCGGGTATGCCGTGGCACACCACCTCGTTGACCGACGTGCACAGGGACTTGGGGAAGCCGCGGTAGCCCAGCGTCGAGGGGTAGGCGCCGTGGTCGAGCAGGAACTCGTGGCCGACCCGGTCGATCTCGTCGGTCGACACCCCGGGCGCGATCGCCGCGGCGGCCGCAGCCATCGCCTGGGCGGCGATCCGGCCGGCGATCCGCATCTTCTCGACGGTCTCGGCGTCCTTGACCTCGGGGGAGAGGTTGCGGTTGGGAGTGGGCTTGTCGACGTACTCGGGGCGGTCGATGCTGGCCGGGACGGGTCGGCGGGGTGAGATGATCCCCGGCGCCACAGTTGCGTAGGCGGTCGGCATACGGTGGAGTCTAGGCAGCCCATCAGGAAAGAGGACGAGTCATGGCCTTCTGGTTCAACATCCAAACCAAGCAAGTCGAGTCCGACGACAACCGAGGAGCCGACGCCGACGTGCTCGGCCCGTACGACACGATGGAAGAAGCGGGCCACGCCCTCGAGCATGCCCAGGAGAACACCGACAAGTGGGATGCCCAGGACCGGGCCTGGAACGACGCAGACCTGGAGGACTGAGGCTGCCCGGGCGAGCGTTCGCCCGTCGGAGGGCGCTGCGGCTCAGAACGTGATGCCCCGCGCCGCGAAGCGGGCCCGGACGTGGTCGGCGGCGACCTGACCGTCACGAGCGACCGCTGTCAGGTAGGTCGCCTTGGCCGCGTCGGAGAAGGAGGTGTCGGCGGCATACGAGAACTGGGAGTCGACGAGGGTCGTGTCCCACGCCTCGGTGGTCAGGCCCATGGCCACGTAGTCGCCGCGGATCTCCCACAGCGCCTGGCTCCAGATCTGTCCGTCATGGTGGACCTCGCCGGTCTTGTCAGCGACGGTCATGTTGGTGTGGAACGACCGGATGCAGTGCGGGGCCGCGGTGTAGGACGTGGAGTCCCAGTCCATCGGGCAGGACGGGTCGGCCGCCTCCGGCCAGTCGTACTGCTTGTCAGCGGCGAGGCCGACGGTGACGGCGAAGTAGTCGCCCCACGACTCACCGATCGAGCCGGCCTCCTCGCTGGTGCCGAAGCCGGGCACCTGTGAGGCGTGGACAGCGTGGCCGTACTCGTGGACGATGACCTCCGCGTCCTCGGCGTCGTCGACCCCGCCCTTGCCGAGCCGGACCCGATAGGGCTTGTCGGTCTGGTAGGAGTTGTCGCCGCCGAACTGGTTGATCTTGACGTCGAAGGACTGGTGGACGATGCCCGGCAGCGCCCCCGGCGCCCCGGTGAAGCCGAGGCTCTGCAGGTACTCCTGGGCCTGGTTGACCCAGAAGTAGGCCATGACCTGCTCGAACTGGTCATCGTGCCGGTTGTAGAAGTACCGGCCGGTGGCGCTGTATGCCGGTGTGCCCGTTGAGGACTCGACGCTCACCCACTTGCCGCGGAGGTACCCGGAGCCGTCGAGGTTGCGAATCTGCGCGGTCGCATAGTCGCCGGCGGGAACCGCGGTGGCCGAGTCGTTCTGGTCCGCGAGACTCTCGTCGCCACTGCTCTGCACGGGGTTGACCATGAACACCGACCCGGTACCGGTGGTCACGCCCGGGCTCGACTTGGCCCCCGCAGGGGAGGCCACGGCGACGAGCGAGGCAAGGGACAGGGCGGCAGCCGCCGCGATGCTGGTGGTTCGCAGGGTCATGCGGGTCATGGGGTCTCCTCGTGGGAATGGTCCGCCGCTGGCGCGGACCGACGGAGGCAACCTAGCCCCGCGACGGACGCTGCGAGGGCCTTATGACTTGACGCTCTGGTCGGCCGAGGGGAAGGCGCCGGAGGCGACGTCCGCGGCATACGCCCTCGGCAGACGTCCCGGCGCACCCGACAAGTTCGCTGCGCACCCGAGAACGAAACTCGGGTGCGCAGCCAACTACCCCGAGAACCCGATAACTTGGCGGCTGGGGTCAGGACTCGAAGCTCTGGTCGGCCGAGGGGAAGGCGCCGGAGGCCACGTCAGCGGCATACGCCTTCGCGGCGTCGCTCAGGGTGCCGCGCAGGTCGGCGTACTTCTTGACGAACCGGGGCGCGCGGCCGCCGCGGAGCCCGGCCATGTCCTGCCAGACGAGCACCTGGCCGTCGCAGTCCGGCCCGGCGCCGATGCCGATGGTCGGGATGTGCAGCGCCTCGGTGACCCGCTTGGCGAGCGGAGCGGGAACCATCTCCATGACGATGGCGAAGCAGCCCGCGGCCTCGAGGGCCTGGGCGTCCTGGAGCGTCCGGTCGGCGCCGTCGCCGCGACCCTGGACGCGGTAGCCGCCGAGGACGTGCTCGCTCTGCGGTGTGAAGCCGATGTGGCCCATGACCGGGATGCCGGCCCGGACGAGCAGCTCGACCTCGGGCACCATCGCCTTGCCGCCCTCGAGCTTGACCGCGTGCGCGAGCCCTTCCTTCATGAACCGGGTGGCCGTCGCGAGCGCCTGCTGCGGGCTGGCCTGGTAGGACCCGAACGGCAGGTCCGCCACGACCATGGCGTGCTTGGCCGCGGACGTCACGGCACGCACGAGCGGCACGAGGTGGTCGACGGTCACCGGCACCGTCGTCTCGAACCCGTAGACGTTGTTGCCCGCGGAGTCACCGACGAGCAGGAGCGGGATCCCGGCCTCGTCGAAGATCTCCGCGGCATACATGTCGTATGCCGTGAGCATGGCGAACCGCTCGCCCTTGTCCTTCATCTGCTGCAGGTGCGGGATCCGGACTCGGCGCTGCGGGGCCGCCTGGGCGCCGGTGCCGTAGGGGGCGGTGACCTCGGTCATGGTCGACACCCTACGACCGGCCGCTAGGCTCCCGGTCATCGTGAAGCCACTGCACCTCGCCCTCGTGTCGATGCACACGTCGCCGGTCGACATGCCCGGATCGGGCGACGCCGGTGGGATGAACGTCGTGGAGTCCGCTCAGGCCCGGGCGCTGGCCGAGCTGGGGCACCACGTCGACATCGTCACCCGGCGCAGCGACCCCGACCAGCCGGACCTGGTCGACCTCGGCGACGGGGTGCGGTTGCACATCATCGACGCCGGCCCGCCCGCCCGGCTGGCCAAGAGCGACATCGACGCGCACATCGAGGAGTTCTCCGCCGGCCTGGCCCGGCTGGGGCGCTTCGACCTGTACCACTCCCACCACTGGATGTCCGGCGTCGCTGCCCTTCCGGTCGCCCGGGACCTGGGCGTTCCGCACGTGCAGAGCTTCCACTCCGTCGCCGCCCACCCCGACCGACCCCTGTCCGAGGGCGAGCCCCCGGAGTCGCCGCGTCGGGTCGCGGGGGAACACTTCGTCGCCACCGAGTCCGATGCCGTCGTGGCGATCAGCGCCGCCGAGGCGCGCACGGTGGTCGAGCGCTGTGGCGCCGACCCCGACGTCGTCGTCATCATCCAGCCCGGGGTCGACCACCACCAGTTCCGCCCGCTCTACTCGGGCGACCACCGCTGGGATGGCCCGAACCCGTTGCAAGACAACGGTTTCATCCTGTATGCCGCGCGCCTCCAGCCGCTGAAGGGTCCCGATCTCGCGCTGCGCGCGATGGCCCACGTCGAGAAGTGGATGCGTCCGCACCTGGTCATCGCCGGCGACACGGCCGAGGACTTCGCGGGCTACGCCGACCAGCTGCACGTGCTCGTCGACCGGCTCGGCCTCACCGACGACGTGACCTTCATCGGACCGCAGAGCCGCGAGGAGCTCGCCGTGCTCCTGCGCAACGCGCGGCTGGTCCTCGTGCCCTCGCACTCCGAGACCTTCGGGCTCATCGCGCTGGAGGCCGCGAGCAGCGGGACCCCCGTCGTGGCCGCCTCGGCCGGTGGCCTGCGCGAGGTCGTCGCCCACGGCGAGACCGGTCAGCTCATGGACAGCCGGGAGCCGGAGGACTGGGGTCGGGCGATCACCCTCCTGCTGTCGACGCCCGGGCTGGTCGACCGGATGGGCGTGGTGTCCCGGATCCATGCGCGCCGGTTCGAGTGGATGTGGGCCGCGCGACGGCTCGAGTCGCTCTACAGCGACCTCATCGACGGCGACGGAGTGAGCAGGTGAGCCTGCTCGACGGGCTCACCCGGGTCGTGGTCGCCCACGCGCATCCCGACGACGAGACGCTGTCGACCGGCGCCCTGCTCGCCGAGCTGGCCCGACGTGACGTCGAGGTCCACGTCGTCACGGTCACGCGCGGTGAGCGCGGTGGGCTCGTCGAGGGCATCCCGGCGCCGGAGCCCGGAACCGACGCGTATGCCGCGCACCGGGAGCAGGAGCTGGCCGACGCCCTCGTCGTCCTCGGCGTCCACCACCACGCCTTCCTCGGTGCGCCACCGGCGCTGGCGCGCGGGCGGCGACCGCGCCTCTACCGCGACTCCGGGATGCGTTGGGTCACCCCCGCCCTGGCCGGCCCGGCCGCCGACGCCGACGCCCACTCGCTCACCGCAGCCACCGTCGAGGAAGCGGCCGCCGACCTCGCGGCATACCTGCTGGAGGTCCAGCCGGACACTCTCATCACCTATGACGCCGACGGTGGCTACGGCCATCCCGACCACGTCCGGGTCCACGAGGTCGCGGTGGCGGCCGCCCGGGCCACCGGCATCCCGCTCCTCGTCCTCGCCGGAGCGACCGCCGACACCCTCGCGGACCCAGGCGAGGACTGGGAGTGGCACGACTGGGCCGAGCATCGGCCGGCGGTCGCCGCGGCCCTGGCCCACCACGCCAGCCAGCTCACCGTCGACGGGACCGACGTGGTCCATGTCGGGGGTCAACGAGAGCCGATCAGGACTCGAATCGGGCTGCGCCGGGGCTGATCCGCCGGAGTTCTTGTTGGCCGGCGCCCAATCCCCCGCAGGACCCACGGTTGTGGTTACGGTGAGCGGACCACATGGGCTGGCCCCGTGGAGACTTCAGCCCTCCACGTCGACCGCCTCCGAGGGTGATCTCGGCCTGCCCGGATGCCCGTGGTGCTGCCGTCCGCCGGACGGCTGCTCGTCGGTTTTCCTTGGAGGGAAACAGTGCAGAAGAACAGACAGCTCGCACCTGTCGCGGCGGTCGCCGTAGCGGCGCTCGCGGTGACGATGGCGGTGACGCCGGCGCAGGCCAGGCCGGCCCAGGACAAGGAACCCGTCGGCGCCAACCGGGTGCACGACTTCCCCAGCTCGCTCGGCGACGCCCAGCGCAAGCTGCGTGAGGAGGCGATCACCAAGCTCGTCAACGGCGAGGCGACGCTGGAGACCCGCGGTGGCCAGCGCGTCATCAAGGTCAAGGGCAACGCCAAGGCGCCCCGAGGGTCCAAGGCAGGACGGGACCGCTACGTCTCCTACCCCGTCGAGCGGGAGGAGGACATCTTCACCGTCCTCACCGACTTCGGCACCCAGACCGCACCCGCGAGCGCAGGGACCGCCGGCCCGGTGCACAACACGATCGCCGAGCCGGACCGTCGGTGGAACGGTGACGCGACCGACGACAACTCGACGAACTGGACGGCGGACTTCAGCCGGCAGCACTACGTCGACATGATGTTCGGCAAGGGCGAGTCGTTCAAGGACTTCTACACCAAGCTGTCCAACGGCCGGTTCGTCGCCAAGGGCGACGTCTCGGACTGGGTGACGGTGCCCTACAACGAGGCGCGCTACGGCCACAACCCGGTCGCCGGCGACGGCACGAGCCAGGCGAGCGGCTACTGGAACTACATCGGCGACACCGCCACCGCCTGGTACAACGCCCAGAAGGCGGCCGGCCAGACCGACGCCCAGATCACGGCATACCTCAAGCAGTTCGACAAGGTCGACCGCTACGACTTCGACGGTGACGGCAACTTCAACGAGCCGGACGGTTACATCGACCACTTCCAGGCGATCCACGCCGGTGAGGGCGAGGAGGCCGGCGGCGGCGCGCAGGGTGCCGACGCGATCTGGTCGCACCGTTGGTATGCCTTCTCGACCAACGCCGGCAAGACCGGACCCGCGGGCAACCTGCTCGGCGGGGTCCCGCTCGGCAGCTCCGGCATCTGGATCGGTGACTACACCACCGAGCCGGAGAACGGTGGCCTCGGTGTGTTCACCCACGAGTTCGGCCACGACCTCGGCCTGCCGGACCTCTACGACACCGCCGGCGGCGACAACGGGACCGGCTTCTGGACCCTCATGTCGGGCGGCTCGTGGCTGAACCACGGTGGCGACGCCATCGGCACGACGCCCGGCAACATGGGCGCCTGGGAGAAGCTCCAGCTCGGCTGGCTGGACTACAAGGTCGTCCCGTACGGCAAGAACTCCAGGGTCGACCTCGGGCCGGCCGACCGTGACGCGGCCAAGGCACCACAGGCCGTCGTCGTGCCGATCCCGGACAAGACCGTCGTGACCGACTACAACACCCCGCACGCCGGCACCAAGGAATGGTGGGGCGGCTCCGCCGACAACCTCAACACCTCCCTGGCCCGCACCGTCGACCTGACCGGCAAGACGTCCGGCAGCGTCTCGGCCTGGACCTGGTACAACATCGAGGACGGCTACGACTACCTCTACGGTGAGGTCTCCGCCGACGGTGGTGCGACCTGGGCCGACGCCGCCCCGCCGATCACCGGAGACGGCCGGGCCTGGGCCCAGAAGACCTGGGACCTCACGCCGTATGCCGGCAAGAACGTCCAGTTCCGCTTCCGGTACGCGACCGACGGTGGCGTCCACTTCGCGGGACCCTTCCTCGACGACATCACCGTGACCGCTGACGGCGCGACCGTGCTCACCGATGGCGCCGAGGCCGGCACCGACGGGTGGACGGCCACCGGCTGGTCGATCATCGACGGCACGACGAGCAAGCAGGTGCAGCGGTACTACCTCGCCGAGAACCGGGTCTACTCCGGCTACGACGCGACCCTGCGGACCGGCCCGTACAACTTCGGCTGGGCCTCGACCAAGCCGCTCTGGGTGGAGCGTTTCCCGTACCAGAACGGTCTGCTCGTCACCTACGCCAACGGCGAGTTCACCGACAACAACACCTCTGCCCACCCCGGTGGTGGCCAGGTGCTCCCGGTCGACGCCCGCCCACAGCCGATCCGGTTCCCCGACGGGGTCCTGCTCGGCAACCGGCGCCAGCCGTTCGACGCGACGTTCGGCCAGGAGCGGACCGACAAGGTCACCTTCCACCGCAACGGAGTTCCGGTCACGGTCCGGTCCAGCCAGCCGGTCCCGACGTTCAGCGACGCCTATGCCGACCGGTACTGGACGGCCGACAACCCGCAGAACTCCACCAAGGTGGCCGGCACCGGCCTGACCATCACGGTCCGCAGCACGAGCCACCACGGCGACGACATGGTTCTCGACATCCGCTACCGGCACTGACGAGAGTCCGACCCCACCGGCCGACGCCGGCGATCGGCCCCCGGGACACCCGTCCCGGGGGCCGACCCGTCCCCCTAGGATGCCGAGCATGGATCGTCAGCAGGAGTTCGTGCTCCGGACCATCGAGGAACGCGACATCCGCTTCGTCCGGCTGTGGTTCACCGACGTGCTCGGCACCCTGAAGTCGGTGGCCATCGCCCCCGCCGAGCTCGAGGGCGCCTTCGCCGAGGGGATCGGCTTCGACGGGTCGGCGATCGAGGGCTTCGCCCGGATCTACGAGGCCGACATGCTCGCCAAGCCCGACCCGGCGACCTTCCAGGTGCTGCCGTGGCGTGGTGAGAACCCCGCCACCGCCCGGATGTTCTGCGACATCTCCCTGCCCGACGGCAGCCCGAGCATCGCCGACCCACGCCGGGTCCTCCAGCGGGCCCTGGGCAAGGCGAGCGAGGCGGGGTTCACCTTCTACACCCACCCCGAGATCGAGTTCTTCCTCCTCAAGTCCGGTGCCCAGAGCGGGCACTCGCCCGAGCCGATCGACCACGCCGGCTACTTCGACCACGTGGCCGGGGGCAGCGGCCAGGACTTCCGGCGGGCCGCCATCACGATGCTGGAGTCGATGGGCATCTCCGTGGAGTTCAGCCACCACGAGGGCGCCCCCGGTCAGAACGAGATCGACCTGCGCTACGCCGACGCCCTCACCACCGCCGACAACATCATGACCTTCCGGACCGTCGTCAAGGAGGTCGCCCTCGAGCGGGGCATCTACGCCACCTTCATGCCCAAGGTCTTCGCCGAGTACCCCGGCTCGGGCATGCACACCCACATGTCGCTCTTCGAGGGCGACACCAACGCCTTCTACGAGGCGGGGGCGCCCTACCAGCTGAGCCGGACGGCCCGGCAGTTCATCGCCGGCCTGCTGCGCCACGGCGCCGAGATCACTGCCGTGACCAACCAGTGGGTCAACTCCTACAAGCGGCTCTGGGGCGGTGGCGAGGCACCGGCATACCTCACCTGGGGTCACAACAACCGCTCGGCGATGGTCCGGGTCCCCATGTACAAGCCGAGCAAGGGCAACTCCACCCGGGTCGAGGTCCGCTCGATGGACGCGGCCTGCAACCCCTACCTCGCGTATGCCGTGCTGCTCGCGGCCGGTCTCAAGGGCGTCACCGAGGGCTACGAGCTGCCCCCGGAGACCGAGGACGACGTGTGGAGCCTCACCGCCTCCGAGCGTCGGGCGATGGGGATCGAGCCGCTTCCGGCGTCGCTGTCCGAGGCGATCGCGGTCATGGAGCGCAGCGAGCTGGTCGCCGAGACCCTGGGCGAGCACGTCTTCGACTTCTTCCTGCGCAACAAGCGCGCCGAGTGGGACGACTACCGCAACCAGGTCACCCCCTTCGAGCTCGGGCGCTACCTGCCGCGGCTCTGAGCCGCGCGATGTCCCCGACGTCCAGGTCCGCCACTGCCGGCGCGACCCTCGCCCGGCTCGGCTTCGCCGACCCCGCCCGGGCCGAGCGGCTGCTGACCGACCCCGCCCTCGCCGGGCTGGTCGACCCGCTCGACGTCGACTTCGGTGACGGGCTGCCCGGAGCGCTCTCGAAGGTGGCCGACCCCGACCTGGCCCTGCTCAGCCTGGTCCGGCTCATGGACGCCCTGCGGCACGGCGGCGCCGAGCGGGTGGCCGACGTGCCGCACCTGCTTGCCGCGCTCCGGCACCCCGGCCCGGCACGGGACCGGTTGCTCGGCGTGCTCGGCGCGTCCACCGCGCTCGGCGACCACCTCGTCGCGCACCCCGAGCACTGGCGCGACGCGGCCGACGCCCTGCCACAGACCGTCGCCGAGCGGATCGCGGCGCTCGTGGCCGCCGTCACCGCACCCGCCCGCGGGCTGTCGCCCGACGACGCGCTGCGGATCGGCTACCGCCGCGGCCTGCTCGGGATCGCGGCGCTCGACGTGACCTCGGCCGACCCGCTCCTCACGCTGCCCGACACCGCCGCAGCGCTCGCCGACCTCGCCGAGGCCGCCCTCGAGGCGGCATACGTCGTCGCCGTGGTCGAGCACCCGCAGGAAGCGGCCTCCTGCCGGCTGGCCGTCCTCGGCATGGGCAAGACCGGTGGGCGCGAGCTGAACTACGTGAGCGACGTCGACGTCATCTACGTGGCCGAGCCGGTCGAGGGGGTGTCCGAGCAGGCGGCGATGGCCGCCGCGACGACGCTCGCCGGCCGGCTGATGCGGGCCTGCTCGGCGACGACCTCGCGGGGGAGCCTGTGGCCGGTCGATGCGGCGCTGCGCCCTGAGGGCAAGAACGGGCCGCTCGTCCGCACCGTCGAGAGCCATCGCGCCTACTACGAGCGCTGGGCCAAGACGTGGGAGTTCCAGGCACTCCTCAAGGCACGCCCGGTCGCTGGCGACCGTGAGCTCGCCGAGGAGTACCTCGCGGCGGTCCGGCCGATGGTGTGGTCGGCGGCCGGCCGGTCCGACTTCGTCCAGGACGTGCAGGCGATGCGTCGCCGGGTCGAGGGGCACGTCCCGGCGGCGGAGGCGGACCGGCAGCTCAAGCTCGGCCCCGGTGGGCTGCGCGACGTCGAGTTCAGCGTCCAGCTGCTCCAGCTCGTCCACGGCCGAAGTGACGAGCGGCTCCGCTCGCGGACCACGCTGGCTGCCCTCGAGGCTCTCTCGGCCGGCGGCTACGTGGGGCGCGAGGAGGCGGCCACCCTCGACACGGCATACCGGCTGCTGCGAACCCTCGAGCACCGGATCCAGCTGTACCGGCTGCGCCGGACCCACCTCATGCCCACGGCCGATGCCGACCTGCGCCGCCTCGGCCGGGCCCTCGGCCATCGGCGCGACCCGGCCGAGCAGGTGACCAGGCAGTGGCGCTCCCAGGCCCGTGAGGTGCGCCGGATCCACGAGCGGCTCTTCTACCGTCCCCTCCTCTCGGCCGTCGCACGGCTGAGCAGCGACGAGGCCCGACTGGCTCCCGAGGCGGCGCGAGAACGGTTGGCAGCACTGGGTTTCCGCGACCCGGCCGGCGCCCTGCGCAACCTCGAGGCGCTCACCAGCGGGGTGTCGCGACGGGCGGCCATCCAGCGGACGCTGCTGCCGGTCATGCTCGGCTGGTTCGCCGACGAGGCCGACCCCGATGCCGGCCTGCTCGCCTTCCGCAAGGTGAGCGACGCCCTCGGGTCGAGCCACTGGTACCTCAAGATGCTGCGCGACGAGGGCAGCTCGGCCGAGCGGCTGGCCCACACCCTGGGCCGCAGCCGGTTCGCCGGCGACCTGCTCGTGAGCGCCCCCGACTCCGTGCAGCTGCTCGGCGACCCCAGCGGGCTGATGCCGCGCAGCCGGGAGGACCTCGTCCGGCGGATGACGGCCGCCGCGGCCCGACGCGACGGGGGAGCGGAGTCGGTCCAGGCCATCCGCGCGGCGCGGCGCACCGAGCTGTTCCGAATCGCCGTCGCCGACCTCGACGGTCGGCTCGACCTCGCCGAGGTCGGCCACGCGCTCACCGACCTCACCACCGCCGTCATCGAGGCGACCCTCGGGGTGGCGGTCGCCTCGGTCGAGGAGTCGAGCGGCGGGCCGCTCGTCACCTCGCTGCTCGTCGTCGGCATGGGCCGGCTCGGTGGCGGCGAGGTCGGGTACGCGAGCGACGCCGACGTCCTCTTCGTCCACGACCCGCTCCCCGGAGCCGACGAGGCCCTCGCCCAGGAGCAGGCGGGTGAGGTGGTGCGTCTGCTCCGCAAGCACCTGAGCGCCCAGGGCCCCGACCCGGCGCTCGGCATCGACGCGGCGCTGCGCCCCGAGGGGAAGAACGGCCCCATCGTCCGTTCCCTCGCGTCCTACCGCGCCTACTACGAGCGCTGGTCGCTCGTCTGGGAGTCACAGGCACTGCTCCGGGCGGCGCCGATCGCCGGAGACACCGAGCTCGGGGCCCGGTTCGTCGCGCTCATCGACCCCCTCCGATGGCCGGCCGAGGGGCTCACGAACGCCCAGGTGCGCGAGATCCGGACCCTCAAGGCCCGGATGGAGGCAGAGCGACTGCCGCGGGGTGCCGACCGGCGCAGCCATTTCAAGCTCGGCGAGGGAGGGCTCAGCGACGTCGAGTGGTCGATCCAGCTGCTCCAGCTCGAGCACGCACACGCGCACCCCTCGCTGCGGACCACATCGACCCTCGGCGCCCTGGCCGCCGCCCGGGCGGCGGGACTGGTCGACCCGGCGGTCGCCGACGACCTCGACGCGGCGTGGACACTCACCTCGAGCATGCGCAACGCCGCCATGCTCTTCCGCGGTCGCCCCATGGACTCCCTGCCCTCGGGCACCCAGGACGCCAACGGGATCGCTCGGATCCTCGGCCTGCCACCCGGGTCGGGTCAGGAGTTCGCCGAGACCTACCGCCGTGTCGCGCGACGGGCACGGTCGGCCATGCAGACTGTCTTCTACGATTCGTCCCATTCGGGCTGATGGGCAGGTAGCGTCGAGCGGGTGGAATCTGTCCCCGCCGAACGATCAGGGACGGCGGTCCCTTCTCTCGGTGAGGTCTTCCGGCGAAAGGGCTTTCGTACGGTCTTTTGTGCCAACTCGCTGTCGCTCTGGGGCGACTCCGTCGCCCAGGTGACCATTGCCTCGGTCGTCTACGCACGCACCGGCTCGGCGCTGGCCACCGCCGCGACGTTCACCGTGTCGATGATGCCCAAGATGTTGGGCCGCGGCCTGCTGTCGGGCCTCGCCGACCGGCTGCCCTATCGGGACGTGCTCGTCCAGAGCCACGTCGCTCGCGCGCTCCTCGCCGTCATCCTCGTCGTGGGCGTGCTGTTCGACTGGCCGATCCCGCTGCTTCTGCTCGCGCTCTTCGTCCTCGAGCTGTGCGCCGGGCCGGCCGTCGCGGCCGGGCAGATCCTGCTCACCGAGTGGTTCCCGGACCGCGCGCTCTATGCGCGTGCGCTCGCCGTCAACAACCTGTCCAGCCAGGTCAACCAGGCGGTCGGGTTCGTTCTGGGCGGTTCGATCGTCGCCCTCACCGGGCACGCGGCCGCGATGGGCTTCGACGTCGTCACCTTCCTCGTCGTCGCGGTCGTGGTCTTCGCCGTCGTGCCCCGCGTGACCCCCGCCGGCCCGGCGTCCGGAACCCGGCTGGCGATGCTCGCCGACGTACGCAGCGCCTGGTCCTCGATCGCCGCCAACCCGGTGCTCCTGGCGCTGCTCGCCCTGAGCGTCGCCGCAATGCCCGCCATCGCGGCCCCGGAGGCCGTCGCCATCCCGTATGCCGTGCACGCAGGTTGGTCGGCCGGCTGGCAGGGGGTGCTCATCGCCGCGCCGGTGACGGGCGCCTTCGTCGGCATCGTCCTCATCAGCCGGGTGCCCGGGTCCCGTCAGACGCCGCTCATGATCCCGATGGCCGTGTGCATGCCCCTGCCGCTGCTGGTCACGATCTTCGAGCCCACCGGCGTCGTGGTCTGGCTCGCGTGGTTCGCCTCGGGGGCACTGCAGGCCTTCATGCTGCCGTTGCAGGCATCCTTTGCGCTCGTCGCGCCGGTGGGCCTGCGGGGCCGGCTCTTCGGGATGGCCGGGGCGCTCTCGGTGGCCGGCAGCGGGCTGTCCTTCCTCGCGGCCGGCTGGATCGCCGGCCACACCGCCCCGGCGGCAAGTGTCGGTGTGTGTGCGCTTGCGAGCCTGGCGCTCATCGTGCTCGCCCGGTCGATGTGGCCGCGGGAGGCCGTCGACCGAGCCGTGGACGCGGCATACGCCGGTGAGGGCCCTTCGTAGACTTCTGCCCATGATGGTGACGACCGACCTGCGTGGGCGGACCCTGTCCGCGCGCGACCTGCGTGGCGTCGTGCCGCGCGCCGAGTTCGACGTCGACGCGGCCCTGTCCGCAGTGCGCCCCATCTGCGAGGCGGTCCGGGACCACGGGGCCGAGGCGATCCAGGGTTTCTCCGAGCAGTTCGACGGGGTGCGCGCGCCGCACCTGCGGGTGCCGGCCGAGGTACTCGCCGCCGCGCTGGACGCACTCGACCCGGCCCTGCGCTCGGCCTTCGAGGAGTCGATCACCCGAGCGCGCCGGGTCCACGAGGACCAGCGACGCGTCGACACGGTCACCGAGGTCGTGCCCGGCGGGATCGTCACCGAGCGCTGGGTTCCGGTCGACCGCGTCGGCCTCTACGTCCCCGGCGGTCGGGCGCCGCTCGCGTCGAGCGTGCTCATGAACGTCGTGCCCGCGCAGGTGGCGGGCGTCGCGTCCCTCGCGGTCGCGAGCCCGCCCCAGCGCGAGAACACCGGTGTCTTCGCCGGCTACCCTGACCCGACGATCCTCGCCGTCTGCGCCCTGCTCGGGATCGAGGAGGTGTGGGCGATGGGCGGCGCCCAGGCCGTGGCCGGCCTTGCCTACGGGTTCACCGACGGTGACGACACCTGCGAGCCGGTCATCCTCGTCACCGGTCCCGGCAACATCTATGTCGTGGCCGCCAAGCGCCTGCTCAAGGGGCTCATCGGCATCGACGCCGAGGCCGGGCCCACCGAGATCGCCATCCTCGCCGACGCCACCGCCGATGCCGACCTCGTCGCATCCGACCTGGTCAGCCAGGCCGAGCACGACCCCCTCGCCGCCAGCGTCCTGGTGACCGACAGCCCCGAGCTGGCCGCCGCGACCGTCGAGGCGCTCGCCCGACGGGTGCCTGCGACCAAGCACAGCGAGCGGGTGACCGAGGCGCTCACCGGCCGGCAGTCCGGCATCGTCCTCGTCGACGACCTCGAGCAGGGGCTGGACGTCGTCAACACGTATGCCGCGGAGCACCTGGAGATCATGACCGCCGACGCCGCGGCGGTCGCCGCCCGGGTGCGCAACGCCGGCGCGATCTTCGTCGGCGACTTCGCCCCGGTCAGCCTCGGCGACTACGCCGCCGGCTCCAACCACGTGCTGCCGACCGCCGGCTGCGCCTGTCACTCCGGAGGCCTGTCGGTCCAGTCCTTCCTCCGCGGCATCCACGTCGTCGACTACACCGAGGCCGCGCTGCGCGACGTCGCCCCCCACGTCGTCGCGCTCGCCAACTGCGAGGACCTGCCCGCACACGGCGAGGCGGTGCTCGCCCGCACCGGTGACCTGGCATGACCGGGCCGATCGAGGAGCTGCTGCGCCCCGACCTGCGCGGGCGCACGGCATACGGCGCACCGCAGCTGGAGGTGCCGGTCCCGCTCAACGTCAACGAGAACTCGTATGCCGTGCCGCCGGCCGTCGTCGCCGACATGGCCGCCGCGGTGGCGGAGGTGGCGCCGACGCTCAACCGCTACCCGGACCGCGAGTTCACCGACCTCCGCAAAGACCTCGCCGCCTTCGTCGGCCGGTCGGGTGTGGCCGTCACGCCCGAGCAGGTGTGGGCCGGCAACGGCTCCAACGAGGTCCTCCTGCACCTGCTCCAGGCCTTCGGCGGGCCCGGCCGGGTCGCGCTCGGGTTCACCCCTGCCTACTCGATGCACCCGATCATCGCGGCCACCACCGGCACGACCTGGGTCGACGGCCACCGCGGCGGCGGGGGAGAGCCCTTCGACCTCACGGTCGCCGATGCCGTCGCGCAGGTCGGGGAGGTGCAGCCCAACCTGGTGTTCCTCTGCTCGCCCAACAACCCGACCGGGACCGCCCTCGGCCTGGACGTGATCGAGGCCGTCCACGACGCGACGCCCGGGGCCGTCATCGTCGTCGACGAGGCGTATGCCGAGTTCGCCCGCGCCGGCACGACCAGTGCCGTCGCGCTGCTCGCCGGCCGCCCCCGGCTGGTCGTCACCCGGACGATGAGCAAGGCGTTCGCACTCGCCGGCGGGCGGCTCGGCTACCTCGTCGCCGACCCCGCCCTCGTCGACGCGCTCCGGCTGGTGCGGATGCCCTACCACCTGTCGGCCGTCAGCCAGGCCGTCGCGCGGGTCGCGCTGCGCCACGCCGACGCCATGCTCGCGACCGTCGACGTCATCCGGGGCCAGCGCGACCGGATCGTCGAGACCGTGCGCGAGCTGGGCCTGGAGCCGGTCCCCAGTGATGCCAACTTTGTCCTCTTCGGGGGTCTGGCCGACTCGCACGCGACGTGGGAGGCGCTGCTCGCACGTGGGGTCCTCATCCGCGATGTCGGCCTGCCCGGCTATCTTCGGGTGACCGCCGGGACGCCGGAGGAGACCACGGCCTTCCTCGACGCCCTCACCGATCTCGTGCCCGACCACCTGGAGGCCAAGCCATGACTGCCCACCGCACCGCCTCGGTGTCGCGCAGCACCTCCGAGAGCACCGTCGAGCTGGCTCTCGACCTGGACGGCACCGGGGTCGGTGACGTGAGCACCGGCGTCCGGTTCTACGACCACATGCTGTTGTCCCTGGCCAAGCACTCGCTCTTCGACCTCACCGTCAAGGCCACCGGCGACCTGGACGTCGACGCCCACCACACGGTCGAGGACGTCGCCATCTGCCTCGGCGACGCCTTGAAGGAGGCACTCGGTGACAAGTCCGGGATCAGCCGGTTCGGCGACGCGACGGTCCCCCTGGACGAGGCGCTCGTCCAGGCCGTCGTCGACGTGGCCGGCCGCCCCTACGTCGTGCACACCGGGGAGCCGGAGGGGCAGCAGTACGCCGTCATCGGCGGCAGCTACGTCGGCTCACTCACCCGGCACGTCCTGGAGAGCATGGCCTTCCACGCCGGCATCGCGCTGCACGTCCGGGTGCTCGCCGGCCGAGACCCGCACCACATCGTCGAGGCCCAGTTCAAGGCGGTGGCGCGGGCGCTGCGCGCCGCTGTCGCCCGCGACCCCCGCGTCACCGGCATACCCAGTGCCAAGGGCGCCCTGTGACCCCTGCGTGAGTGCCGGACTGCTCCTCATCCGGGCGCCCCTCGACGGCGTGCGCCGGTGGGCCCAGCGCGGGCTCGTGGCCGCGCGGCTGACGCCGCTCGGGTCCTGGGTGGGCGTGCAGGCCGCCGAGGACACCTCGCGCGCTGCCGACCCGTATGCCGAGGCCCTGCCGGCGCTGGCCGCCCGCCCCGTCGGGTCCCGGCTGCGACCGGCGATCGGCTTCTTCGACACCGGCGACCATGGCGTGGTCACCGTCCACGCGCCGGGTTGGCAGACCGAGCACCGATGGCTGTTCTGGAGCGTCGAGACCGGCCCCACCCAGCCGGCCCACCTCGCCACGGCGCGCATCACCGACCTCGTGGCCGCCGTCGGCGTGAGCGGTCCGGCTCGGGCCGGTGACATCCGCTCGGCCGTCGGGGCCGACGCGGCGACCCCCCGGGCGTGGCTCCTCGGCGTCCACGACGCGCTCGGGCTGCCCGGCGCGAGCCTGCTCCGGACCGGCGGCGCCGGCTCCGGTCCGCTCGTCGAGCCGTCACCCGGCACGATCCGGTCCTTCGACGCGATCGTCGCCGAGGACCGGGCCCACGACGCAGAGCTGGAGGACCGTCGATGACCGGCCCTGACGTCGTCGTCCTGGACTACGGGTCGGGCAACGTCCGCTCGGCGGTCCGCGCCCTCGAGCGGGTCGGCGCCCGCGTGGAGCTCACGGCCGACCCGGTCCGCGCCCTCGGGTGCGACGGGCTGTTCGTCCCGGGCGTCGGCAACTTCCACGCCTGCATGGCCGGTCTGCGAGCCGCTGACGGGCCGCGCATCATCGACGTCCGCCTCGCCGGGGGGCGGCCGGTCCTCGGTGTCTGCGTCGGTATGCAGGTGCTCTTCGAGGGCAGCTCGGAACCCTCCGACCGGCCGCTCGACGGCCTCTCGGAGTGGCCGGGACGGGTCGAGCGGCTCCGAGCCGCGGTCGTCCCGCACATGGGCTGGTCGACCGTCGAGGTCCCCGTGGGCTCGACCCTCTTCGCCGGGGTCGAGGACGAGCGGTTCTACTTCGTCCATTCGTATGCCGTGCCACGCTGGGCCCTCCCGGCCCCCCCTGGTCCGATGAGCGTGGTCGCCCCGCGGGTGACCACGGCGACGCACGGTGGCTCCTTCGTCGCCGCCGTCGAGAACGGGCCGCTGGCGGCGACCCAGTTCCACCCCGAGAAGTCCGGCGACGCCGGGCTCGCCCTGCTCGAGAACTGGGTGACCTCCCTGTGACCACCTCCAAGCGGACGACGCCGAAGCGCACCACCACCCGGCGTCGTACCTCGACCACAGCGACCCGACGCCGGCGCAAGACCCCCACGGTGGCGGCCGGCGTCGGGACGGCGGTCGGCACCCTGGTCGTGGCCGCCCTGCTCAAGCTGTCCTGGCCGGCCCGGATCGGACTGGTCGTCGCGGTGCTGGTCCTCGCCGTCGGCTACCTCCTGTGGCGGAACAGGACGGAGATCCGCGCCGGGGCCACCGACCCGACCGGGGAGACGACTCCGGCACCCACCCACGACCCGGAAGGGCCCACATGACCTCCCTCCCCGCCACCACGCCCCGGTTGGAGCTGCTGCCGGCCGTCGACGTGGCCGACGGCCAGGCCGTCCAGCTCGTCCAGGGCGTCGCCGGCACCGGCGGGCAGTTCGGCGACCCGTGGGAGGCCGCCAAGGCCTGGCAGGACCAGGGCGCCGAATGGCTCCACCTCGTCGACCTCGACGCCGCCTTCGGGCGCGGCTCGAACGCCGACCTGCTCTCCGGCATCGTCGGGCGGCTGGACATCCAGGTCGAGCTGAGCGGCGGCATCCGCGATGCCGAGTCGCTCGAGCGGGCCCTGGCCACCGGCTGCCGACGGGTCAACCTCGGGACCGCCGCACTGGAGGACCCGGAGTGGACCGCCCGGGCCATCGCCGAGCACGGTGACCGGGTCGCCGTGGGGCTCGACGTGCGCGGCACCACCCTCGCCGCGCGGGGCTGGACCAAGGACGGCGGCGATCTCTGGGAGACTCTCGGCCGACTGGATGCCGAGGGCTGCGCCCGCTACGTCGTGACCGACGTCAACAAGGACGGCATGCTCCAGGGCCCTAACCTGGCCCTGTTGCGCGACGTCTGTGCCCGGACCAGCCGGCCGGTCGTCGCGTCCGGAGGTGTGTCGACGCTCGCCGACATCGCCGCCATCCGCGAGCTGGTCGACCTCGGCGTCGAGGGCGCGATCATCGGGTCGGCGCTCTACCGGGACGCGTTCAGCCTCCCCGAGGCGCTCGACGTCGCAGGACGGCCGTGACCGGCTCCGCCGGTCCGGCGGACTCCGCGGGTGTGCCGTTCCATGCCCGTCAGCTGACCTCGACAGGGTTCGACGACGACTCGGGTGCCGCCGACCCCGGCCTCCTGGCCGTCCTTTCCGGCTCGCCCGGTGAGGCGGAGCTCGTCGCCGCCGTGGCCGCCGCCCGGTGGCTCGTCCCCGTCGTCGCCACACCCACCGAGATCGCCGAGGGCGACCACGGCCACGCGGTCGACGCCGGGGTCGACATGGCCGTCGTGACCCTCCTCAGCCCGACCGGCGAGCGGGCGCTGCCGGTGTTCTCCTCCCTGACGGCGATGGCCGACTGGGACCCCTCGGCTCGACCCGTCCCGGTCACCGCGGCCCGAGCCGCCCAGGCTGCGGTGGCCGAGGGCTGCCACACGATCGTCGTCGACCTCGCCGCCCCCCACTCCCAGATCCTGCGGCCGAGCATGGTGTGGGCCCTGGCCCAGCAGCGAGCGTGGCTGCCCGCCCACACCGACCCCTTCGTGGCCGGTTCGGTGGCTCGTGCCGTCGAGGGAGAGGGGCAGGTCACGGCATACGAGATCTCCGAAGGTGCGCCGCCCGGTGAAGGAGTCCTCGGCGTGCGTCTCACCATCGTCCCCGGCCTCCCGCCCGAGCGCGTGCGCGACCTGGTGACCGGGATCGGGGAACGGCTCGCCACCGACGGAGAGTTCCGGGCACGGGTCGACGCCCTGGCCTTCGCGATCCGCTAGGGTCTCCCTCGTCGATCGGTGGGGACCCGTCAGGGTCAGGCTGGGTGGCACCTGGGGAGTGCTCCCCATGTCGCGTCGCCGCGGGTCGGGCTAGGTTCTCGGCAATGCAGAGAGGGGAGATCACATGTCCGTGACCCATGGCGCAAACGTCGACGTCCTCGACCAGATCGCCGAACAGCTGACCGGGAACGCCGACACGGTCGAGCAGATCCGCCAGCACGCGAACTCGACGATCAGCGCGCTCAGGAGCGCTTGGCAGGGCCCGGACGTGGACAAGTTCGCGGGGGAGTGGGCCACGAGCGAACGCCAGGTCACCGAGGCGCACGACCGGCTCCAGCAGATGGCCAAGCTGCTGCGCGAGCAGGCACAGCAGCAGCGCACCACGAGCGGCACCGGCAGCGGGAGTGCACCGGTCCCGCTCGGGCCCGGGGGATCGCCCGGGACACCGGGATCACCGTCCGCCCCGGCCGGGCCTGGTGGCGGCGACAACGAGCCGTGGTGGCACCACATCCTGGCGGGACTGGGCTTCCTGCCCAGCGCCTGGGACGGCGTCCACGTCGGCGGCTGGCTCGCCGGCCTGGGACTCACCGGGCTCGGCGGCTTCGGCGCCTACGAGCAGTTCGTCAAGTCCGGCGGCTCGTGGCTCTTCGGCAGTGGCCTTCTCGGGGCCGACGGTGCCGCGGCCTTCTCCAAGTGGGAGACCATCGGCAAGTGGGGCAACCGCGCCGGCGGCGTCCTCGCGGGCGGCCTGGCCGCCTTCGACGAGTGGCAGGACTGCTGGGACGACCCGAACCTCAGCACCGGGCACAAGGTCGGACAGATCGCCACGATGGGCGTGACGACGGGGGTCGGCGCCTGGGGCGGTGCGGTGGCCGGCGGCGAGATCGGCGCCGCGATCGGCAGCATCTTCCCCGGACCGGGAACGGCGATCGGCGCCGTCGCGGGCGGCCTGATCGGCGGCTTCCTAGGCTCCGAGGCCGGCCAGTGGCTCGGTAGCACGATCAAGGACGGTGTCGGTGACGCCGTCGACGCCCTGGGCGACGCCGGGGAGTGGGTCGGCAACACGGTCGGCGACGCGGCGTCGGCGGTCGGCGGGGCCCTCGGCGATGCGGCGGACGCCGTGGGGGGCTTCGCCTCCGACGTCGGCGACGCTCTGTCATTCTGGGACTGAGATGACCACACGCAACCTTCCGGGACTCACATGAAACCCAACGTCCTCATGCTCACCCTCGGCGTGCTGCTGCTCGCCGTCCTGGTCTGGTCCCGCGGCCTCAGCGGGCCGGCCTGGTGGTGGCCGCCGGTCAAGCCCGACCTGCCCAAGGTGGTCTTCGCGGCCGGCCCGGCCTTCGCCCTGCTCCTCATCGTCGCCGCCTTCAAGCCGGCCTCCGGGTCCGGTGGCAGCGGGCTGTGGGGGATCGCGGTGGCCGTCCTGCTCGTTCTTCTGCTCGTCGCGGTCTTCGCGCCGCTGCCCGACTGGGTCAAGCCCGGCTGGTACAAGTCGGCCACGGCGTCCGCCGCCCACAACCGGACCGGAGTCGATCCCTATGCCTGAGGTACACCTCGTGGAGCGCCACGGCACCGACGGGCTGGTGCATGTCTCCCTGCCCGAGGACTGGAGCCTGTTGGAGTCCGGACGAGCGGGGGCTCCGCTCATCGCCGCCGAGCCGGACCGGGGCAGCGACGTCCGCGCCAACGTGGTCGTCACCCGCGACGACGTCTCGGCCATGACCTTCGAGCAGTGGCAGCTGGGCACCGACGAAGCCCTGCCGCGCACCCTGGCCGAGTACCAGCTGCTCGACCTCGAGCGGCTGACCGTCGATGGCCATCCGGCGGTCCGTCGGCTCGCGCACCACACCCTGGAGGGCTCGGTGGCCGCCACCGTCGACCAGTGGGCCGTGCTCGTGGGCACCGACGGCTACACCGTGACCTTCACCCTTCCGACGACGCGCTACGCACCGATGGCCGCCGGCCTCGACGCGATCGGTGCGACCATCCGGTTCGGCACCCAGACCAAGGAGCCGCAATGACGACGACGTTGGACTTCGACGCCCGCTCCGGCCGGTTGCGCGTGGACCGTGCCTCGTTCGAGAAGCTGGTCGCGGCCCAGCAGCTCGGCCCCGGCGCTGCCGGCGACCCGACCGAGTCCACTCCGCAGCACCTCGTGGCTCGGGCCGGGCTGGACACCGTTCTGCACCACCTGTGCGAGTTCCACGTGGCCGTCGCGACCTCCCACACGATCCAGGCGCACGACGGCTGGATCGGGGACAAGGCCGCCGCGGTGCTGCTCCAGCGGCCCGAGGACCTCTACGACTTCGTCACCATCGACCCGCAGTTCGTCCCGGCGCTGCTGGCCCGCGTGGTCCGCCTCGGCCCCCGCAAGCCGACCGACGAGCGAGGACCGGCGTCGTCGCCGGCGGGGCTCGTCGACCGGCTCTTCGACGAGTCGGCGCCGACTCGAGCCGCTGCCTTCGCCGACCTGGGCCTGCCGGGGATCACCTGGGTCTGGAGCGTCACCCTGGTCTGGTCGACCGGGTCCGGGGAGACCGTGACCCGCCAGGTCGTCGCGGCCGACGGCGCCGGCGGTCCCTACCTGCTCGTGCCCGCAGACGGTGACCTGTCCTGGACGCCGGTGCAGGCCCGCCTGCTCTGGCTGGCCTTCAACCAGCTGCTCTTCGACGTCGGCGGCGAGGCGGTCCAGCCGGTGGCCGGCCTGGACCAGCTGGACAAGCCGCTCCCGACGATTGGGTGACTGAGCCGGCCCGCTGGTACTCTGGTCGCTGACCGGCTGTGCCCTCACGGGCCCGGCATGCAAGAGAAGCCCCGCTTCCACCCGCGTCGACCACCAGGTCGCCGGGTTCCCACGGTCGATGCGGATCGTATGCCGCGCGCTCGGGTTCACGCCCGTGGTGCGCACCCGGCATACGACCACTGCATTGACCGTGTCCGGACAGGGCTCCTCGCGCACCACGGCGAGGAGCCTTTCTCGTTGCGGTGGTCACCTGTTGACGTCACGACGAAGGAGCAGCACATCAGCGAGCCTCGTATCAACGACCGCATCCGGGTCCCGGAAGTGCGGTTGGTCGGCCCCAATGGGGAGCAGGTCGGAATCGTCCGGGTGGAGGTGGCTCTCCAGCTGGCCGCCGACGCGGACCTCGACCTTGTCGAGGTGGCCCCGATGGCCAAGCCTCCCGTCGCCAAGCTCATGGACTTCGGCAAGTACAAGTACGAAGCCGCCATGAAGGCTCGGGAGGCCCGCAAGAACCAGGTCAACACGGTCATCAAGGAGATCAAGCTCCGCCCGAAGATCGACCCGCACGACTACGGCACCAAGAAGGGCCACGTCGAGCGGTTCCTCA